>Ga0307510_10006500_pt1 | contig 13936 bp, 10 predicted proteins | sample 12_EM_MG_FD_207224 | JGI IMG/M metagenome (GOLD analysis project Ga0307510, IMG submission 207224) | Populus trichocarpa ectomycorrhiza microbial communities from riparian zone in the Pacific Northwest, United States - 12_EM | ecosystem: Host-associated > Plants > Roots > Unclassified | place... | reverse complement strand
TACAAAACTCCACCCTTTTGCAGCTGCCTTCTGCTTTGTGCTCTGCGTCTTGCATTCCTTACCTTCTCAGCAGCTCGTGTATGTTCCATATGGTCCATAGCCAATGCACCTGATTGGGCCAATGTCAATCCACCTTGGAGTACAAGCTTTAACTTATGTTGAAAGCTAGGTGATAGCTCTTTGGCCTCAAGCTGTAATTCCTCACCCATGGCTTTTAGGGTAGGAATTGGAAGAGAAATGGCGGAGGGAGATTCAGAGGGGCCTGAGGTTAGGACTGCGTGGCTTGGTGGTAGGGTAGCCTCTCTGAGTTTAGAAATAACAATTTCAGGGTTATAAGGAATTAGCCCTGTAGCACGGAATCCAGATCTGACAGTCGAAGGTTTGAAGATTTGCTGACGGATGGTATCGATAGTATCCAGGAATTCTGATTGATTAAAGTCTCCACAGCCAGTTCGTGTTGCTTTTTCAACAGCCTCAGCATGGTAGTGCTTATATGGCTGAAATATGACTACGTCCAGTGGTTGAAGGAGATGGCTGGAATGCGGAGGAAGGCAAAACACAATAATCTTGTGTTGATCACAGTAGTTAAGGAATTCTTTGGTGCGATGCGAGCCAAAACCATCCAGGAGTAATAGTCGATATACCCCTTCTTGTCACTTTGCAGAGAATCGTTGAAAGTGGGCAAGCCACTTCACTGTCAGGTTATCATTATTGTAACCGGTTTCCGAAGTAGCCATAAGATAGTCGTCAGGGATTCTGCTAGTGGTATACCAGGACTCTTGGTGCATAACTCCAGGGACAATAATCATGGGTGGTAATGCCATCCCATCACTACTAATAGTCTCACAGACACTAACAAGTTCACGATTTGTAGAACTTCTAAGATAAGCCTGTTGGGTAGGATCACGAGTAATGATCTACTGATCTCGGCCAATGCCAATACGAAACCCAGTTTCATCAAAATTGTACTGGTCACAGGGCTCGATATTGTGATCCTCACAAATAAGACGATATTTCTCAAACCAAGCACTCAGGCTTTCTGGATCATGTGCGTTCTTTCTGTTGATATCGATTGAACGTTGTTTGCGAATATGATATTCTGGGTGGCGGGCAAGAAAGCGAGGGGCCTAGTGACTGCCAACAACAGGAGCTGCTCCATCACCAATATGTGCATATTGCAGGATTGCATTTGCTCAGCCTGCTACCATCTGCTGTCGAGCGCTAGTTCCAATAGAATCCAGACGGTCTAGATACTGGCACACAGCCAATTCTTGGTCTTCGGTGAGTTTCAGGTTGGTTCCAGGCCGCTCGTGACGGGATTGGCGTCATTGTAGGCGTCCCCGCAGTCTGGAGACTGGGATGTCATATGTCCGGGCGATTGCTGTAAGATTTGGGTAATTATCAGAGGATAACTTAATAAAGGTGATGGCCGCTTCAACCCGTACTTCGATGTCATTGTATGGCTCAATGCGCTGGCTTGGATGAATGAAAGATGATTTTGCAGGTGGCATAATTCGCAATCCAGGTGATTTGAGATGGTAATCGGTTGATTAACCGAAGTCTCTGTTTTTCTATCTTTTATCAACTATAAATTTATCATTGTCTACCAAGACATTATTACTAATAATTCATATATAGAAAACTAGCCACAAAGTGATATTGAGCCACAAAGTGCTGTTGAGCCACAATCTTACGTTGAGCTGGCAGGCACTCTGTAGGAGTGCCCCAGGATGTGAGCCAGCGAACATGCGGGGGTTGCGGCCGCACGCCGCAACCTTGGCACGATTATGCTGGGTTTGGCATTGGGAAAATGGTATGGTAGAGAGCTTGGGAAGCAGGGCAATTTGGGAGAAAAAGAAGCCTAGTTCGGGGCCTTGTGCAGTCTTCCTATTCCGGGTTATCAATCAGAGTTAGAACATCCATGGTATTCCTTGTAAACCCTAGTAAGACATAATAAGAAAAATTAAAATGGTCTATACTATCCACGTAGTGTAACAGGGACTTGTGGTTGAAATAATAACATTGCTGAATTGGAAATTCACAAGCTGGAAGCCCCCTCCATGGCTATTGAACTGCCTAAAGAGTCGCTAGCAGATAACCCTCAACCCAGGTGTGAGCCCTGAAAGCACAGTTTGCAATCCATCATTCTAGTATACCCTATTGTTTTTTATTGCCAATCCTCAGTAAACGGGTTATGAAGGGTTTCTGCACAGAAAGAAATCTGGCACAAGCTGAGGCCCTGAGTGCTAGTAAACTCCTAGAGGATTTTCCTGAGAGGGTTCCAGTTCCTTAATTTCTAAATTTGCAGGATACCTGTCTAAGCAATGGGCTTTGCCGGGGCCATGCTACGGACCGGAGAGCAAAATTATGGAAAAAAATATTTCCTCCATGGCCGGTAAGCAGGGAGCGCGGGGAATGGGGCCAAAGGGCCATGGATATTGGGGCCATGGAGGCCCCTTAACAAAGACTACCTGGGGCAGGCTACTTTTCAGTTTTCAGAATAATTTCTTAAGATTGCTAGTATTTAATTTAAATGAATTGGATCTACCGGAGACCATAATGCCTATTTTGTTGAGTCACTATGAGAAGAAATGTCCACCTCATTATTAAAATGTCTTTGGACTAGTATTCGCACCTTGAAATATTTATTCAGGCTGTCAAGGCTTTGTATTGAAAATGATATGAAATTCTTTTTCGGTCCTCAAAGTTTGTAATGGTTATAAGTTTCCCACCCTAAATAGTAGGTATAGCTGCAGTGGAGTTGGCAATACATGGTATGAGAGCGAACAAGGGAAGCATTTTATTTAGTATCCTTAGCCTGAGAAAAATTTTATACCGAAGGCCAAAAGGGGGGGGGCAAGGCTCAATGTGGCAAACGTAAAGAAATTATCAGAGAATTTGAATGCTTATGTAGCCTACAACGTACCAATTCATCTATAAAATCTCTTACAATCTACTATTTCCATAGCGGTGGTTAATATCCGTACTCAAAAACAAAAACATCCAAGTGGGATTAGTGTGTTCTTAACACGGTAAAGCATGGTATTCGCAATTCCGGTAACCTGCCAGACTAAGCCTATCGTGGGTGGACCGGAGATTAACCCCTGCTGAGGTGAGAGTGGATAAGAGAGATTTTACGGTATGTAACATATCATACCATGGTAGGGGGATCTAGGGGAATTCCCCACACAGATCTTAGCCAGGATCCTTGAGGAGTATCTAGGGTATTGCCTGATAAATTTACACTCCGGATAACAATAGTAGAATCCGTTTGTAGCAGGAACAAGAGACAACGAGGGTACCGGATTCAAGCCGGGCACCTCCGGGCCACGGTTGCATAACCCCCTGAGCGATCACCCAACCGTTATCATGTGGGAGGAGCACGCTCTTTGAGAAATTACCCAGAAGGGATAATAATAGGAAAACTATACCACAACCGAGTTTTATTTTTAGAGCTGTGAACGCCACGGGCTCCCTAAAGTTAATACCAGAGATGTGATCTCAGGGTATCATACTATGATTAGAAATTTCTCGAGTGATCTTATATGATTCAAGAAACCATCTCTGTGTCCAATTTAGGTTAGCCTACTAAAGCAGTTATAAAAGGGTACTCATAAAGCTCTCAGATCCACCAAAACAGAGGTTTGTCCAAATTGAGCTGCCATTACCTGACCTTGGCCTTTAAGGAAAGCGTGTCTGTAGAATGTACACGAATCTCTTTTTTGTGACATCTCTTCCAATGGCGGAGATACTTAAATGACAGCCCCTGCCCTCCAGGCCACCTGTCTGTATTCTCTTGCACTTAGTGTCTTTCGTCTATCTTGACTCAACAAAAGCAACTGTACAACATGAAGAGTGCCGTACTACTTTTTGCATTTGTTCTCCTCCAGGCGGAATCGGATGCTAAACCCATCTGGATAACCGGGGTCACTCCCACGGTCGCCACTTCCCCACGCCTGTCCCAGAGGCCCCCTTCAGCACAGCGAATAGCAGACAAGATATTCAAGAATCAAAGACTAACCGAATTTGGTATTGCCCACTCTGACCCTAATAGGGCAAAATCTAAAAGCCCCATGGGCTGCCTCGATATTATCATGAGTAGCCAGCTAATATTTTCTTCTTAATAGTTGAAGCAACCCTTCGCAACCTCTTCGACAAAAATGACATCATCCCGGAGGAGCATGACTGGGGCGGCCCGGACCGCCCCTTCGATATTGATGAGTACTTCAGTATCTCGCCCCCAGGTATTCCACCCTCTCCCCCTTTCTACTCTTTCCCCCATATGCGATCTTGGTTGACCCTACTCAGAAAAACCAAAGAAATCGGGATGGAAGAAGTTCTGGGAGGGAATCCAGGCTCTCTTCTCGCCTAGTAACGAAATCAGAGGCGCTGCGGGCGCTGCTGGGGTGAGAACAACATTCGGTACTGATGGGACTGCTAAGGGGGATACGGAGTCCTTGTTCGACTTTACAGAGAATGATACTGGTAGTTGGAAGACCGCTCCGGAGAGAATTGATGGGGCTGGCACATCTGGTAAGACAGGGTGGATAAATTAGGGCCGAGGACCCCTTTCTTTCCCTGCCGAAGGTCTTCCTTTTTTGGTGAATTTTGCTAACTTGGATATGTAGATTCGGAGAATCGGTATACTATGCATGGAGCGAGGGGATCCAAATAAGGATTAACCGGGCGATCGAGAGAGGCTATGGGAGAAGTCCTTAAATTCTGTCAACGGGAGACTAGTATTTCTCCGAGGTTTTTTTCGAGAAGTTTCTTTCTCAGAAGGTCACTCCTATTGGAGACTTTGATTGAGTTCACTATGTGTAAATTGATTTTAATAAAAGAGAAAAAAATAAAACCAACCGATGTAAGCCAAAACTGAATGCGAAATTCAAATTAGGTTTTCGGAGTTTCAATTACTGGACAGCATCTCCCCTCCCGCCTATATTCCACCATCCACTAATCTGGCTTACAAGTAGGTCGATGGAGAATGAGCAATGCCAGGTATTACCTGCCGAACCGGATGGACAAAGAGAGTTCGAGTCTTGGTCTCTTGGACAGGGGGACTTCCAAGGAACCCCAGAGCAATCTCTCAAAGGAATTAAGGCAAAGTAGCTGACATTCCCTCAACCCATTTGAGATTCGATAAACAAATATCATGATCCCATTTTGGTTACACAGCAGGTGGCCACCAAGGAGTGATCGCGTGTTTGCTTCCTGATTACTCAGTTTGGACGGGCTCTAATAACGATAATGTGTCCTATAGTATTTATTAGGGTAACCTGGAAAAATTAGGGATTTGTGATAGTAGCTCGTTTGAGCCTCCGCCATGCATCGTATTATAAGTCCATAAGTTTGTTTCTGATAGCCCAAGGAGGGGGGGGTTGAAACGGGTCCTATTGCATACTCGGGAGTGTCGTATTTACGGGTAGGAATAGGAGTTCGGGTGCAGGGTAGTTCTATTAGGGGAGGGAAAGGCAGATGTCATTAGGGCGTCTATTTCCCACCACACTTGGGCCTGCGCTCGTAACTGAGGCGTAGCTCCACTTGCTTGCGCCCAGAGGGAAGGAGAGATAGATTTCTTGCCGGCGCTATTTGATGCGGATGGAGAGGCTACGTTTACGAGGCGTATTTCCTATTGGTCCTGCACTTTAGCCGAAGGGAAATGATTGGATGCTGGTTGCACCACAACAAGCCTCATGACCCCGCTTTCTTCAGCTCTGTTCACCGAATATTCATAAACTCCCTGATACTTCTACAAACCACTACGCCGCTTCTGCATTCAAGCAACACTTCAAACAGGAAATCATGGCCCAAACCTCACTTATGCAATCGGTCAGCTTTGGCAACAGCAACACTAACTGCGGCAACATAAGCACTAATTTCAATACCTTCAATTTGTCTGATGAGGACGCGAGGATTTTGCGTTGGCTCTCTCCATTGGAGCCAAATAACAGACACCAGGGAGTGCGCACCGAACGGTTCGACGGTGTTGGGGAATGGCTATGGGAAAAGAGGGAATTTAGAGAGTGGAGAGGTAGTGAGGATGGAGCTGGTAGGGGGATCTTGTTTTGCTCCGGGGATCCGGGAGTGGGCAAGACATATCTGAGGCAAGTAGAATGATTCTTTTGAGGTAGCGGAAATTGCTGACGACCAGAAACACCAGTTCCCTGGTGATCGACAGCTTGTGTGACCAGGCGGGGAAGGACAATGCCGCCGTTGCGGGCTTGTACTGCGACTTCCTTTTACAGAAAGAGCAAACAATCACCAACGTTATGGGGGCAATTCTGAAGCAGCTAGTAGGCCGGGGTGGTATCCCGAATTATCTACGGGAGGCGTTTCAAAAAGGGCAACAGGAATTCGGTGGTAGGGGACCGCAACTTGTGGATCTCATGGGAATGCTGCAAACGGAAATTGCTTCGCTACCCCAGGTTTTCATCTGTCTCGACGCCTTGGACGAATGTTTACCGAAGTACCTACCTGAGCTTCTCGAGTCACTAGGAGATATTGTTCGGGAGTGCCCTAGGACCAAAGTATTCCTCACCGGGAGGCCCCACGTCTGGGGAGATGTTCAAAGATATTTCTCCAAGGCGGTCGTTATACCCATCAGCCCTAATCCAGATGATATCCGGAATTATGTGGAGATGAGGCTAAAAAGGGATCCCGAGCCAGAGGCGATGAACAGCGACTTACGGGAGGATATTGTGAGGGTTATTCAAGACAAAATATCTGATGTGAGTAGGAACACGGCACCCCCGTACCATCATTGATGCATATTTTCCAACGGTTGCGCGTAGATTCCTGCTGGTATCGCTAAACATCGACGCTATTTTGGGAGAGGTCACAATTCGTCAGAGAAGAAAGAAACTTGAAGAAATGGCACGGGGAAATGGACTAAGCGAGGCCTATACTGCAACCATATCACGACTCAAGGCCCAGAAGGGATATAAATCAGCACTGGGATTGAAGGTCCTGATGTGGGTGTTGTATTCGGAACGGCCGTTGCGAGGCGAGGAACTCTGCCATGCCTTGGGAGTGGAGATAGGATCCGGAAAACGTTCCTGCGTTAAAAACACTTATAGCCTCTTGTCTTGGTCTTGTCACGTTCGAGGAATCTTCGTCCATTGTCCGACTGGTGCACTTTACTCTCCAGGAGCATCTGTCAAGTGATCCGACCCTATTCCACAGCCCTCAAACAGAAATTGCGGGGGTTTGCTTGACTTATCTCAATATTGGATCTGTGAGGTGTCTTTCTCCAACTCTTTGTTTGGCCCCTTGGACAACGCCCCTTCTAGATTATGCTTCGGTTCACTGGGGGGGACATGCAAGAAGGGGGATGACGGAACTCATCAAGGTGCTTGCACTCAGGCTCCTCGATAAGTTCAATCAGCATATATCTGCCCAACTACTGTTACTGAGCTGTTTTGATGGTTTAGTAGACCGACCATACTATAACTGGACAGTAGGGCCTATGGGATTTACAGGACTCCACGCTATAGCATTCTTTGGGATCGTGGAGATAGCTGCAGCGGTATTGGAGATGAACAAATGGGACATTAATGCAACGGATTGTACCGGGGGTACAGCTCTCACATGGGCAGCAGGAAGCGGGCAAGAGGAGATGGTGAAGGTGCTTTTGCAACAAGAGGACGTCAATCCCGACCAGGCAGACACCTATCATGGCCGGGCACCACTCTCGTGGTCTGCTAAGAACGGGCGAGAGGGAGTCGTACAGATACTTTTGGAGCGAGGGGACGTCAATCCCAACCAAGCAGACACCCAATATGGCCGGACGCCACTGTCGTGGGCGGTTGAGAACGGGCATTCCGAGGTAGTAAAGATGCTTTTAGAGCGAGAGGAAGTCAATCCAAACCAGGCAGATACCTTTTATGGCTGGACACCACTCTCGTGGGCGTCTAAGGACGGGCACTCAGGGGTAGTAAAGATACTTTTGGAGCGAGAGGACGTCAATCCCAACCAGGCAGACACACGATATGGCCGGACGCCACTCTCGTGGGCCGCTGAGAATGGGAAAGAGGAGGTAATAAAGATGCTTTTGGAACGAGGGGACATCAATCCCGATAAGGGAGACACCCTTTATGGCAAGACGCCACTCTCGTGGGCGGTTGAGAACGAGCATACGAGGGTAGTTGAGATTCTTTTAGAACCAAGGGACGTCAATCCCGACAAGGGAGACACCCTTTATGGCGAGACGCCACTCTCGTGGGCGGTTGAGAACGGGAATTCGGAGGTAGTAAAGATGCTTTTAGAACGAGGGGACGTCAATCCCAACCAGCCGGTCGCGAATTGCGGTCAAACGCTGCTCTTGTGGGCGGCTGAGAGCGGGCAAGAGGAGATAGTAAGGATGCTTTTGGACCGACGGGACGTCAATCCCGACCAGGCAGACACCGCATATGGCCAAACTCCACTCTCGTGGGCGGCTCGGAACGGGCATTCGGAGGTAGTTAAAATTCTTTTGGAACGAAAGGATGTCAATCCCGACAAAGGAGACACCTTTTATGGCAAGACGCCACTCTCGTGGGCGGTTGAGAACGGGAATTCGGAGGTAGTAAAGATGCTTTTGGAACGAGAGGACGTCAATCCCAACCAGCTGGTGGCCACATGTGGCCGAACGCCGCTCTTGTGGGCGGCTGAGAACGGGCATTCGGAGTTAGTAAAGATTCTTTTGGAACGAAAGGACGTCAATCCCGACAAAGGAGACACCTTTTATGGAAAGACGCCACTCTCGTGGGCCGCTGAGAACGGGCAAGAGGAGGTAGTAAAGATGCTTTTGGAGCGAGGGGATGTCAATCCCAACCAGGCTGACACCTTTTTTGGCCAGACGCCACTCTGGTGGGCTGCCCGAAACGGGCATTCGGGGGTAGCAAAGATGCTTTTGGAGCGAGGGGACGTCAATCTTGACCAGGCAGATACCAGCTATAGCCGGGCGCCACTCTCTTGGGCTGCTCGGTACTGAGAGGAGGAGGTAGTAAAGATTCTTTTAAAACGGACAGATATCCGCACCGCTACGCTAGAAAACACGAACGAAACGCCATCATCGCTAGATCCCTCCGACGAGCATTATTGGGCTGTGACTTGCCCCCAGGAGCGGGGCAATGATAATTACACCACACCAGATCGCCGTGCCCCGACATTTCTTCCGCCCTCTGCTGTGTACGCAAAAGAGTCCATGGTGGAGATGCAATTCAGATCTCAAAATCATAGTACCGAAATAATAGGCACCAACGGCCAGCCTGCTGTCCTCTCGGCATCCCACGGCAGGCCGCTAAGGCTATCGGACCATGGTCATTCTATCTCCACGTCCGCAGATATCTTCCGCGGATATCGTCCGCTCAATTTAATCACATTAGTAGTCCCAACCTCCTCCCGACCACCTCCATCGCTAGAGTAACACTAAGACCCATCCTCGCGACACTTGACCAATCTTATTGCAGTTAACAAGTGTTTCGCCTCTCCTCTCTTATTCCCCCCTCCGCCTTCCCCCTCCACTCTCTTCCTTCCTTGTCGCCAGATATATTGTTATTCCATAGGGGCATGCAAGGTGGAGCGTTGGTGTAGCTGAGATACCGATATAAATAGGTCTTGATGATGGGTGTTACTGACTTCTACTGGCTATATGTTGTTTATCGACTTTCGAGTTAATTCCCTTCTTCGCTCTTTCCCTTCATTGGAGTTCTGTTTAGACTTGGTTATACTGCCCTACTCTTGTTCATTCCTGCCATTAGTTAAGTTGGTAATTGTCTTGTGTTCTGTGCGTATCACAATATATAGTACGGTCAATTACTACAAGTGATTGGGTAAGAATAGATGGTAAGCAAAGATACATCCGCAAGGGGCCGATTTATTTCTTCAGAGCAGTTCTCACTGCTACCAACCCCTCGCTAGCGGCCGCCTTTACTTGCTATCGTTCTCCGATAATGGCCCCACTCTAGGCCACACCGCGGAGGTCTGAAACAGCCAAACGACAACCCTAACCCCTCCTTAACCGATAGCATTTCATGACTATCAAATGGTCTGGTGGAAATCACCAAGATGGTCGAGGCAGCGCTGTTGGAGCGCGGGCTAGCTGAGCTGGCTTCAATAAGGACCAGAGATTGTATGTTAGTACTGTGATGGGCATACGGATATCTTTGGTGTGTCACAATAGGTGCAGCTCTAATTCAAGAATATCACAGAAATAATATTACAAAGCACAAAAACGTGAATATAATCTAGAAGTTCTTCGTTGACGAGTGGCTCTAGAGCCCTCCTGGTTTGTCTGTTGTTGATGGGGGGTCTTCCAGCCGGAGACTATACTATGGGGCTTGTGGACTCTTTGAAATCTGGGAATTGATCGTTGTGGGATCGCTTAGGCTTTAGATGCGCTGAGTGAACCTCGCGCTTCCCGCATCCTATTTAAGCGAGTAGGAGCCAAGAAAAATGCCCATGAAAGTTAAATCCGGGGAGAGTGAAAGCAGTGGGAACCAAGTAGCTTCGCGGGCAGTGCCATAGATGTTCTAAGTTATGATTTCCGATAACGAATGGGGGGCTTGATGGGAACTCGTGTTGGGTAGATTTGAAAATGGGGGTAGCATGCTGGCACAGTTTTCAATAAAGGCAGAGGGATGAAAGGGAGTTTTTACTTCAATCGAGGGTATTGAATGGTGGGGTGATTTCTTCTTCGCCTCTTGTTAGTTATGATTCCTGATCGGGGAACGATCTGTGGCGGTAGCTACAAGCGGAGCTCACGGTCACTCGAGTGCTACTGCCCAGGGGATTTTTCTGCGGATTTTGGGCATTTGTAGTATCGTTGTGGCAAGGTGGCACAACCCCGAATGCAAGCTCCAGCCGAGGAACCCTAAAAGCGTCTCGCGGAAGCAGAATAACTGTGGCTCAACCCAGCTTTCTATAATAGCTTGGCTAAGTCCCTCTGTAGCCCAACATAACTTCGTGGCTCCATGGAACCCCTTAGCTACGAGTAGACACAAGATTAAATGTCCACGACAGCCTGTTGTGACATTCCGCGCTTCATCAGTTTCCACAACCTTGCTTGTCGCTCAATACCGGTAATTTTTAACTGGAAAATTTCTTTTTTCTGGTCTTCGACTGCGATTTCTTTTCTTTTTCTCCTCTCTTCGTATTTCCTGGGGCTCTGCTCGCTCGACTCATTTTTCTTTCATTCTCAGCCTGCCGCTATTGTTTTCTTTAGCCACATAGAGTTAATATTCTAAGCCACGAAGTTAGGTAGAGCCACAAGGTTCCGTTCAGATTTTCTCCTTTTCTTTTCTTTTTCTTTCCGGTTTTAATTTTCTTATGGCTTTCTGTAGGATGATCGCTGCTTCTGCCCTACCGAACTATGCCTGCTGGTTCCATTAAGCTGTCGGGTACACTTTAGAGTTACCCCAGTTGTGGCGTCTGGTTGCTAGGGTAGCAGTAGCCTTGGAACATGCATAAATGCTCTCTTAGGATCTTGAAGTTGGTCAAGAAAAGTGTGGCTGGGGTGAGTAATAATCCGGGTATGTGCAGCCAAGTTGCGGTGTGTTATTGATTGGGACAGCTTCCCCACCCATCCCCTGGGGGAAAGGGCAATTGATGTGAATTTATTGCATTGAGAGATGGCCACGCGAGTGGAGCACACCCCTTCCGTGTCCCTATCATACCCTTCCAAAATCTTCAAGCCTACAGTTTCCCTTCGGAGCTACGCGAGGGGGAAACACCGCAAACTCAGCCCCCGGTTGAGACAAAAGAAAAGGAATATACGAGGCGCCTTACTAGGAGAGGCAACTCCAACGTCCTAGCACATTTTTCTTCTATTCGAGTTTTTACGGTACGCATACAAAGACTCCCTTCTATAGACGAGAACCCAAAGTTGACCGCTAGCCATCCGGGAGACCCTCAACAATTCCCGTATGTACATGAAATACCCGGTTCCACTCTCTAGGCCAAAACCATCAGGTCCCAATCCATTATCCTCACTGTTATGTACGAAGTTTCAGGAACGCCGCCGGTCGCGGTGCCGACTTCCCCGCGAGCGATCACACTGTGATCTAACGGCAATAGTTTTAAACGTTGATTCTGATATGGTAAATTAATTTCATAGAATTACTCCGCTGGTCCACGGGGCTCTTTTTTCTTGCTTTTTTTGTTTTTTTAAAACGGGTCTTATAATTGAGGAGTGTCGTATTTACGGGGAGGAGTTAGGGTGAATAGTGGAAGGAGGATGTCATTATGGTGTCCATTTCCCACTGCACATTAGCCTGCGTTATCAACTTATTAGTCGCTCGTTCCGAGATGGAAGGCGAAACCAATTTCTTGTTAGCGGGATCCCAAGGACTGATGAGACACGTTTATTCCACACCGTCCATATACCGGAGCTCTAGGCTGTGGCTGGACAACCTTTCACGAATAAATGCTTGATAATCCATGATTTTTCGAGGGGCGAAGCCACAGAATAGAGCTACCGGAAACGGAAGGTAGGGAATCAGCATTGTCTCCCCAGTTCATGGGATATCTGACTACGAGCGCAGCCGAGAGATAACAGTCACGTTCCTTATCTAGGCGCGCTTCAACAAGGAGTGTCATCAGACTTTTCTTATTAGACCCACGTGACTGTTATATCTATCAGCCTCACTCGTAGGGTGTGCTGATAGGTTTGTGAAACGTATTTGTTAATGGTCATGTGACCTGGCCGGGGAAATTATTGGATAGTGATTGCTACAGCAAGCCTCATCACCCCGCTTTTTTCAGCTCTGTTCACCGAATATTTATAAACCCTCTGGTACCTCGAGAAAACGCTACAGCGTTTCCACATTCAACCAACCCCTTAGATGAGATATCATGGCTCAAACCTCACATATGCAATCGGCGAGCTTCGGCGACGGCAACAGTAACTGTAACAACATAATCGGTAGTTTCAACAACACCGTCATTAAGTCCGACGAGGATATGCGGATTCTGCGTTGGCTCTCCCCCTTAGAACCAACTAATAGACATCACGACGTGCGCACCGAGAGGCTCGATGATGTTGGGGGATGGCTTCTGGAAACGGGGGAGTTTAGAGAGTGGAGAGGTAGCAAGGGTGGAGCTGGTAAGGAGGTCTTGTTTTGCTCGGGGAATCCGGGGGTAGGTAAGACATACATGAGGTAAGTAGTAGGATTCTTTGGAAGAAGCGAATACCGCTGACGGCTAGAAACACCAGCTCCCTGGTGATCGACAGCTTGTGCGACCAGGAAGGGAAGGAAGATATCGCCGTTGCAGGCCTCTACTGCGACTTCCTTTTGCAGCAAGAGCAAACAATCGCCAACGTTATTGGGGCAATTCTGAAGCAGCTAGTGGGCCGGGGGGGCATCCCGGATTATCTACGGCAGGCATTTCAAAAAGGGCAAAAAGAATTCGGTGGTAGGGGTCCGGGACTTGGGAATCTGATGGGAATGTTGAGAATGGCAATCGCTTCAATACCCCAGGTTTTCATCTGTCTCGATGCCTTGGACGAGTGTTTACCAAGGTACCTGCCAGAGCTCCTTGAGTCACTGGGAGATATTGTTCGGGAGTGCCCTGGGACGAAGTTATTCCTCACTGGGAGGCCCCACGTTCGGGGAGATGTTCAAAGATATTTCCCAAAGGCGGTGGTAATACCAATAAGCCCTAATCGAGATGATATCCGGAATTATGTGGAGATGAGGTTAGACAGAGACGCCGAACCGGAGGCAATGAGCGGTGACTTACGGGAGGATATTGTGAGCGTTATTCAAGACAAGATATCTGATATGTGAGTAGGAACACGGCACCCCCGTACCATCATTGATGTATATTTGCCAACGGTTGCGCGTAGATTCCTGCTGGTATCGCTAAACATCGACGCTATTTTGGGAGAGGTCACAATTCGTCAGAGAAGAAAGAAACTTGAAGAAATGGCACGGGGAAATGGACTAAGCGAGGC
>Ga0307510_10006499_pt1 | contig 13937 bp, 13 predicted proteins | sample 12_EM_MG_FD_207224 | JGI IMG/M metagenome (GOLD analysis project Ga0307510, IMG submission 207224) | Populus trichocarpa ectomycorrhiza microbial communities from riparian zone in the Pacific Northwest, United States - 12_EM | ecosystem: Host-associated > Plants > Roots > Unclassified | place... | reverse complement strand
CCAGTCCCCAATTCTTAGAAGTGCAGAGTCAATGCCTTTAATTGAGATCTCACTATCATAGGAGCCATCAATCGGAAGTGTTAGACCTAGTTTTCGAAATGTAGTGACAATCAACTCCTGGTGAGTGTCACTAAACTGTTCCCATGCTTGGCCCACAGCTTGAGTGACAAGAATCCGCCTTTCTGCAATTGCGGAAATGTCTGATCTGTGTAGTTCCCGTAGATTTTGGTGGTGTGTAGCTTCATGGATGTCGAGTAGGCTTTCTAGGATATCGCGAAGCATGTTTTTGAAGGGCTTGTTGACTGAAACGTCGAGGGGCTGCACTAGTCCAGTGCAGCCCGCTGGGATCATTGAGGGAACAATACTATTTGATCGCAAGGTATGTAAAACGTTCTCAGTCGAGTGAAATTTGGCAACATCTAATGCGAGTAATCGGGGACCTGGAGGCAGAGCAGGAACAAGAAGTTCTTCTATCCATTCCACCAATAAACCAGCGTTGGCATATGCTGATTCATTCCACTTGATTGCTACCCGGGAATCATATCTTGCCATTTCGTCCTGCCTTTTTTTTTGAAAGTGTGCTGCCCGCCGCCCCTCGTACTTCTCCTTACCCTTGAATATTATCAAGGGCTTGACTCTTGACTTGCCACTCCCGAAAACAGTTAGCAGCAGGGTAGCCTGCCTCTTGTCCCATCCGCTATTACTAGCTTTGACTTGGACAGTGTGGCTACCCTTGTCCGCATAAGTCTGGCCATCAAGAAACTCGAATGGCAGAGGGGTTTCATCGATATTGCAAATACTATCAAGTAGGTATCGGCCAACTACCCTCTCCTCATCACTGGTTTCTACTCTAACCTGAGAGTTCCATCGATTGTAGCGCAACCACGAGAGAATACTTTGTAAGTACTCTTCGGGAATCTTTTGCGACTTGTTCGTAGCAAATCGGAGAGTAATGCGATGGCGAGAGAGGAACCCAGCTAACCATCCATCTGAGAAACAAAATTCGGATATATTTCGGTTGGAATAACAGGCGGTGAAAGTTCGATTAGCTTCCCGCCGAAGCCAGCCCCTGCGAACGGCCTTCCGCTCTTCTCGCCGTTCGCGATACTTGTCGTATAGCCTGGCCTCTAACTCCGGCCAATGGCAGAAATTGACCTCCCTTCTGTTCTTTCTTTCCCCCTTCCGTCCACTAACGATCTGGTCTTCACTAACTCTCCAGTTATGCAAAGTAGAAATTGGTACCAGATATCTCTCTGATACCTCCTTCATCAACGGTGCTCGCAGCAGCCCAGGTTCTCCTTCTTTGGCCCCTTGGGGTATCTTGTGGTGACACCACCATCTAAGAACCTCAATTTTGAACTCTCGAGCATAGGAGCGCTGCATGCGCTTCCTAATACCCGCAAAATGTTCCCCAGTCCGCTCTGCAATTGGTTTTGCTTTCCGTCCTGGCCTTGCCGGTATAGAAGATTGGGATAGTGCTGGGCTGGGGCGGGCTACCTCTATGGCTGGTTCTTGAGCGAGTCTGCCGAGTGGTGCCCTTGGTATGAAAGCTGGTCCTGGGCCATGTCTGGCCGGTTGGGCTTGGGCTTCATTCTCTTGTTCGTTCGGGGGTCTGGTGCTGGTTGGTAGTGCTTCAGATCGTGGATTTGGTACTGGATTCAATAGAAAATGAATGTCCATTTCGCTCGATTTGGTCGCTTGCCCAACTCACCTTCCTCTACTAAGGTTCAGTTAATTAGCCTTTAAATTCTCCCGTGGCCCGCATCGGCAGAATTTAATGACCAATTGACTAAACCTTGTGAATCTTCCTTTAGGAGTCATTTGCCCATAGGTTGACTCTCTATTATGACTATCACGATGTTCATGGTCAAAGTTTTCTTTTTTGTTGGTTTTCATTCCTGAAACTTATGAATGAGTTGACGTTGATGTAAAGGTGAGTAATCAGCAATTGTGGCTTGGGCTGACTGTGGAACCTCGCTCTCTATTTCTTTTTTGGTCCTAGACCCATTTCCAGTCTCACCAAATTTTGCGGTAGGTTGAAGCCCTCACATCAAAAGGACACAAATCTATTATCGTATTCAATATAAATTTAATTAGATGGGTATCATATGATATCCGTAAAGTCGGAATTTTATATCCATGACATACAATCATCGAACCGCTATATGGTTAAGATCTAGCCAGCCCTAGGGACTGGAGGTTTTGTTTTGTTTTTCTACCGAATTTACTGGAATACCGGTAATTGAACCTCGTGCTAGGACATTGGAGCCTCAATTGCTGGCAAAGTCCGGCACCTCTTTGCTCTTTTTAGTCTCAGGCTAGGCTCTAGGTGTTAGGCTTTGGTAGTGCTTTCACCCCTCTCATGAAGTTAGAAGGGGTTTTGGACGTTGTAGCAAGAGGTTCAATTATTCCAGCAAATACCGTGGGGTGGGAGGGGTGTTTTAGGGATCCAACTATGGTACCTTATTATAATGTGTGCTTGGGGATTTTATGGGAGTGTGAAATAGGTCTCCGAATAGATATTCGCAACATAGAATACTAAGCGAAAGTGCTCGGTATTGCGGTGGACCGGTGAAAATTGTTCTCATGTTAAGAGGTCAAAAGAGAGTGAAGATTAAATGAGCTCTTTTGAGCAGATGGTAACTTTAGCCTGTAGGATAGGATTTTCACAGAGTATTCACTGTACAATGGGTGTCGTTTTCGACCATCTTATCATTTATTTAAGGGAAGCAACTAACTTAGAAGGGCTACTTTGTGGGAGATCATGGACTGGTAGCTTATTCTGACCTCTTGGCGGGAAGAGAAGTTTCACCAGTTCAGGAGGTACTTGGTTGACTGGTAGGCTTATCATGGAGCGGACTCTCTTGTTAAGAAAACAATGATAATTTTTCGTGGCTACTATCCATTCTCTTTCAATCTTGTCCTGATTGCCTGGTTCTTTGTGCTGAATCCCGCCCTGACTGGTTTGTGGCGGGAGTAGTTAGTGTGTGGTAGGCATAAGGGATACCGGTAGTCTACGGAAGGAAGGGATGGCGATCACTTGGTGGCATTGGGAAAAATTACCGCAAGAGATTGGCCCCTAATCGGGAATACGGATGGGACATTTTCGAGCATGATTATCTCCTAGTATACATGTTTACAGGTAATGGAAGATGGTGGACAAGGCTGTCTGGAAAACAGAAGCTGGGTATTAAGTTGGAGAATGGGGATTAAGAGACATGATATAGATAAGCCGAACTAACTAGAACCTTAGGGGGGGGGGGGAGTGGCTAAGTAGGAAATAGTCGCCTGAAAAGGGAAAGAATGCGCTTTATCGGGGTCTATTAGAGTATAAATCGACAGGGGGTCTTGCCTTCACGAAACCTAAATTGGGCAAGAACTTATAGAACAGGAATATGTGTGGTGGTGAAGGAGACAGGATGTAAATGTGAAAAACTAAGAGACAAAGGGAGGGTGCGATGATAAAATACAAGCTAGTTGTGAACGAGAGAGATGGTGGGGTATTGTTAGGATGGTATTAGCCCTTGGAGGGTACCAGGATTTGTGGGGTCACATGGAGCTTGGATTGTTCAGTAAAGGCGGGGTCACGGCCTGTGGACTTGGGGAGAGGTTCCTTGGGGCCAAGTAGTCATTCCCACTGTCGGGTCAGCTGATGGGAGTGCCGGGTGGCTTTTAAGTTCTGTGTTGTCGGGATTGGGGTTGCGGTACCTGGGTTGCGTTTGTTGGCACCCCCACGAAGGTTCCAGATCCACGACACGAACTACAACACCGAACATTTAGATTAGGAGAGGTTTTGTTTGGGGAATGGTGGAAGACATGGGAGCTGAAGCAATGGTGTGTATGGGCGAGGGGTTAGGTGCAGCGGAGATGTTTTGGAAAGATGCAGGAACTGGCGCCACGTGTGCCGAAGGTTGGAACTAAGGTTTTCAAGGAGATGTAACGAATGAGTATCACACTATGATAGTAACGAAACATGCTAAGATATCAGAATGTTTAGGAATGGAAAAGCGAGGAAAGGTCTGTAAGTAGATGAACAGAGGTATGGGATTAAGGGACGAAATGTTTTGGATGGAGTTTGAGAGTGATGTTTGGAAGAAAGGAGAAGGTGATAGAATGGAAGTGGAGGGCTTGGACGAAGTTGAAGAAAGGTTTTCTCTGTAGTCAAGTTTTTGTATATATAGGACACCACTGGCGATGTTGAAAGAACAAGGACCCCAATACACTCTCTACCGATCATAGCCTAATTTGAGGAGCATTTCCGCCACGCTCCTCCCAATCCAAAGTGGGTAGCGGGAGGGGCCCCTGCTGACTGTGGTCGGCTCCACCTAAACCGACATCACACCGCCGCTCTAGGGTCCTTACAACTGTAACACGCACTTTGGCAGAGCCAGTTGTGATGCGGCTGAGGACAGGAAAGTTATCAGTTAGAGGTGGTGGAAAAAGGCCAATTACAAACAGGCAGATCGTTCTTCAGCATTCCGGCATTGAGCCAGCGAGAGCAGCATATGGCCATAGTCGGTGTCTGACTGGTCGAGATTGATCTTCTCGCGTCCCAAAAGAATCTTTACAACCCCTTTATGCCCGCTCTCTGCCCCCCATAAGATTGGAGCCCGGCTAAATTTGATGTCTTCCCGGCAGGGATTGACGTCCCCGCATTCCAAAAGCATCATTACTACGCTCACATGTCCTTTCTCTGCCGCCCACGAGATTGGTGTTCGGCGATAGTCGGTGTCTGCCTGGTTTGGATTGAGGTCTCCCCGTCCTAAAAGCATCTTTACAACCCCCCCGTGCCCGCTCTCTGCTGCCCACAAGATTGGAGTTCGGCCATGTTTGGTATCGGCCCGGCCGGGATTGACGTCCTCTCGCTCCAAAAGCATCTTTACTACCCCACCATGCCCTTTCTCCGTGGCCCACGAGATTGGCGTTCGGCCATAGTAGGTGTCTGCCTGGTCGGGATCGACGTCCTCTCGTTCCAAAAGCATCTTTACTACCCCCTCATGTCCTTTCTCCGCCGCCCAAGAGATTGGCGTTCGGCCATAGTCAGTGTCTGCCTGGCCGGGATTGACGTCTTCTCGTCCCAAAAGCAGCTTTACTACCCCCTCATGCCCATTCGCCGCCAACGAGATTGGCGTTTGGCCACGCCAGGTGTCCACCTGATTGGGATTGATGTCCTCTTGCAAAAGCATCTTTACAACCTCCTCATGCCCATTCGCCGCTGCCCACGAGAGTGCTGTTCGGCCATAGTGGGTGTCTGCCTGGTCGGGATTGACGTCCTCTCGTCCCAAAAGCAGCTTTACGACCTCCTCGTGTCCGCTCTCTGCGGCCCACAGCATTGGAGTTCGGCCATGTTTGGTATCGGCACGGCCCGGATTGACGTCCTCGCGTTCCAAAAGCATCTCTACTACCCCCTCATGCCCTTTCTCCGCCGCCCACGAGATTGGCGTTCGGCCATAGTCAGTGTCTGCCTGGTCGGGATTGACGTCCTCTCGTTCCAAAAGCATCTTTACTATCCCCTCATGTCCTTTCTCCGCTGCCCAGAAGAGTGGCGTTCGGCCACAGTGGGTGTCTGCCTGATCGGGGTTGACGCCATCTCGTCCCAAAAGCATCTCTACAACCTCCTCGTGCCCATTTCTAGCAGCCCATGTGAGAGCAGTATTTCCCTTGCAATCGATTGCATTAATGTCCCATTCCTTCATCTCGAATAGAGTGGCAAGTATCTCCAGTGTCCCGAGAAATGCTGCTCCGTGGAGTCCTGTAAATCCCGTTGATCTTGCTCTCCAATCAAAATAAAGCCTCCAGTGTTCACCTTTATTATGGTACAACAACAGTAGCCGAGAAGATATGTGCTCATCGAATCTGCCTAGAAGCCTCAGTGCAAGCATTTTGACCCTTTCCGCCATCCCCATTCTAGCGTGTTTCCCCCAGTACAAAGAGGCGTATTCTAGAAGGGGCATTATTGAGGGGGCCCAGTTGAGAGTTGGCGAAAGATCCCGGACACATCCAAAATTGAGGTATGTCAAGCAAACCTCAGCAATTGTTGAGTGGGGGCTAGGCAATAGGGTCGAATTGCTTAAGAGATGCTCTTGCAGCGTGAAGTGCACCAATCGGACCGTGGACGAGGGCACCTCGACAGTGACAAGACCCAGGCAAGATGATAGGAGCGTCCTTAGCGCGGGGATGTTTTTTTGATCCAGATCTCGAGATCCCATCTCAACTGCCAGGGCGTGACAGAGTTCCTCAGCCCGTAGCGGCCGTTGTGAATGCAGCACCCACTTTAGCACTTTCAATCCGAGTACTGATTTATTTCCCTTCTGTCCCTTTAGTCGGGCTAGAGTTGCCGTATAGGCATCGCTCAGTCCATTGCCTCGCACCATCTCTTCAAGTTTCTTTCTTCTTAGACCAATTGTCACTTCTCCGAGAATTGCCTCAATGTTTATCGAAACAAGAAGGAATCTGCACATAATCTTCCGTAAGTGCGCGTTATTGATGGGATGGAAAGGCCAAATGCTTATACGCACATATCAGACATCTTATCCAGAATAACCTTCACGATATCCGCCCGTAAATCATTGTCCATCGCCTCTGGATCGTCATCCCTGTCTAACTTCATATGCAAGTAATTCCTGATATCATCCGTATTAGGACTGACGGGTATCACGACGGCCTCGGTGAAATATCTCCGAATAGTTCCCTCGACATGGGGCCTTCCGGTGAGGAATATTCTCGTCTTTGGCGACCCCCGAACAATATCTCTCAGTGATTCAAGAAGCTCAGGTAGATGCTTCGGTAGGCATTCATCGAGCGCATCGATACAGATGAAGACTTGGGGTAATGAAGTGATAATCGTCCTTAACATTCCAATCATATCGGCAAGTAGCAGCCCCCTGCCACCAAACTCCTTTTTCCCTTTTTGAAACGCCTCGCGCACATCCTTCGGAATATCCCCCCTACCTACTATTTGCTTCAGAATAGCTCCAATCATGCTGGTGATTGTCTGCTCTTGCTGAGCAAGGAAGTCGCAATAAAATCCTGCAACCGCGATATCTCTATCCCCCGCTTGATCGCATAGCCTATCGATCACCAAGGAACTAGTATTTCTCACCGTCAGCCGCACTCGCTTCTTCAAAAGAATCCGGCCACTTACTTTATGTAGGTCTTGCCCACTCCCGGATTCCCGGAGCAAAATAAGACGGCCTTATCGGCTCCGCCCTCACCCCCCCTCCATTCCCGAAACTCGCTTGTTTCTAAAAGCCAATCCCCCACGCCCCCGAATCGGTCGGTGCGCACACCCTGATGTCTATGATTTGGCTCTAATGGAGAGAGCCAGCGCATGATCTGGGTATCCTCATCGGATTTATAGACGGTGGTATGTGAGTTGAAACTATCTCTAATGTTGCCGCAGTTGGCATTGCCGTCGCCGAATTTTATCGAGTGCACGTTTGTAAAGTGGGCCATGATGCTTTGTCTGAATACTGATTGAATGTAGATATGGTACGGAAATTCGTACAGGTATTGGTATTGTGAGAGTTTGTAACCTTTGTGAGAGTAGAACTGATGAAAGCGGGGCGATGTGGCTGGTAAGTATTGCGGCAGTGCCTGGGTAGTAACTTATCCAGCCACCGCCACCCTTGTAGAATCCCTAACTAATATGCGAACATTGAGGGAAACACCATTGATTTGTATACCTAATTACAAGCTGGCTTCAGGGCAATGGCGACGGGGTCTGGAAATATTTGAAGCTGCTGGGCTTATGAAAGGTTAATTGGTTAACTCACTAATTATTCTATCTCAATCTCGGAACTCGAATATATAGGCTGTTAGGCTGGCCCTTTTCAGTTCCGATAGCATTACCTACTGATGTATTGCATCCACACTCTACGGACTCGGGATCCGGGCGCGGGCCGCCTGATATGCCTCACACTCTTAGAATTCCGGAGGGTACTTCTACGATAGACATATACATCGTGAATGCCATCGACGTTAGTAATTTAAAATTTTTATAAAGGCCCCTAGGAAACGGGGTGGCCCTATAGATAAGCAATGAGTAAGCTCTATCCGATTTTGTTCCCTCCGGCCTATCTCCTGGACTGCTGAGACATTGCAAAATTTTGTGCCGCCCCTGTCAGTAGCTAAGACAGAGATGACTAAAATGCTGCCTCAGTATTCTCTAGCGATGATGTGCGTAGGTGCGATCACATAGCTAATATTAGCTATAGTCTGAAGTTTGCACATCTGCGAATTTGTAGTAACTAACAAAGAGTTGCTTATTGACCGGTGTCTCAGACACTGAAGGGGTGGCACAAAATTTTGCAATGTCTCAGCAGTCCAGGAGATAACTGATAGAGACTTTGCGGTGGATGTATCCAGCATCCTTGTATGCCAAGAGTGGGGGATTTGCAGCTGGATGCAGGTTTGACTTTGCGGTGGATGTGGCTAAAGAAACCAGGATGTCCGGCCAAGGAATCAAGTAACTCAAAGTTAGGTTGTGAAGTCAACACAGCTCATTCTGTAGCAACCATGGTTTTTGGATTTAATATTTCCTAGTGTTGAGAATAAAAGCTTCTTGGGTTTCAGGAAATCACAGAATTCTTTTAAAACGAAGTGGTATTGGTGGTATTGGGATAGGTCAAAGTTGTTGAGGTCAAATTCGCTGAATTTGCTCCTGTCGCAGAGTCAAATCAAGGTCTGGATGATAGAATGCTTGGCGTATACATGCCGAGACGTGCCAAAAGACTCTGGATGTGTCCACCGCAAAGTCTCTAATCTCCTCCCATTCCGAACCTAAGGTCTCGCTAAAACCCGTCACTCGCTTTCGCGGGTGGTCCTCCTCGCAACTACTATGCTACTCTTAGATAAATTACCGTACAACGCGGCGGCTACGTCTGGAAGTGCGAAAGCCAGGAAGTGCTCATGTGAGCAACTTATCCTTCTATTTGTTACAGCGCGGCTAAAGACGGGAATGGGATATAAACTTCCGAACTCTGCGAAAAAAGTGTTAAGCTCAAAGACTTTCCTCACCGCACCAAAAGCATATAATCTTCGCTCCCGCGCGAGGGGGGGGGGCATCGACCATTGCCTGCCGTATTCGCCTGAGCTTTGTAGAGCTTTGTGGGCGTGAGGATTTTTTTATGGTAGAGGAGCGTCTGGAAGTCGTGGTGAGGTCGGTTCGGTTATCCGAGACCATGCGGTGCTACTCCGGGAGAGCGAATTGGGTTTACTCGAGTATGGGTTACCAGTATTTTGCTGGTATTATACCGGAATTCGGAAAATGCCGTCGTAGTCAGATTTGTTTCTTTATAAGGTCTGCTCGGGTGGCAGGCGTTGAGAGTGTTGATTATAGAAGATTTTTTGTATCAGTGCTTTTATTTTACTGTAACCGTGCCAAGGTTCCCGCCACTTTGAAAGACGCTAAGCCAGGTTCAAAGTTTGACCCACTCCAAGGGAGTGCCCCACAGCTCAACAAGACTTTTATTGTACATTAGTAGAAACATTGACAACTAAACGCCCAATACCACAAAAGATGAGTTTCTGAAGCCACTGTTTCTTACTCCTATCCTTAACTGCTATTCGCATTTGTTTTGAAATTTCCTTCCATTGTTTGTTGATCCTGGTTTCCACTACTTTTATCAAGATCACAAGTGAGCGCTGACTAGCTGCTGAGGCACCTCAAACTCTTGAGCGATGGCAGCCACATAGGATTTTTCGTCCATCAAGCCTTTAAATTACTTGTCGGATTCGGACTTCTATTGTAGAGCTAGTTTTAGTAGATATCGAAAAGGTTGTAGTTGTACCATGAAGATTTACTGAGAAAAGTCTCGTTGAGCGGTCGGGCACTCCCTTGGAGTGCCGTCAAACTTTGAGCGTCTTTCAACGTGGCGGAAGCCTTGGCATGGTTATTTCCTCACCATATCTCATGGGAAGGCGAGAAGCAGCGGCGAAGACGACATCAACACCACCTGGATGGCAAGAAGCCGAAGAACCCGCCTACGACCGGAATTGATGGCTTTTCTCGTGTATGAACCCTGCTGAGTTTTGCGATATTTTGCCTACTCGAGTATGATAGAGAGATAGGTTGAAGTCCTCACATGAAAAGGACACAAATCTGGTATATGATACAACATAAATTTAGTTAGATAAGTATGATACATATCTGCAAGGTCGGAATTAGATATATAATTATGATATACAGACATCAAACCGGCATAATACATGGGGGTTAAGATCTGGCTGGCCCTAGGCACAGGGTGTTTGGTTTTATTTTTCTACCTTATTTACTGGAATGCCTGTAGTTGAACTTCCCTTTAGGACATTAAAATCGCAATTGCTCGTAAGGGCCGGCACCTGTTTTCTGTTTTTCGTCTCAAGCTCGGGCTTAGGCGGTCGGCTTCGGCAGTTCTCTCACCTCCCCTATCCCGTAGTGGGAATTTTGGACGTCTTAACGGGAGGCTCAATTATTCCCGTAAATAGGGAATCATAGAAGGGAAAATTTGGGGATCCAATGACTATATTATAATAGACATTTCAGGATTTTGTGGGAGTGTGAAATAGGTTCCTAGAGAGATATTCGCAAAGTATAATAGGATACTAGGTAAAAATGGTTGGTCGTGCGGCTCACCAGTGAAACCCGTTCTCATTCGGAGAGGTCAAAAGAGAGTGTGGCGAAATACAGAGGCCTTTTTGAGTAGATAGTAGCCTTTAGGGGTAGGGTGGTAGCAAAGTATGTACTGTGGGCGTCGTTTTCGAGACACTTGTTATTTATGTAAAGGAAACAACTATGGCAGCTGTGAAGGCCTACTTTATGAAAGATCTGAACCCACCTTATTCCAACACCAAAAAGTGTCTCACTAGACTACACGGCACTTGGTTGACTAGTAGGGTTATCATGGAGCGGACTCTACTACGGTATTCTGAAAGCAACTGCAATTTGGTGCGGTCGCCGCTAATTGCGTCTTAGTCCTAGTTTGGCCTTCGAGTGTTTGCGCTGCATCCCACGCCCACTTGTATGTAGCTGGGGTAGGTAGTCTTGTAGTAGTTATAAGGGATATTGGGTAAGAGGAACTGGCGGTGGCCGCTTGGTGGTGTTGGGGAAGATTACTGGAACAGGTTGACCAGGAAGTTGCTTGCTAATATGTATAGGATTTCTGCAAGTTTAAGGTTGATTTCTAGGATACGTGTTAACTTATAATAGGGTGTAGAGATATTGCTATTTAAAAAACAGATGCCAAGTATTGAGTTAGAGGATAGGGGGGATGAAGATCAAGAGGGATGATATGGAGAAAGTTGAACTAAGGACTAGAACTTCAAGGAAAAGAAAAGAAAAAGCGGCTAAATAGAAAATTGCCGGCCAAAAAACAGAAACCCTTTATGGAAGTCTATTTATATATAAATCGATAGAGATCGCCTTTACCAACCCTATATTGGGTAATTATTTTATGGAATGAGAATATGTGAGGTAATAAGGAGACAGGATGCAAATGAGAAACTAAGAGACAAAGGAAAGATACGATGATAAAATAGCGGTCAGCTGTGAACGAGAGGGCTGTTCGGATGGGCATTAGCCCCCATTAGAGGGCACTGGAGTTTGTTTGGATACATGGAAGGTGGCTGAGGAGGTTTATTTGGTTCGGATGGTGTTCGGTCATGAGCTGTGGACTTGGGGAGAGGTTCCTTGGGGCCAAATAACCCTTTCCACTCAGCGGGGTCAGCTGATGGGGGTGCGGGCTGGCCGTTAAGGTCTGTGATTTCGGGATTGGAATTACAGCATCTGGGTTGCATCTCCGCCACCAACTCCTTCCCATGCGGGGTAGGCAGAGGGAGGGGCGCCTGGTCACTGTGATTGGCTATGCCCAAATTGGTATGGCCCTGCCTCGCTAGGGTCCTCCCAATTGCAGCACGCACTTTGGATAGAGGTAGTGGCGGTGCGGCTGAGCAGAGGAAGGTTGTCCTTCGGAGGCGGTGGAAGAGACCGGTAACGAACCGGCGCCTCATTCCTCGGCATTCCTGCGCCGGGCCAGCGAGAGTATCGTTTGGCCACAGCCGGTGTCGGCCTTGTGGGAATTGATCTTCTCGCATTCCAAAAGGATCTCTACAGCCCCCTCGTGCCCGTTCTCTGCCGCTCACATGATTGGAGTTCGGCCATAGGTGGTGTCAGCAGGGCCGGGATTGACGTCCTCACGTGTCAAAAGTATATTTACTACCTCTTCATGCCCATTCTTCGCCGCCAATGAGATTGGCGTTTAGCCATACTTGGTGTTTGCCCGGTTGGGATCGACGTCGTCGCGTTCCAAAAGCATCTTTACCACTCCCGCATGCCCGTTCATCGCTGCTAACGAGATTGGCGTTTGGCCATCTTTAGTGTCTGCCTGGTCGGGATCGACGTCCTCTTGTTCTAAAAGCATCTTTACTACCCCTTCGTGCCCGTTCGCCGCTGCAAGCGAGAGTGCCGCATGGGCATATTTGGTGTTCACCTGGCCTGGGTTGGCATCCTCACGTTGCAAAAGCATATCTACTACCCTCACATGCCCTCTCTCCGCTGCCAACGAGATTAGCGTTTGGCGATGAAAGGTGTCTGTCTGATCGGGATTCACGTCCCCTCGTTCCGAAAGCAACTTTACTACGCCCACATGCCCTCCCTGAGCCGCCAACCAGATTGGTGTTCTGCCAAACAGGGGGTCTGCCCGGTTGGGATTAACATCCTCTTGCTCCAAAAGTAGCTTTACTACCTCCAAATGCCCGTTCTGCGCCGCCAACGAGATTGGCGTTTGGCGATGCAAGGTGTCTGCCTGGTCGGGATTTACGTCCTCTCGTCCCAAAAGCAGCTTTACTACGCCGACATGGCCTCCCTCCGCCGCCAACGAGATTAGTGTCTGGCCACCAATAGTCCCTGCGTAGGGATTGGCGTCCTCGTGCTCTGAAAGCGTCTGGGCTACCGCCACATGCCCGAGCCGAGCCGCCAACGAGATTGGTGATAGGTGAACCAGGCGATCTGCCTTGTCGGGATTGATTCCCTCGCGTTCGAAAAGGAGCTTTAGTACGCCCATATGCCCTCCCTCTGCCGCCAACGGGATTGGTGTCTGGCAACCAATGGTCCCTGCGTAATTGGGATTGACGTTCTCTTCTTCCAAAAGCGTCTTGATTGCCTCCACATACCCTCCCCGGGCCGCCGACGAGATTGGTGTTTGGTGAATTGGGTGGTCTGCCTTGCCGGGATTAACATCCTCACGCTCCAAAAGCACCTCTACTACCTCGACATGCCCATTCTTCGCCGCCAATGAGATTGGCGTTTGGCTATACTTGGTGTCTGCCCGGTTGGGATCGACGTCTTCTCGTTTCAAAAGCATCTTTACTACTCCCACATGCCCGTTCATCGCTGCCAACGAGATTGGCGTTCGGCCATCCTAGTGGACTACATGATTGGGATTGACGTCTTCTCGCTCCAAAAGCATCTTTACGACGCCCTCGTGCCCGTTCCCTGCTGCCCTCGAGATCGGCGTTTGGCCATACCAGGTGTCTGCCTGGTCGGGATTGATGTCCTCTTGTTCCAAAAGCTTCTTTACTACCCCCACATGTCCGTTCCCCGCCGCCAACGAAATTGGTGTTTGGCCATATTGGGTGTCTGCCTGGTTGGGATTGGCGCCCTCTCGTTCCAAAAGCATTTTTACAACCCCATCGTGCCCTTTTCCAGCCGCCCATGCGAGAGCAGTATTCCCGATCAGGGTTCCGAATAGTCCGACCGGTCAAGTCTTGGAGGCGGGACTGGGCTGGCCAGTCCTGGTGAGGGCGATGACCGGACTCGACTAACTTGGGTGGTCCGGTCCGGTTTGAACTGGTCCCAGGCCAGTCTTTATAAAAGATCGCATGAGTCTGAATGGCACCAAGCCCAACACTCACTAAGAATAGAACTATAGCTATACTAGGATCTTAAAGTCGCTTGTCAT
>Ga0307510_10006497_pt1 | contig 13937 bp, 14 predicted proteins | sample 12_EM_MG_FD_207224 | JGI IMG/M metagenome (GOLD analysis project Ga0307510, IMG submission 207224) | Populus trichocarpa ectomycorrhiza microbial communities from riparian zone in the Pacific Northwest, United States - 12_EM | ecosystem: Host-associated > Plants > Roots > Unclassified | place... | reverse complement strand
AGGACGCACTTGCTACAGTCTTCGAGCGCATAGAAAACTTCTTCAGACGGTTGGAGACCTATGTCGAAGTGCCACCAACCGTGGGGATGACAGACATAATAGTCAAAATCATGGTCGAGGTGCTTTCTATTCTTTCGATCGCGACAAAGGAAATCAAACAGAGCAGAGCGAGTGAGTTGATTCCTGGCGGTATGAATCGTCCATGTCGACTTACGTTTGCTTAGGGAAATACGTAAAGAAGCTCGTTGGGAGGAAAGACATCGAGGATGCGTTGGGTCGACTGGACCGACTGACACAAGACGAAGTTCGGATGGCTGCTGCGCAGGGTCTGAAGGCCACTCACAAGGTCGATGAGAAAGTGCAGGCTGTCGATGACACAGTACACGCCGTTGACAAAAAAGTGCAGACCGTCGAGGATAAAATGCAGGTCGTAGACGATAAGGTGCAGGGCGTCGACGACAAGGTGCAAGGTGTCGACGATAGAATGAGGGACGTTGACGACAAAATAGGCCTCATCATCGACGGTGTGGAATTCGGTTTCAACCAGTCACCCTCAAGCACTCATTTCCATCTAACTAGGCGGTGAGAAGATGAGAGAAGAATTACAACAAGTCGCAGACGACATAGGCGATCAGAAACGTTCGTGATCGCATAATTTCACTTCGTGTACTATGACTGCTCAATTCGCTCTCACAGGCAATCAGATTCGACAAGAGCTTCGAAATTGGCTCTCTCCCCCAGATCCGTCTGTAAATTACAACATTGCGAGCGATGCCCACCACGAAGGTACTGCCCTGTGGTTCATTGAAGGCAATGCCTTCAAAGAATGGAAGGCATCTGGATCATTCATGTGGCTCTACGGAAAACGTACTTCTCTCTCCTTCAGCGGCTTTGCCTTTGCTTACAGTCTTCTACCTCTATAGCCGGTTCTGGGAAGAGTGTACTCAGGCTCGTCTCTTCCGTCCCAAATATATTATGCCCCTTAATATTGACCATCCAACAGCTCTTCGATCATCCAGGATATTAAATCCATCTGTCATGCAGGATCCGCCCATGTAGCCTACTTTTTCTTTGATTTCAAGGACAAAGGAAAGCAGGATGCCCGTGACATACTTTCCTCTTTCCTCGTTCAACTCAGTCATCAATCCACGTCTTCTTGTGACATTCTCTTTAGCTACCATTCATCCCACCAAGCTGGCTCGCAACAACCCAGTGACCGCACACTCATAGAATGCCTCGAAAACATGCTCAAAGCATCAGGACGCGTCCCAATCTATCTCATCATTGATGCCCTGGACGAATGTCCCAACACAACCAAGCTTCCACCACCACGCGAAAAGGTGCTGGAGCTCGTTGAGAAGCTCGTCAAGTTGAATCTTCCGAATTTGCGCCTATGCGTTACCAGTCGTCCTGAGGTTGATATTCGGACGTCTCTCGAACCTTTGACAACTAAGCGTATACCTCTTCATGAGCAAGGCGGTCAAAAGAAAGATATCGAAGACTACGTGAGGTCGGTGGTTTACTCAGACAGAAACATGAGGAGATGGCGAGACGAAGACAAAAAGTTGGTCGTTGAGACGCTCACAGAGAAAGCTGATGGCATGTAAGGACATAATTCCGTGCTCAGGAATGCTCTCTCACATTCCCACTCAGGTTTCGTTGGGTCTTTTGCCAACTGGAAACATTACGGCCCTGTCTTCCATCGAGTGTGCGACCGATTCTCAACGAATTGCCGGAAACGTTGGACGAGACGTACGGACGGATACTGCAGGAGATTCCCAAGTCGAACCGATTGCACGCTCGTCGGCTCTTGCAGTGCCTCACCGTTGCCATTCGGCCACTTCGTGTAGAGGAGCTTGCAGAAGTCCTCGCAGTTGACTTTGGCGCAATGGGGGGGATTCCGAAACTAAATGAAGATTTGCGGTGGGAAGATCAAGAGCAAGCAGTACTATTCGCATGTTCTAGTTTAATCGCCGTTGTCGAGGACGGCTCTTCCCGACTGGTTCAATTTTCGCATTTTTCGGTCAAAGAATTTTTGACTTCGGATCGCCTCGCCTCTTCGACGCTTGACTCCTCCCATTATCATCACATCCTTCTTGAGCCGTCGCATACGATCATGGCTCAAGCTTGTCTCAGTGTCCTACTTCGCTTGGACTCACACATCAACAGAGGCAGCCTCAAGGACTTTCCCCTGGCTCGGTATGCTTCTGAACACCTTGGGGACCATGCCGAGTTTGGGAATGTTTTTGCACACATACGGGGCGGGATCAATGACCTCCTTGACTCAGACAAACCCCACTTCGCTGCATGGTTATGGGTGCGCAAAGGCGATTTCGATGAGCCACCGAAACGGCCGGAAGCAACTCCTCTATACCACGTTTCGGAGTTTGGATTCCGTGCCATGGTGGATTACCTCATTCCAAAGCGACCAGAGGATCTAACCGTCAGAGGTCACTACGGCACTCCGTTGCACGCAGCGTTGTGTAGCGGTCACACTGATGTAGCACTATTGCTACTCAGGCACTGTGTAGACGTGGATGTCCGGGGAATTGATGACCGGACTCCGTTGCACATGGCAGTGGACCGTGGACTTCTCGAGGTTACTCGTATACTCATCGAGCGGGGTGCGAGTATCAACGCGCGAGATTCGAGCGACCGGACTCCTCTCCACCCAACCTTCTCTGTTAGACCTGGTACATTCGATGATACATATTTCGACGTGATGCGGTATTTACTGGAGCACGGTGCGGACGTGGGCGCCCAGGCCAACACCGAACACCCGACTCCCCTACACCTGGCATCGTACTATGGAGGGTTCAAAGTTGCAAAGCTACTGCTCAACCGTGGTGTAAATATCAATGTGCGGGACGAGAAGTGCCAGACACCACTACACAAAGCATTAACGGACCTGGACAACACCGTCTCGGCCCTCTGGGATTACTACGTTGATGCGGTGCGGTTCTTACTAGATCATGGTGCAGACCTTGACGCAGAGGATAACAACCATTCGACACCTCTACATGTGATATCGAAGTATGGCAACACTAAAGCTACACAGCTACTGCTTGAGCATGGCGCGCGCGCAGACGCAACGGATAACGACCACTCGACCCCGCTGCATGTTGCAATACAATATAACAACGTCGAGGCTGCACGGCTACTGCTTGAGCATGGCGCGCGCGTTGACGCACTGGATAACGACCACTTTACCCCGTTGCATGTTGCAATACAAGATGGCAACGTCGGGGCTGCACGGCTACTGCTTGAGCATGGCGCGCGCGTTGACGCACTGGATAACGACCACTATACCCCGTTGCATGTTGCAATACAAGATGGCAACGCCGGGGCTGCACGTCTACTGCTTGAGCATGGCGCGCGCGTTGACGCACTGGATAACGACCACTCTACCCCGTTGCATGTTGCAATACAAGATGGCAACGCCGAGGCTGCACGTCTACTGCTCGAGCATGGTGCGGACGTTCACGCCCTGGGTGACAACCATTCGACCCCGCTTCATTTTGCGTCAAAACACGGCAACGCCGAGACTGCACGTCTACTGCTCGAGCATGGTGCGGACGTTCACGCCCTGGATAACAACCATGCGACCCCGCTGCATTTTTTATCACAACATGGCGACGATGGGACCGCACGCGTAATGCTCGAGCATCATGGTGCCATCGTTGACGCACGGGATGACGAAGACTCAACCCCGCTGCATGTTGCATTAGAATGTGGCAACGTCAAGGTTGCGCGCCTACTGCTCGAACATGGTGCGAATATCCATGTGCGGAACAAGAAGGACCAGACACCGCAACACCTACTATCGACCACGTGGAGCGACAAAACGCTGGATGATGACATTGATACCATACGATTCTTTCTAGGACACGGTGTAGATGTCGACGCAGTTGATAACAACTACTCGACTCTGCTACATATCGCATCATACAACGGAGAAGTCGAGGTTGTACAGCTGTTGCTTGAATGTGGTGCAAATATCAATGCACGGAACAAAGAGGGACATACACCACTGCACCGAGTATTGGTCAAACTCGAGGATGGCGCTCGGACTAGTTTCTTTGATACGATACAGCTCTTGCTTGATCATGGCGCGGACGTTGATGCATTGGATGACGCCCAGTCGACTCCGCTCCATGTGGCATCAAAATATGGGAGCGCCAAAGCCACACGGCTACTGCTCGAGCGTGGCGCAAATGTCCATCTCCAGGACAACGAGGGTCATACCCCCTCCCAAGTTGCGTCGGCGAAGGGTCATGAGAAGATCGCGCGCTTGTTGGAGTAGAGTGAGCAAAATATGTGACATTTACGAGTACAATTCGTCAAGTACCTAAACAAAGGCGTCCCACTTTGTTGTATTTTATAGTCCTGTACAATGACTTCTTGTTTGTGGTCCTCCCCAAAAGACCTAGCCCACAAAGATCTGAGTCCCGTCCTCACTGGGGGGACTGCCAGGGTATCACAGCAGTAGTGACGGGTGCCCCGCGCTGGATACAACCATCATTCAAGCGGGAATCTTAAGGGGGAAGCCAGAGAAAGGGTGATTGGGACAAACAATATATCGCCTAAGACGGACGAGCATGGGTGATATCCTTTTGCGAAATTTATTGGCGTCATCCTCACCTGGAGAATGGGGTATTTTTAATCACACCTTGAGCAAGGCGGTGCACTTGCCTCGCGAATCCGTAAGCGGTGGTGCTCCTCCTCTGTTTCCGCCGCTGCCCCTTCCTCTGTTCATCTACCATGGCCATGACTCGTGAAGGTGGGCAGGTTAGCATCGGCAGACGTCTGGGCGCCCGATATAGCGTCTGTTGGCCGTGCTTACTGCGACAGGCGTGGGTGGGGCCTGCTTGGTCTCGCGCTGGAGTAGGAGGAGATAAGACACTAGGCTGTGCAACAGCAGCAAGCCTGCCCCCGCGCCCGTGCGTCGTCTTCCTTCCTCCTCCCGCCGCCCTCCCCCTTCGAGCTAGAGGAACCGTCCTTCGTCCCTTCTCTTTCACCCTCACCTTCACCTTTTTGGGCTGCGCGCTCCCGCCCGTTGCCGCGTTTCGTGACGCCAGCACCACTGAGGGCCACCTCGAACTCCCTCGACGCGAGTCAAAGCATGGGCCGCGGTCGTCTTCCAGAACCGCCAGAGCTCGGAGGCGTAAGGGAAGGTGCAGGTACGGGCATAATGGATGTACCAGAGTCTGTGGGGGGACTTGAAGATGAAGAGGCCGTTGATGTGGCTTGACCTGATGACGTGGGCGATGGTTTCGGTTGATGCTTGCTGCTGTAGTTACGACGGCTGCGGGGAGTAGGATGTCGACCCAAGGAAAAGGTAGACAGAAAAGGGAGAAAGAGGGGGAATGGGTGGGTGTAAGAGAAAGGGACGAAGAGGCGAGAACGAACACGGACGATGGTTCCGCTATGCGAGGCTAAGCCGGGTGAGAAGCGACAGAGAGAACAAGAAACGTTTGCGAGCGAAGGACTCGCTATGTTCATAGAAAAGGAGTGATCACGCAGGGAAGGGATAGAACTCGAGGAGTAGGGCTTTTCAATGCATCCCACGAGAGAAGAAGGCATTGTTTAAATACATGCACTATCACTGAGATTCATAGCAAGGTAAGGGGATTGGGATAACGAGGCCACGAATGCGAAGGCGGGAAAGCGATGCAAAAAGAAAGAGGCAGTGACGCCAGCAGACGCTGGGGGTGAATGAGAGGGACGGGGTCAAAGCGAGACGGAAAGTATGTATGGACACGACAAGGCAATGCAAGCTAAGGGAGGTTGGAGCCGGTGAAGGGGCTAATGACAGAGCGTACGAGTGCCGGCGGCAGCGACTACCTAGGCGACATCGTGTGAGCAAAGAACTTGAAGGAGGAGGGCGGCGACTTGAGAATCGAATTTGCAAGTGTGTCGGAAGGGTCGGATCTGAGCCATTCCGCACGTGGAGTGTGAGGTCGACCTTACATTGCCTCGCCTGGACTTGCCCTTGCTCGGAGAGGACAGAGATGGCTTGACCACAGGTGGAGCAACGGAAGTGGGCGGCTGCAGACCCCTTCGCGGCTCGTTTGCCAAGCGGTGCGGTCAAATCGCCGCCTTATTTCGCCTCGGACGTAGCATCGGAGGCGGCGCAAGCCTCCTTTTTTCATTCGCCCTCCTTGGATGCTCGAGTGGCGTCCTTGTAGTGAGGACGACTCCTTTGGATCGCCTCTTTGTCCCGTTGGGCAGATTTCTCAGCCCTGAGGGCGTCCAATAAGGGCATGGAAGTCGGCATGGCAGGACGTTCAGTAGAGGCGACTAGAATCGCATGAGCGAAATGATGGCTGAAAATTATATGCGCGATCGGACGGACCTAGCATCTCCAGGAGCTGGTCAGCATCGTGAGGCTTGGTTGAAAGGGCCTTAAGAGACTGCAGAAAGGCAATGTACTCCTCATCTGATTGAGATGAGTGGGGGAGAGGGGCTTCGAAAAGACCACGACGTACCTTGGTCGATGGTCGCGTTCCTACTTTCCACCTTTTTCTTCTCCAGTGGTAGCTTCATGGAGCAAACTCCACCACGGCTTGCGATTCTTCCCTTTTGTGCAGCAATCCAGGTCACATCATTTTGAGCCCAAGAACCGAAAACGATGACGAAAAGACAGACCTGGTTTATCTTTGAATATGTGCCCATCGTATTCGCGGCTGAACCTCGCGACTAATTCCTCTGTCCTGAAAGCGATGTATGCACGGCAGTAGACGTTCTTCAGATCCCAACCGCCCCATTGATGACGTCCGTGAGTACCCATGGAACCCCAACAACTTTGTCTGCGGTACTCACTTCTTCTTTACTTTGTCAGGATAAAACCCCCTCCCAAGTTACAGTTTCATCGGGGACCCAGGTCTGCACGGACCGCGACTCGGAAAAGATCTGTTCGGGGAAGTTCGGGGGCAACTGGCACGACCGTCTTGAGGCGTTCTGAGCCTTGGACTTCCCTGCAGCTTTTCCTTGGCGCTGAACCGGAATTGATATTTATTGGCAGGTTCGGGGGTTGGACAGGGAATTGTGGCCAAGTGGGCTAGCTAAATTTGCAAGTCCAGATGCCACGTACTGTATCACTTGTCAACATGTTAGCGCATGTCAGCCTTCAAATCCGACTGAACTGAACTGACTGGACACGCCATTTGCTTACCAGATAGTTGCTTAGCTCATGGACGACATCTCTTCTCCGTGTCGGTGTCGGCCTGACCGCCATCTTCGATGTGAGCATGTGTGTCCGGTCCGGGTCCACCCGTGTCATGGCCGTCCACGCTCATGGCTGCTTCTCCAACTTCTAACAGGGTGGGTGAATACCGTCGAACGTAAGCACTACTCATCCCTGGTCATTCTCATTTGTCGTGTGAGGCAGACCTGTACAAGGACATGCGACGCCTCAAATGAAGCTTGCTATAGTATTGCCTCCCGCGGATCGCTGAGTTCCCGCGGTATGTGGGCTGGAAAATAGCTGTAACCTCACTAACAGGCCTTCTTATCCATATTCAAGGTTCACCGCGCTGTCATGTCCCCCCTTAGACGACTACTCATACTGTGACGGGTCTCTGATGCATCGGGGCCCAAAATGCCACCAAGGGCCCTGTCCATCTTATTGTTCTTGGCCGTGAACATCGAGGGGCATCGAGTGGCACAGCCAGTGTGTTGTCCTCTTCATAGATCTTCCCACCATCAAAGCCATTTGTGCCAATGTCGGCAAATTGATCCCTTTGATCCAAGGTCCATGTCCAGTAACCTTGGTGATTCGCGTACCAGATAGGCACGGCACCGGACCCATAAGCGTCCATATGGATAAACGACTTGACAGCTCTTACCCCTGCGCGCTCGATGCACTGCGACATTGACCATATACGACATGCAGCTCTTTTGTTCACCCATTGAACCGCTATGGACAACTTGCATCACCGCAAATCCCTTTGTTTTTCCCAAGTCTTGTTATTATGTGCTGGGTGGACGCACAGATACCACCCTCCTCCTCTACACCGAGTCCATCTGCCCCATCCCTCTACCCAGCGCGCCAGACCCATAACGGACACACATGTCTACAGGACCCTCAACATCTGCACATACCAATTCGTATAGCGTCGGTCCACCTCGGGGAGATGCTATCTCAAGTGCACAATTAGTACCACATACGTTCGGTCCCGGCTTTGAGGCAGGCCCTCGAAATCGAAATCAACCTCCACCATTTCCGCTCGCCGTTCCAACGCGGTCCACCCAGACCACGTCGGGTCACTCGGTCATAGACACCGTCCTATCGACGACGACGTTTCAGCCACAGGTTCCGAGTCAGACCTTCGATCGAGCACAGAGTGACGAACCGCGAAATCGCCTCTTTGACGAGTACGTCCTGGTAGCCCCAAGAAAGCTCAATATATTCTTAGAAAGCTGAGACGAGACTTGTCCGTTTCCCCCCCGTTTGTGTTTCAGAGATAAGAACGCTCATCCGGGGTGGGTGAAGTACATCCACCTGGATGGGAGCATTTACTATCGCCACATGAGCGGACGGCTCTTGACTCCCGACGATGTCACTCAGCCGCGCATCAGAGAGTGCTTCGAGGGGCTGTTGTCGCTGACCATATCCACCCTGAGGGAGCAAAATCTCCTCTCAGACTTGCCTCAGGACTTTGAAATCGTCGCTGAGCGCATGGATCCCGAGGTCCCAGAAGTATTCTACTTCGTCTCGCAGAGTCTGAGAAGCGTCATCAACTACGGATACGCTTGTCCATGCGGGCCGATCCCCGCGAACTCTCACCCACGGGAACAGTGCCCAAGCCCAAGACTCCGTACGTCCCCCCAACATACGCCTCCCACCTGTCGCATTCTCCCTTCCTTCATCACATTCTGATATCGTGCTGCATCAACTCTCCTTAGGCTTGGAAAAGACTCCGGGAACGCGCTTCTGGATGCATCTGGCCTCATATCCGATGCACATCACCTCCCTACCCCCGCACTCTGAAGCCGACTTTCTCATGGCACTGACACAAGGCGCGAACGGTGCATCATCTTCCCACGTGCTTCCATCAAGATCCGTCAGAGTTCACTGATAACCTTTTCTTCCAATTCATAATTGGTTTTTTTTGTGTAGAGCGTATCCTCGACGAGCGCAAGTCAATGTTTCCTTACACGGATCAGCAGGCGCAGCGGTTCGTGCAGGTCTACCGCGACCTCAAATGTAACGCCCCCCCTTCTCCCTGTCACTGTCCCCGCGCATGCTCACGGCCGGGCGAAACAAAAAACAGGTGTACCCTACGGCCAGGGCCGACACACGATCCTGCCCGCCCTCGCCTGGCACATCTCGCGCGTGATGACCAAAATCGAGGTGGTCCGAGAGCGGTACCACTACGGGACGAAGGAGGCCCGTCTGTACCGCGACATCGCCGTCGTCGACGCGTCGGACGACGAGCGGTCGACGTGGCGCGAGCGCCTCCTGCTCGGCCCCGTCCTCTTCTGCCTCTTCTTCAACGCGCACAGGACGTACAGGGACAGGCTCGAGGGCACGCGTCCAAAGGGACACGTCTACCTCCCCGATTTTCGCGAGTTGATGAGCAGCTTGCTCGTCGAGTGGTCCGACTCGAATCTGCTCGCCACCGTATTCGTCTCGTACGTTTTTGTTCGGTCGATCGATGATCACCTAAAGGTTGATATGATGATGATGATGACGACGTTTACGGCATTGATGGTTCCAGCGCCAACGTTGCCTTCCTAGCTGTGCCCGTACGTTTTATTCCTTGGGTGCCCTCTCTTTCTACGATGCAGATGGTAACTAGACCTTTCCTCGCGGGCGCAGAACATTTCCGCGCTTCCCCAGACCGCCTCGCTCTGCTCTACGCTCTTTTCCATGCTCTCGATGGTCATCGGAGTGCACCACGTTTGGAGGCACCGCCGTCGCGCCGACGCAGATGACGACGAAGCGGTGCGTGACTCACCACGGGTTTATCCCTTTCGGGTCCTCATACCCACTCCCTCCCATTTTTCAGAGTCAATATCTCCGCGTTCGCTCTCATGGCGAACGGGGTGACCTCACGCTACTCGCGTGCTTCCTCGCGCTCCCACTGTCCGCGCTCCTCTGGGCAATCCTCTCCTTCACCATCGCCGTCGGCGCGCTCTGTTTCTCGAGCGCGGCGGGCGCAGACGTGCACATGCGCCCGTTGTTCGCGGGCGTGCTTGGTGTGCTGCTGTCGCTCGGTGTGCTCACGCTGCTCGTCTTTTGGGACGCGTGGCGCTCTCCGCCCACGACCGAGCCCGAAGAGGACCATGCGCGTGGCGTTGGTGTGAGGAAATCTGGGCGCGAGGGCTGGTTGAAACATGCCCGTCGGCGAATGAGGATCGTGCGCGCCAGTGCAATGGATGGTATGCAAATAAGAATGAAGAAGATGAAGACAGTGGTCGGACGGGCAGTGGGCACAGGGAAAACAACGAATCCAACGACTTTGGAAGATTCCGACGTTAGGGCAACAAGAAGCAGTTTAGGTATCGCTGGGACGGAGAATACAGCAGATGTATGACTTTGGATGCATTGGAAAGAGCTAGTCTAGAGAATAAGTCGATGAAGTATGAAGAGGTGTGACGGATCTACATCATTGTTATACCGCATGAATCAAGGTTAGTGAACACAGATACCAGAAGGGTAAGAAAAGAAGCTCAGAATTTGGTCATTAACATAGCGATTAATGCATATCCCACCATAGCGGGAGGGGCAACAAAACAATAAGACCAGAAAATAGTCCGGCTAACCAGTCGCTCAAAGGTGTCACTCGAGACGGCTTGTGTGATCTGTGGAGAGCGTGACATATTCAGCGACTGAGAATTGATTAGAATGGCAAAAGATGTACCTGGGCTAGGGTCAACGCGGGTGGCGATGCGAGTAGAAGCACGTTGCTAAGGACAAAAACGGGACTGCCAGCGCATTATTAGAGGTGAATAGGCTGATGGACAAAGACTTACTCTTGAAACACGGGTGGATGCGTTCGGAGTGCGCCGATAGCAATAAACGGGAGGAACAAGGCAGGTACGACAACCATACGCGCAAGTATCGCTACAAAGATCGTCTTCCCTTCGCCCTCTCGCTCGCGATGCGGTGTGACTGGTTGCCCGTCCTGCTCCCGAGCCTTGAGGCGGAAAATGTCGCGCAAACCACTTGCGAAGGAGGCCGTCTGCCAACTGGGAGAACTAGGGGTACGAGGGTAGGGGTTTTCCGGAGGCCGATAGAAATATGCACCAAGCACGACGAGTGTGATGGGAATCGAACAGTTGCCTGCCTGAGAAATGGCACCTTGAACGGGGTGCAGATGGACTTCAAGTAGGTGTTGTAAGGGTCGGCAAAGCGCAACGACGAGCGATATAAGCGATGCCCAGAGGGGTGGCGTCAAGAAACCTGTGATTTTTCTCCAGACGGTGCGTGCGGACCGTCCCACACGCTGCAAGAATGTGGGAGGAGGACGAGTCCAAGCTGGAATACGAAGTTCCTCCTCATCATCATCGGAGCCCGAGGAGGGTTCAAACACAGAATCGACTTCAGGATCGGAGGGTAGTTGGACGTTAGAAAAGTAAGGGGTATTAGGGAAGGAGTAGTAGGCATGCGCCGAGTGTCTTCGCACCGGCGCACGCCTGCCCGCCTGCGATGGTGAAAGGAATTCATGCGGTTGCTCTGTATCAGTGTCGTCGGATGTACGGTCTGCTTCATCATCAGCCATGGAGAGGAGGCGAACGCCATAGCTCCAGCGAATCTACGAGCCACTTGATCAAATCACAGGACGACAAACTGAAATAGAATTTGCTTACGAATTGCCCAATGGTACTACAAAGGAGCAAGTAGGTGAGAGCACGGCCGATGATAGCATCCTTTGTGTCGTCTTCGCCCCATTTGAGGTCAGGGACCGTAGCAGCGAGGGATTGCAAAAGGGCGACCGGAAGCGAATTAGAGTTCATGAACGTCGCGGCTGCCATCGCAAAGTTTCTGGGAAAAATAAATTGAGATTTCCATCTGCCATATGAGAAAGCAGGATACCTTTGAGAGGGTTTCAGTCTGAAAAGGCTGCCGAGCAGCCACGCGACTCCCAATGAAGTTCCGGTGACGAGCAAGAAAAAGATGGGAATGATCCATAGTTCTCGCAATTTTTCTGGAATGAGAGGTAAGCTATTGGCGAAATGGATGGTGATGATGGCGGACCCGGTGAGAGAAAGAAGGCGACTTTGGAGAAGAGGAGACAAGGAGTGAAGAAATTGACGTTGAGGGAGTTCAATTGCTGTAAGATAGCCGAATGAGAAGGATAAGACGGAAGATGAAATGTATGACCGACCCTCTGAGTTGCTTTATCAAGAACACCCCGCCGAGCAAGGACGTAACCGGACAGGCAGACAAGCGTGACTTGGACGATGGACTGAGGACATGAACATCAAGGGGATGATGGATGCACGACGTCGATAGGATACGTACACCAAGGACGGTTTGAAAGAGGGGCCATATCTGAGAGTCCCCGGTGGGTGTGGAAAGTGACATGGACTGAGGGTGGATCGAGGGGTGGGTGAACGAGAGCCAGATCACTGTGATTTAAGCCCCTCTTTCGCTTGGCCGTGACTGCGCACAACTCCGAAACGGGTCTGGCAACTGCCGGAGTCATCCTTTGTATGGCGATGATCCAAGAACAACGCAGTGCCTGTATGACACGGTCAAATTCTCTCCTTCATAGACCTTTCCAGACCAGTCACAGACGCCACAGAATGTTACCACAAGACGTGAAAAAATAATTTACCTCTGCGCTTCTCTTCCACACATGTTCCAATCGCCTATTGCACGAAAGGCACGATCATCGCACTGCCTTTCGGTCACACCCGCTGGCCGTGCATTCCTTTACGGGCTGAATTGAGGCCAAGGACGCCAGCTGACGGTGATCACTCCGCCGGGGGCTCCATTCATAGCCTCGACCTATCTGTGGCGTGGCGGCGCTACACACACACACAATCCGGTCTCGGTCTCGGTCTCAGTTGGACCTCGGTTTCCGCGCCCACGCCCATCACCGCTCCTGACCTGAGGGTCGGCGCGGCCTCAGTTGCTATTCGTGATTACTTTTTGTCTTCGGTGGGCGCGGCAGCGCGGATACGTCGCCCCTACCCATCAACCAAGCGGGAATTTGGCGATGTAACACTTGGCGCCGAGCACGCCGCGCCGATCTGGGAGCCCATCGTTGCCACAAACGTGGACGCCCCACACGTTCAGTCATCACTCCATTCCATGACCTGCCATGGTGTACTACGCACCTTCTTCTTCCCTATTCTGGTTGGTCATTTTGCCGCGTGCCCATCATATGTCTCTTGGCAAGTTTTTTTTTTTGTGTACAAGTTGGACGTCTTGAGAAGGCGTCGGCGACTTGCATGTGTTTGATTTAACCACCAAGAGCTGAGCCTGCACGCGGTGGGTCAGCGCTGGCTCTGAATGGAACCCCAGTCTTGTTACGTTTGAGGCGGTTGGGCCTTTTCCTTTGTCTGCATGTTCAGCAGCAGCTCATGTTACTTACCCAATCTGGCAGGTTTTTCTGGAGAAGAGCTTGGCACATTTGACATTTATGATTATTTTATGACACCCGTGCTAACTCTTGGCGCTCCGTCGTACTGTATCCACAACATGGAAGTTCGGGCCTGCGCGCCGTGCACGGATTCATGCAATTCGGATCACCGCACTTTCCCCGCGCGCTTGCGCTCGTATATCACGGGGGACGCAGCCCATCGTCCCTCGGACACGCTGGGGCAGGTGAGTTCTGGGATGTTATTTGGCTGCTCGAGGCTGGGACCGAGGGCGAGCCTGAGCTGGCGTGGGAGTATGTACCCGTGCCAGGAGACAGGCCTGCGCCTGCTCCATGCGGGTGGTTCCCAATGCTTCATGGGAGCGCGATGAATTTTACACC
>Ga0307510_10006495_pt1 | contig 13941 bp, 6 predicted proteins | sample 12_EM_MG_FD_207224 | JGI IMG/M metagenome (GOLD analysis project Ga0307510, IMG submission 207224) | Populus trichocarpa ectomycorrhiza microbial communities from riparian zone in the Pacific Northwest, United States - 12_EM | ecosystem: Host-associated > Plants > Roots > Unclassified | place... | reverse complement strand
TGTAAAAATCAAATAAAAAAAATTACAAAGACCATTTTCCAACCAAATTAACGTTGAAGAATGAAATAAAAAAATCAATTAAAAAAACACAACTCAAGTCACATGTGACTAACCTGTTAAACCAGCGACCTAGACCACGAGACGAAAATAACTTCATAAAAAACAAATAAAAAACTATGAAGTTTAGTTTCTAGCATATTCAATGTTGATGGTTGAAATCAAGAATAAAAAAACTAAATCAAGAATAAAAATTGAAATCGAGGAAAAAAATTAAATCCTTGAAATCAATATATAACACAACACAAATAAAATTGGAAAAAAAAATATGAAGCTTAATTTCTAAACCAAATAATAAAATTTAAAGAATAAACTAAATAAAAAAAATACAAAACAAGTAAATAGTGTTTTATTCATGGCATGTTTAGGAAAATTGTAACTCTTAGCTATGATTGTATGTTTCGGAAAATCATAGATTATAACTTGTAAAAATAACCCATGGAAAGGAGTACGATAATAGCTTTTAAACCATTACCAAACACTTAAAAACCAAAATCAAAACTAAATTAGTGATCGCTAAACCGGCGCTGAGTGTTTTAATAAATTAATGTCAGAAGGCATCTCCAAATCACAGCGTCGCACCATTTTCTCATCGGTGCTGGGCTGGCTGGTTAAAACCCGCCGCCCACATTGATGACTCACTGAAGTCAAAAAAAATCTCAAATCACCCGAAGAAAAATGTCAACCACAGGGACCCACTTAATAAAATCGATAGATGATCATGATGGATGTACCATTAAAATCAGCATTACCAAAAACAAAAATCATTCAATACCCACATGATTATTCAACTTACTAAGATTAATATAATAAAAAGGGTAATTATTTTGAGTGGGGCCATCAAATTGTTGCACAAAGTTTGTACGTGTGAGAGTGAATTGGATGGCCGTTCCCTCACCTAACATCATTTATTAACGAGTTCCAGTACAGCTTGTAGGCCTTGTTGTTCCCAGGGCGGTGGGGATTTTTTTATATATATATATATATATTTTTTATATAAAAAACATAAAACATTTAATTATAAATAAAAAAATAAATCTTTCAGTGTTTTTGCCGCAATTTTATATTAAGATAAGGTGTGTTTGGATGAGAGATATGATAAGGTTTTTTTAAAGACACGATTATTTTAAAACACAGATTACATCTCATAAAAATAAAAAATACATGCTTTTCATTGAAAAACAACCACATCTCCCATTTAAACACACGCTTAAAGGTATTGAAGTATGGTAATTGTTGTTTTTTAAAGTGTTTTGTACTTGAAAATGCATCAAAATATTTATTTGAAGTAAAAAAAAAATATTTTTTTAAATTTTTTTAAATATATTTTTAAAATACAAAAATAAATATACACTTAATAACCTATAATTAAGATGCTGTCACATTGATTGATTGTGCACTACCATAAATATAATGTTACGTGGATGCACATAAACGTTTCATTGAAGTTAATTTTTTTTTTTTAATTCTTCTTCTCTTGTTATTAAATTCTTTTCTTTTTTGTTATTTTATGCAATCATGTATGGATATGGAATATTGATAGCAAAAATATTTAATGAAATAAGGCATCAGAAAATGATAAATGAGTTTATTTTTCATATATTCTTATAAATCTTAAAAGATTAAAAATAATTCGTCGAAACACTTGTTAAGATATGGATAATTCAGACCACATTCAGAGGAAAGAAATATTTGATACTGTTAGAAAAAAATGGAAATATCTTTTTAAAAAGGGAAATTAAGGAAAACGGGCTTTCCACAGAAACAGAGCGCGTGGCAAAAGCAGAAGACACAAAAACGAGAATGTCTTTACGCATCGGGGTCTTCACTTCAGTCCTCAGTCTTGTCTTCTCAAAAAGCCTGTCTGTTCTTACGCGCCGTGACATTAATTAAATTTACAATAATAATAATAATAACTTTCACATTTATTTATTTTATTACACATTTATTTTCGTTTTCAATTTATTTTTTCTCATCTTCTCCACACTTACTCCACTCTCCCTCTCTCAATCAAATCTCGGTGCCTCAGATCTCTCTCTCTCTCTCTCTCTAGGGTTTTCAATTCTCATCTCACAATTGTGTTTATTCCTATTTTACTTTCCATTTTCGAGGTGCATGCTTTATTTTGAAGTGTTTCCAGTTCTTTACATATTTCAGATTTTTTTAATGAAATTTGGGTTCTTAGGGTTTGCTTTGTAGTGAAACTGTGAGTTTGTTTAGGGTTTTGAATCACCTGGCTTGAGAGCTGAAAAGACCAGGCATGGCATTTTCAAGGTATTTAGTTTTTAGGTTGTGATTCTTAATTTGTTGTTGGAGTGAAGGTGGTGGTGGTTGTTGGTTTTTACATTTTTCGGTAAAACTTTTAGTTTGGTTGGTGGAGAAAGTCTGTTTCATTTCTTCTTCTTCTTCTTCTTCTTTTTTGGACTAGAAGTCGGTGGATTTGATAAGAAAATGGAAGTTTCATTGCAAAAGAGCAGTCATTGAGGCAGAGTTAAGATAGTGTAAAGTTTCTATCTTGACCAGTTATTGCTTATGTTCATTTTGGGGTGGATGTTACGTTATTTATTCTAAATGCTTATTTTCTAGGCAAGTATTATTTAATTGGATGAAAATGGGAATCGAAGAAGAGGATAGAAGTGTAAAGATGAGGATTTTGAAGGGTAATTATTGATTCTAAAGGAGGAGGGCGTTTTTGGAGGTGGTTTAGGTGCATAATGGGTTGCCTTTGCTGTAAACCCTCTGCAATTGAGGATAGCAAAGAGAGTCCAAGGGAGAGGCTCTCAAGTAAGGCGTCGTCTGACTTGAGGGTATCAAGGGCCACCTCTTCAAGGAGGGAGGAAGCATATAGAGCGAAAGATCGATGTGATGGTAATGATGGTAGGACAATGTTGATTGATAAGCAAGTGAATGGATCTCTTAGAGTGCATGGGGGCGAGCACGTTGAGAGGAAGAGGGACAAGTCAGAGTATGCTGTTGTTCACCACCCAGGGATGGGCAGCATACCGAAAGCTACTGAAGGGGAGCAGGTTGCAGCAGGGTGGCCTTCCTGGCTAGCTGCTGTAGCTGGAGAAGCAATCAAAGGTTGGTTGCCACGGCGTGCAGATTCATTTGAGAAGCTAGATAAGGTATGCCCTTTTCTTCATTCTTTTTGTGTTGTTAAATCTCATTTTTTTCCCCATTCAAATACATGTCTTTCAATTACTGAGGATCAATTTTTTTAAACTAACTTTATCAAAAAAATCCCCGAGTCCAATTCTGAGATGTATTTTTGTAAGCGCAGCTTCATTACAAACAAGATCCAGTTTATGATTTTCAAAATTTAGCAATTCAAACTGAATGGTTGAAGGACATCCTTATGACACTTCGATTGGGGATAGTGTAATGAACAATTTGACAGTTGCTAATTAGAACGAGAACCTGTTTGTGCTTCTACATTTTTTAGCATTTTTCATGTTTGCTTGCATTGGATATATCTTGTGTTGTCAAATTTTATAGCTTTAGCATGAAATCAGTAAGAAAATCTATGGAACTATTCCTTTTTTTTTGGGTATTAGGTGACATTACCCTGAGATTTTTCCGTGTGTTTGCTTGTTATTTATATTTATAAATAAACAAGGTGGTGAAAAATGCATGAAGACTCATTAATAACATGCATACAAGTTCTACAGTGCTCATATTAACACACATAGGAGTCATGAATCATGCGGTTAATGATGATTCTTTGAACTTGATAACTTCTTAATAAATGTTAGTTAGAAGTTCAGTTTAGTTGGATCTAGGAGGCCTGCGAACTGTTGAGTTTTGGGAGGCTTGAGACAATATGAATATGAAAGAGTTAAAATCCAAAATTTCAAAGTAAAGAAGCATAAAATTAAAAAATAACTAGAGAAATCACAAAAACTGCCAAAACCAAGGGCCTCAGCAAAATTTTTTGATATCTAAAGGTTCGAAGATATAGTGATGCAATGGCTACTATATGGGAAATGGCATCTAGAGACTCCTTAAAAAAATTAAAGCGTGATCCAACAATCGGATCAAAAGTTATGGCTTTTTTGAGCTGTTATTTTGATCCGACACGACCAAACCCCCTCTTGGGTTTACACCTGTTCCACTGGTCCATAAATGCATTTGTCAAGCCATCAACATAATTTGTCTTGGGCAGATCCTCATTTAGTTGTGGTAGACTCACACCTGACTACTCAGAGTCACCCGTTATCGCATGCCTGACTATAGCTCCAAGATGGCAAGATTAGCTAGTCAATCAACACGTATTTTCCTTGGGAAAAGTTTTGGCCAATACGAACATCTTGTTGTGTATTAATATACTGTCTCAACTCAAACGATCCACCACAATGATATTTTCCTATACGTCGTAGTTAGAGTTGCTGCCATTATAGCAGAATCCACCTCGAATTCTAACCTGCAAAGCCCCAAATTCCATGCGCGCGAGCGCACACACACACACACACCGAACAACAAGAGTTGCCACAACTCCATTTACAAGGGAGAACAAAAACTCAGATTTGCTGCAAAACCAAATCGTTAGCGACCTTCGCTAGCTGTATCATATTAGTCCACCATGATGATTTCAATTATAAGTGAGAGCTTAAGTCGTGTCATATAAAAAAGCATGATCCAGACTAGACATTAGAAAGTTGACATTGGTAGTTATAGGATTGTCTGCGGCAACTTGCTTTGACAATAGGAATTAGTGATGCTTAAAGGTTTGAATGATTTTCTTACAGCTAGAATTTTTTTATTTGGCTAGATTGTGATATCAGAAAAGTGGAATTATCCTTCTTTGAGTCCAAGAGTGTTGAGAAACTGTAAGAGGTGATTCTGAGAATTTAAAAGCTATTGAGTATTGGGGAGTATTCGAGAAGTGACATTCATTCATAGAGATGTGCCATTGTTTTCACTATACTTAGTGGAATACTCATGATAATGTTGAGGTAATTATCCTTCCAAATAAGCACAATGAATATAAAGTGGGTCCAGTTTTGATAAGCTGCCAATCAATTAGCTTTAGTGTGCTGAGGCTTTCATATTGACGGACAGCATATAACTTGTAGTTGAAAATGCTTTGTTAATTTTACAGCATAATTTAAGAAGTGGATGCATGTTAACAGCTGAAATATCTGGGGTTTCCCGCTCTGCACTTCTGGTATTCTGTTTTGGTTAATTTGGCGGAACTTGTTCAAACATCTAGTCTTGATGGATGAAGTAATTTGCATGACTCCGCTTGTCTAAATGTTTAAATTTGTATCCTGCCCCCTCTACCTTCTTACTCTTTAAGGTAGGGCAAGTGGCCAGGTTTGCTGTTGTGCATTTCTTGTTTGGACACCATGGACTTCAATTTGCACGTTTTCTTCTATAATTTTGTGTTGGTGACAACAGCAGATCATTCTATCCAGTTCTTACAACTTAGAAGTGCTCGTAGAATGGTTCTCTCCCTCCCTTTTCTTTTTATCTGCTGGTGTCCTCTTTGGACTGAGATTACCTGCTCGCTGGTATTGGTTCCCTCATTTGATGATTTCTATGTTAATGCAGATTGGCCAGGGAACCTACAGTAATGTTTATAGGGCCCGTGACCTTGATCAAAAGAAGATTGTTGCTTTGAAGAAAGTAAGATTTGATAACCTGGAACCTGAGAGCGTTCGCTTCATGGCCAGGGAAATTCACATTTTGCGTAGGCTTGACCATCCTAATGTAATAAAGTTAGAAGGTCTAGTTACATCAAGGATGTCTTGCAGCTTGTACCTTGTGTTTGAATACATGGAGCATGATTTGGCTGGGCTAGCCGCACACCCTGGTCTGAAGTTTACAGAAGCCCAGGTAATTATGGCAATTTTGTTCTAACAGATTCTTATTTAATGTATGTTTGCATTTTTCCATGATACATGTGCAAGTTTTACATGCTTCTTATTGTCTAAGATCATACATGTGTGTAAATTGTCAATCGTACATGACCATGCTTTGGATGTTATGGTCTAATATGTATATGCTGGCAGGTGAAATGTTACATGCAACAACTTTTACGAGGACTTGATCACTGTCACAGCCGTGGTGTTCTGCACCGTGATATAAAGGGGTCCAACCTATTAATTGACAACAATGGTATCTTAAAAATTGCAGACTTTGGACTAGCGAGTTTTTATGATCCTGCTCATGTTCAGCCACTGACAAGTCGTGTTGTGACTCTTTGGTATCGTCCTCCTGAGCTTCTACTTGGAGCTACCTACTATGGGACAGCTGTTGATTTGTGGAGTACAGGTTGCATACTTGCTGAATTGTATGCAGGCAAGCCTATTATGCCTGGGAGAACTGAGGTACCTTTCCTTTTCTATTCCTGAGAGAAAAATTTGTCTTTCAGGTTTTCCTCCAAACAGATTGTTTCTCTTAAATGTGATAAAATGCTGCAATGCAGATTGCTTTTCATGGGCCATGATTCTGAGTACAATTTTGAACTAATTATTTGCCAGAAACAAATTTTCATCCCATGATAATTGTCAAGTGGATATTACTTTGAAGATTGCTGAATTACATCCTGTCTGCAAAAAAATCCACTAAATGGATCATCAACATCTTCTCCACCCTAGACAGAACTTCCTAATTCTCTTCATCATTTAGAAACTCAATCACATGTATTGCAAGCCGTTGGGCAATGCAAGAAACAAGGTCTTGCACTTTTCATTACTAAAACACATAACGCAAACACGAGTTGATAATACCTTGTGAGTTCTTGGCTCTGACAAGTTATGGGTATTGGTCGTAGGGAACCATTGTCTTAATGAATGCTTTAACCTCGGAAGGTATCTTGTTTTCTCTATAAATTTGTTTAAAGGAAACAATGAGGGGATTATTCAATATGAGTAAGAATAGAGTTTTATTGATTAGCCTTGTTTCAATCTGTTAAAATTTTATTTTAAAGAGACCACAAAAAAAAGAGACATGACATCGCAGATTTGTTGGAATTCCCTTTTATCCTTTTGCAAAGATCGTATAACAAGAAAAAGAAAAAAGGATTTAACAAAAAGAAAAGAAAATATTGAAAGAGTGAATAATTATCTTGAGATGCTGCATCCTTATTCTGCTATCTTATTGTCTATGTAAGTTTTATAAATGACATTAGTATAGCTACATAAAATATTGATGATCAATTTGTGTGCCTCTGCCTTGTAGGTGGAGCAGCTGCATAAAATTTTCAAGCTGTGTGGCTCACCTTCTGAAGATTATTGGAGAAAATCAAAGTTGCCTCATGCAACTATCTTTAAGCCTCAGCAGCCTTATAGACGCTGTGTTGCAGATACATTTAAGGAATTCCCTCCTCCGGCATTAGCTCTTATGGAGACCCTGCTCTCCATTGATCCTGCAGATCGTGGGTCTGCAGCTTCTGCACTGAGGAGTGAGGTATTAAGCATCCATGAACTATATTTCCCAAACTTTCCTTTTTTCTCTGGGGGATTAGTGTGTGTTTTTTGGATGGGGGGAGAAGGGTTGAGATGAAGGTTGATGTTAGCGTGTAAAGTGACTCAATTTGTTTGCAAATGCTTCCCCATATGCAACTTTATGGTCTAGTTGATATTTGTTTTTTATTCTGTAATGTATTGGCTTCAGTTAGAAGATCTATATTGATGCACATGGTAGTACATGTGCTCCAAATCTTTTTATCTAATATTCCTTTCATTTGTAATTTAACCTTCTAATAATTCTGTCTAGGATTTCTGTTATTGTTATCGCTGAAATATATTTGGAGACTGAAGTCTGTTTTATTTCCAATTCATGTGATTCTGTGTTGTTGGATGAAGTTAAATCATGTTAAACATTCAAGTTCACTTGGTGCCATCAGTAAAGACACTATAGTACTCGACGATTCTAACAACTCTAAAGTTACATCATATGTGTTTTAGATTGTGCTAATCATTGTATTGACCCTCAACTAATCAACTCTACCAATCTTTTGCACAAAATCCTTTGATGCCTTCGTCACTGTACTTGGAGGTCACATCTTTGTTTCTTCCTAGAAGCATCCAAGGCCATTTTTCTCAATGGTGACTCTGTTTCTGTTGCATGACAGTTTGTCGTTGCAATCCTGCAACTGTACTGAGTTGAGTTTTCTTCAATGACCAGTCACTGGATGATGTGTTGCTTTCAGGATTTTAATTCCTGCCCCTTGTTCTCATTCTAAGATTCCCACAGTTTGACTCCTATGCACTTTCTATATTTTGCTGTATCACATTTAGTTTGTAAAATTTTGTCAACCATGAACAAAGTTGAATTTTAGTTGGTGCTTGATGAGTTTTTTCTTTTCTGTGATCAATTAAAAGAGAATCATACTTCATTTCCCTATCTTCCTTCTATATAACTGGTGGGTTCCGCATCAATAACTTGGTCAGTTGAAAAAATAATGGCATCATATACAAGAGTGCATGTTCTTCTTTTCATGTTTTCTTTTCACAATGCTATTTGTCAACCTTTTTGATGTAGCTCGGTTAACAGATCTTATTTTCTTGAGTTTCTTACTTGATATTACAGTTTTTTAGCTGCATAGCTAATTTATTTTGTAATCTTCACACAATTTTGGGAAAACACCATCCATATGATGCAACATATTGGTTCAGAACATTGGATAGCAAGTCTTTATTGTACTTTTTTTTTAAAAGTAAACAAGTACGCAAGTTGAGTATGATCTTTATGGTTGGCTAAGGTTGCACTAACATTTATAGTTCTATTTTACATTTTTCTCGCTTCTTTTTGTTTGTTAGTATTTGATTTGTTTAGTTTTGTTTTACAGTTCTTTATAACCAAGCCGCTTCCATGTGATCCTTCAAGCTTTCCCAAGTATCCTCCTAGCAAAGAATTTGATGCAAAAATGCGAGATGAAGAAGCTAGAAGGTAAACATTGTAAAAGAACAGAATTTGTTTTACAGTTCTACCATTAGTTGCTCATTTAATCTTTAGTTGTAAGGATGCTGGAAAAGGCCCAGAAAAAGGCTTTAAAAGACTTCCTTTTTGGCCATGTTAGCTATATCATGGCAGTGTTGGAAATATACAAGTTGTGTGCCCTTACCTGTCTAGAAGGCCTTAAGAACTGAAGCTCCTGCATCAGATGAATGCAATGTTTATTAATGTAATTTTATGTTGCTATCTAATCACTGGTGCTGGTTCTAGAGCTTTACCAGTTCGAAGAGTGACCAACCTGGTGCTTTATTAAGTAATCCCCTTGTTCTAGTAGTAGCAGTAGGAATGGAGCTTTTATAGCAACAGAAACTACATTGGCCACCACGCCCTGGCTCATATTGCTTATTGTGGGTTTCTTATTGATCCACCAATCTGTCCGTTACCCTTCTATCATTGATGACATCTTTGACTTATAAATGTGGTGTAATTTGCTAACAATCTCATTTTTATTTTCATGTTAACAGACAAGGAGCAGCAGGAAGCAAGGGCCAGAAATCTGACATGGAAAGAAGAGGACGGCGGGAATCTCGTGCTGTCCCGGCACCTGATGCCAATGCTGAGCTAGTTTTATCAATGCAGGTGATTTCTATAAGACACCTGTTTCTCTCTCAAGACACATTTTTGCATGTGTATATATATTTGATTGGGGAAGGATTGCGATTAGGAGGTTGTTAGTAGGCATGCTGGGCCACATGGTGAACCTCTGAGGATAGCCAAGTGGCGGAAAGATAGGTCGGAAGAGGGAAGGTTTTTTTTTTTTCAAGTTAACTCTGTTATAATCCTACAAAAAGCTAGTAAACAAGTCAGGCATAACACCAAGTCTTAAAACTCTTCTTACTGCACTCTTCTCAGAACAATGAAGTATAAAGTAATGTGCCATCTCTCCATTCTGATCACATGGAAATTGATATTCTTCACCTCACATAACAGCTTTGTACAAAAGGCACTTTATGAGACATGACATCTTTTATTGATTCTCCCTTTTGTTCTCTCTCCCTCTCTCCTCTTCCTCATGCCATGAAAGCAGCATTTCATACTTTCTTTTACTGAACAACTTCTGACTTCTCTCCTTTTGAGATGCTCCAGACTCATTTAAGCATTATCACCTAATAACTGATTGTTTCTTGTTGCTCCATTTTCATGAATGATCTCTTTTCACTGCTGATTCCCTTTTTTTTTTGGTACTCCATTTAATTTGATTTGATTTGATTTTGCTTTTGAAATTTATATTAATGGATTGCCCTCTAACTACAGAAAAGACATGGTCAGTCAAATTCCAAGAGCCGGAGTGAGAAGTTTAATCCCCATCCAGAAGAAGTTGCTTCTGGCTTTCCAATCGATCCACCTAGACCATCTCAAGCTGCAGAATCAAACATGGATCCTCAGGGGCATCAGCATAAGAGAGCTTCCCATTCTGGGCCATTGTCTCACCGTGCTGCATGGGCTAAGGCCAGCAGGAACCCTGATGATGCTCCTAAGATTTCCACTGGGGCTGACTTGTCAACAATTTCAAGCTTAGTGGCAGCACGGAGGAGTTTATTGTCTGAAGATCGCAACGAAAGGTCTGGCCTAGCACAACCAGAAGTTCCAAAACTAATGGCAAGGTTTCCAGGATCCTTCAAAGAAACCTCAGAATCCTTCACCCAACAGGATCCAAGGCATCCGTCGCAGGGTGTTGCAGGTTTCCATCAAAAGGAAGATGGAAGAAATAGCAGTAAAGATCCAGTCCTTGTAAGTTTTCAAAACACTTTTCAGTTTTCTTTATTTTCCTTTTTTGTGTATATTTTGCTAAAAGTTTCCTTCTGAATGCTTGGGGACTGATACCAATTTTCTATCCACCTTGCTGCTTCCTTTTGGCCTGTGTCTTGTCATGCATATTGTTTATGACTTTTTTTTGTGGTTGCTGATTCACGATTCATGTTAATTTGAATCCAGCTTGGCTATGGGTCAAAGGGTCACAAAATTCACTATTCTGGTCCATTGATAGTTCCATCAGGGAACGTGGATCAGATGCTGAAGGATCATGATCGCCAGATCCAGGAAGCTGTTAGACGAGCACGTCTTGACAAGGAAAAGGTTAGAAAAGTCCAGGCTGAAAGCAACCAAATATCAACCAATTCATTATTTGTTTCAGGTCGATGAGGTAAGCCCCAAATGAGAAAGTATTGCTGGGAAGATCACTACAGAGTAGCTTGACTGGTGCTTTCCATCTGTGAAATATGAGTTAATAACCGTGGCTGGGGTTCGGTTTTTGTATATGTTCTTAGAAAGATAGCTAGTGGCCATTTTAGCTATAAGATTATAGCTTACTGATAAATCTCTCCCCTCTCTGCAATTGATCTTGTGTATTTACTTTCCACTATTACTGCAATTTCTAAATTATTGGCCATTCTTGTAGAGCATCTGTATCAGCCATAAGATGTAGAGTATCTGGATGATGTGCAATTGTTCTACGGTGTTCAAGAGAGAAATGTTGCATCCACCATTCTCAAGATTCTATTATAAATCCTTAGTCCTTGCTAAAGGGTCGCTTCTCATCTATCACAGGCTTAGAAATGATATTCTCCTCCCTGTTCCGAATTTCTTCACAGCTGACCACACGGCCACCCACTCTCTCCTGCGAAGTAGCCTATGGTCGATGACGCTCTCATATTGGCCTTGGAAATGTCCGAGTTCTAAAGGGTAACAACTTGAAATTTCAACGCCGACCCTCCTTCAAGAAGCTGCTGAATACATTATTGTACTTCCAAAACAAGATGGTGACACTATAAGTTGCATCTAAAAGTTCCAAAACAAAGTTCTTGAAGCTCAGTTCTTAGTCTGCAAAATGAGAACGCTCCTCCAAGTGCTACTATTCTTAACAAGCTCCCTTCTCCAATTTAAATCTGCAGTTGAGTTCACATACATTTAACAGCCTCTGTTCTTCAGATTTGATACTTTTTGGCACTGAAGAGCTACAATCTGGTTCTCTTTACCTCACTAGAAACACCACATGTTTCACTGGTAGAGTCCTCTACCACTCTCAGTTTTCCACAAGATACCCAAACTCCTCAAAGCTTCTGCCTTTCTCGTCCTCTTTCACTTTCTTAATCACCTCGTTCAATTCTCACCCTGGTCATGGTCTTGTCTCCTTTCTCATGCCTTTTGTTGGTATTGAAGGCATAATTATCAAACCTGGCTTGGCAGGTAGATCTAGTGATCTGATAATCTAACTTGGATTGGATTTGTTTTTGAACTGCATGTAGACTTGACTCTGTCTAACTAGGTGGCTTGACTGACGATTCATCACTCGGATAACCTGAACAAAACCCGAGTAAGACCTGATCAATGATTTTTTTTTAATATTTTGTTTTAAAAGATATTATTTTAGTGTTTTTTAAACAATGTTATTTCATTAATAATAAATTTGAGTTGAACAATGGTTTTTGACCCGTTTTAACTTGCGATCCGGTCTTGTATCATGTTATGGGTGGTACTGATTCTTATAACTATGATTGTAGATGCTTCTTTTCAAAAGGCATCTTGTTTTCTTGATCTGAACAACACCAATGATGGTAACCCCAGCAACAAAGTTTTAGACGTTTAATTCGATGTTTTCAAAATCAAGGATTCAATATGATATTAATGGCAATCATGTTGGTGTTGACATGAACCCATTCTCACTTTTGGCGGCCAGGGAAGCCGTGTAGAGGTCTGACGTCAAGACAAAGAGCAAACTTAGCAAGACTGATTGGTCTTTCCAAGAGTTGATGCTCAACAATGGAGAAAACTACACGGTATGAATAGACTACATGGGTTATGAGTTGAGTATAACCAGGGCTCCTTCGCCCATAGTGAAGCCTCGGAAGCCACTGATTAATGTTCCTCCCGATCTCTCTGAAGTATTTCTTGATGAAATGCAAGAAGGTTTCTGTGTATCTACTGGGAATCTTATCAAAAATCACAAAATCTTGAGTTGGACCTTTAGTAACCCAAAGCTGATTTGATTTTCATGGTGGCCATCGTCTTCCAAGAGTTCACATTCAATGGTTTACGTTCTTCACACAATATATTAATGTGCTCTTTATCTGGTATGGTGGACCAGTGGTCCACACAGACTGCTCAAATATCTCCTTCGTTTTCACAAACAAATACAAAACTATGGATGCATTGTTGAATGTATGACCAGTATCTGTTAAACAAAAGTGGGATAAAAATCTAGTGATGTAATAAGATTAAAAAACTATATAGGGTTTTTAATCATATTTCATGCACACACCAAACCACTTGATAATATCATTGTACAAGAGGATTTTTTTTTCTTCAAATAACTTGTCATTAGTTGCTTAAAAAATAGGTTAGGTTAAACACAACTCATAGTTATAATTTTTTTTTTATTAATGTGGATGTTTGAACTAGCTTGCGTGTATCTTGATTAATTTCATGAGCCCTGAAATTAACGATCATATAAGCTTCCAGTAGCTCTGAGATTTATGAGACTCGAACTGATGATCTCTAAAAAATAAATCTAGAGTATGAAGATAAACTATACCCTCAGGATTAACTCACAGTTATAATTTGGGACGAATAGTTGATGCTATACCAAATCGAAAAAAGGATTTTAACCAAACGTAAATTCAAGAGAAAAATCTTCTATTATCCTCTGTGTTTCTTCGGTTGCTTTTTCTGCGTGTCTATATACACACCTCGAGTTTTATTTATTTGCTGATTTATTTTGTTTCTGTACTTTGTTAGTGATTTTGTTACCAATAATTTATACATAAATTCATGACATGGTGTCCCAAAAAGAAAGTGCAAGTGAACTCGTACACAAAAGCAAATAGAAGAGTCCAAACCCTATGGAACAAAAGGCGTGGCCATTTTTAGTACATGAAAAATCAACCAGGCCACCTATAACTGGTGCCACCTTACCACACACTGCTT
>Ga0307510_10006494_pt1 | contig 13941 bp, 17 predicted proteins | sample 12_EM_MG_FD_207224 | JGI IMG/M metagenome (GOLD analysis project Ga0307510, IMG submission 207224) | Populus trichocarpa ectomycorrhiza microbial communities from riparian zone in the Pacific Northwest, United States - 12_EM | ecosystem: Host-associated > Plants > Roots > Unclassified | place... | reverse complement strand
TGCAAACCTTGATTCTTTTGCGCTGATGCCCGCCACTAGTTCAAACCCTTTGTCCGTTCCGCTCATGGCGATTACTAAAGATGACGAGTTGGAGACAGCAAACATCCACGATACGCCTCTCCATGTGCAATGGAGCGCACGGGGTAATATGGCGATCGCAGTCGGCACCGCGTATCGCATATTTTCTAGTGTGCGACCGGGAGAGGTTGTCCCCGAACCCTGGTCAATCCAGTATACCGTTGTGTCTGAAGGAATTGATGGCACTAGTTTTAGTCCCTTTCCCATCGAGGTGTCTCGAGGTAGATCGTCACGACCAAGCCTACCACAGCCAACTTTCGGACGCGGGGACGAGGATGGATTCCCCGCTCTCTCATCGGCCAGACCTTCTCCGAGACCGTCCCCGCGTTCTAAACCGTCTTCTTTACCAGCATCGAAGTCAAAGGAGGGTACCATCAGTCCCGCACACCGGAGTGTCCCGGCTTCTCCCTATACCAAAGGAACTGTAGAACTTCCGTCTTCCCCAGGTCCCGCGTCTCTCGCGCCCCCATCCCCGGCGTCCGGTTCTAGGAACATGACTGGTGCTTCGAAAGCATCCGAGAGGAATGCATCTTCGTCACGTGCGCGAAACGCCAGCGGACGTCCCTGGCGACGTGTTATTGATCGTACGCAAGCTCTCGTTGATGAAGATATATCGATGATCATGCGACGGCGTGTTATCAAGGGGTACGGATTGAGTCATGTACGCTTTATGGTCACCAATTGGACCAAACGACCCCGTCTCATATCGTGCTTCTGAACGGTAGCCTGCCCATAACGTGGCGATTCTCAAGGAAGCGAAAGAGGAGGAGAATGGCAGGGCACTCGTCGAGATGTGGTCCTGGTTTGATCGTACGTGCGAACTTGAGATCTCATGGCATCCGCTTCATCGCATTCTTACAGATGCTCGCCAAATGCTGGAGGGACCTGCTATTCGCCTTAATGGCTATAATTTTGCCAATCAGGGCATACAAGGTATCTGGGAAGGATTTCTACCCTCTATCACCGATACAGCTCCTTCGAGTTCTCCTCAAGCGGGCCCTTTACTTGACCCTCTCGTTGTCGAAGGCGTTCAGTCGATATCACGGTCTCAGTCACGCCGTGGCCAGCCTAGGGCTGATATGCCATCCGACTTTGCCGCAGCTCTGCTACTTCTAAGTGCATATCACAAGCCAGATGCAGCCGCTCTGGAGTCAGCCGACTGGAAACCGACTGTTTCAACAGCTATGTTGACACAACGCCGGTTTGCATTGCAATTATGTGGTTGGAGTCTGAAAAATGAAGATATATCTGCGGTCATTAACCAGTAAGTTCCATCACTAAACGCCGATGGAAGGTGTTTCATAGACCTTTTTCAGGTGGGAGAAAGATGGTAGGCAGTCACAGGCAGCGTGCTGGCTTATTTTCCTAGGCCGACATGGCAAAGCGATAGATATTCTGATGCGAAGTAGAGGTATGTTATTTCACCTCGGAAATCTGACTTGGGCCCATCTGTGAAACGACAGATAGTTCGCATAATATAATGTCTGGCACGCTCGCTGCTCTGACATCCGCACCTGTCAAAACTCCAGAGCTGCGCCACCAGTACGAGCGTTTGATCATGCGCCTGGAAGATTCGTATTTTCGGGCGATGTTGACGTATCTCGCACTTGGCGACTGGGCCGACGTCCTAGAAGAGGAGCACATCCCCCTCCGCGAGCGCCTCGCGATCGCGCTACAATTCCTCGAAGACGACGCGCTTTCTGCTTACCTGCGTCGAGTGGCCGAGGCGTCAGTGACGCACGGCGACGTGGAAGGCATCATCGTCACGGGACTGACCGCGTCCGGGATACAGCTCCTACAGAATTACGTCGATCGGACGGGAGACGTGCAGACCGCGGCGATCCTGGGCGCGTACGTGCATCCGCATCAGCTCAAGGACGTTCGAGTCGAGCGGTGGTTGGACGCGTACCGTGATCTCCTGGACGGATGGAAGTTCTTCCATCACCGGTGCCAACTCGACATTGACCGGGGCCGGATGATGCAGGAGTTTACTCAGGACGCCGACCGAGAGCCGATCCAGCTCGTCCCGCCGCAAATCCTCATCCGCTGTAATTATTGCAACAACGTGATCAGTGAGCGGCGGGCTTCCAGCGCGGCCAACAGGGTGAGTGCGACCATTTGTGCTTAGGGTACGACGGAACCACTGAGGTTTCCCTGCCAATGAAGGCCACCGCCTGTCCGTTCTGTAATCGTCCCCTGCCGCGCTGCTCGGTGTGTCTGATGACCTTGGGCATTATACCCGACTCGGCGCGCAATGGACAACTTACACATCATAATGCGCCGATGCGAGGTACGCTTTGCCCCGAATCAAATTCCCGCATCTCAGCTTATTGGCGGATGGTGTTTTACAGACAGTGTTGACGATGCAATCGTGTTTTGTCAGACTTGCAGGCATGGCGGACACGCTGCACACATTCTCGAGTGGTTCTACGGCGAGGCTGGGGCTAAGTCGCGCGGAACTTGCGCAGTTGCAGACTGTGACCATCGATGCGCTGATGATTTCTGAGCGATACTGTGTGTACCGACCAATCTATTCTACAATTTGTTCATTCTTGCCATGCCCCACTGGTATCAACGCATCCCACGATGGCTGTTGGTGATGCGTACATTAACTGCCATCACGTGTAATACGCCTACTTTTGTTTGATTTCTACGGATCGTCTTTTCTAAACCTGGCCGCTTGGCCCTGGGTTTGCTGCATTTGTGTTTGAAACCGTCTCAATTGGCTTCATCGCGGGGAAGAGTAAAACTTCCTTGATGTCTATAGGGATGACGACGTGAGCAAGTGAAAAAAAGAGTCAACAAAGATGTACTAACTTGTGGAGTTGGTAAGGAACATCACGAGACGATCGATGCCGATGCCCCAGCCACCAGTTGGAGGAAGGCCATGTTCAAGACTGGAACAGACTACTTGACTATACGTCAGTGAATCATGGGAAAGTAGCACTCACGCATCAACAAAGGTCTCATCGATGTCCTGTGCTTCGTCGTCACCCTGTGCCTTCTGTCTCATCTGCTCCTCGAAGCGTGCCCGTTGCTCAAAGGGGTCATTCAATTCAGTGTATGCGTTGCAAAACTCCTTTCCGCACATAAAGCCTTCGAAGCGTTCGCAAAGGCCAGGTCGTGATCGGTGCCACTTGGCCAGGGGGGACATGACCTGTGGGTGGCCGACTGATACAAGTGTTGAGAATGGAGCAACAACGACGATGACAAGGTTAGGTTACCAATAAAAGCGGGGGAAATGCACAAGGGCTCGATAAACTCTCCCACGAGCTTATCCAAGAGACGTGTGTTAGTTCGTGGTTCGCTACACTCGACGTTATGCTGAGGTCCAGGAGTTAGCAAGAAGCCTCAAGGCCAGCGGCAATCGAGAACAATACCTTCTTGCATAGATCACGAAGGAACACGTTCGCTTCCGAAGAGTGTAGTGTCTCACAAGGGGGGAACTTGACACCAAGCTTGTCCTCCAGAGTTCCGATCATATCATACCGTTTCCACGGGCGCTTGAAGTCGAGGTTGTAGGTCTGGCTGTCCTTGCCTTCTGGTTGATAGGTGAGGGTCGTACTGCCACCGGTGAGGTACTTCACCAACCCTTCGATCAAGCTCTCGGTGAGGTCCATGAGGTCATACATGTCCGCATAGGCCATATAGAACTCGCAGATCGTAAATTCGGGGTTATGAGTAAGATCAATGCCCTCGTTCCGGAAAACACGGCCGATCTCATAAACTCGATCGAAGCCACCGACAACCAGCTGTTTGAGATACAGCTCTGGAGCAACGCGAAGGTACAAGTCAAGATTAAGGTCGTTGTGGTGGGTAACGAAGGGCTTTGCTGTCGCGCCACCAGCAATCATACTTGTCATCGGTGTTTCGACCTCGAGAAAGCCCAGAGAGTCAAAAAAGCGTCGGATGTAGTTGATGATACGGCTGCGAGTATAGAAGACGCGGCGTGTGTCTTCGGAAAGAATGAGATCGAGATAGCGCTTTCGATATCGCGTTTCCTGGTCCTTTAGACCGAAGTGGCCAGAAGGAAGTTGGTGCAGATTCGGAGCGAGAAGAACTATAGTGGAAGGTGAGATGGAGAGTTCCCCCTTCTTTGTGCGAGAAGGCATCCCAATCACGCCAACAATATCGCCTCGACGGAATATCTCATGCGTCTCCACGAAAGATTCCTTGTCTGCGGCATCTCTTAAAATTTATCAATAAAATGAAGCAGAACGACGACAAGATGCGAAAACTCACTGTAGCGTTGCCATAATTTGTACCTTCTTCCCTTCGCTGTGCAAGTCATAAAACCTTAACTTTTGACCTGAACTCCGAATACTGTGGATGCGACCAGCGAGTGCCTCAACAACGCCCTCAACCTTCTCTCCCGGTGCGATGATACCTTCGCCACCGTACTTGTCGATATAAGAGGTAAGAGAACGAGAAACCTCGAACTTGTGCGGGTATGGGTTTGGGGACTGCGTCTCTCGAAGTCTCTGGATTTGACGTGATCGAAGCTCAAAATATTGCTACGAATACCAAACACAGGTTGTTAGTATCGAGCATGAGACGCGAAGGGAGAAAACTAAAAAAAACAAAAACATCCGCCCATAGGCCATCGATTGACCACAGTGCAGAGATCACTTGGACGGAACGTACATTAGGCGAAAGGTCTTCCTCATTCGTAACATCGTCCGCAGCATTAGACTGGGCAGGAGGCTGATTCGCGGAATTCTCCGCCCTCCTTGCCTCTTTTTCGCGTTGCTTTTGGCGACGCTTGAGTTCCCTGTGCAACATGGAACGGTGAGAAGAAGGGACGGTAGTTGGTTGGGATAAGCACGCACTGCTTGGAAATCATCTCTCCCGTGGCGGGGTCCTTGTGGGTGCCTGTAGATTCTGCTGCCATGTTGGAAAAGGTACGGATTGGATGAGGATGGTAATGATGATGATAGGATGGGTGCGCAAAGTGGAAAGTGCGAACGAGTGCCAATCTGAGCATTCGCCCAAACAACAAATAAAAGACTCGCACGCAGATCGAAAAAGGAGCCAAATGGCATTGCCCGATGCTGAGTTTGAATCTGCCCCGGACCAAGTGACTCCGTGTGACACTTGGGACAGGAAAGGGTGACCCTTCATACTTGCTTGCCGCACGCCCTCACCCCACATTTTCCACCACACGACCCCATTTAACCATGTCTTCCGATTATGAATTCTCTGACGACGAGGACTACAATGAATACGATGACGATGAGGAGGCCATGGATGTCGAAGGCGGTCCGTCATACCCCTCCCTATTCCCGCTTCCCAATAACCTTATCCTGGCTCATTTCCTACCTAAATGACAGGTTCTGCATCTTCTGAGGAGGACATGGATTTGGACGTTTACGATGACGACATTAAGGTTGGGTCAGAGGGAAGCAAGACATACGAGGTCGACTACAAGCCCTTGACCCACCAGCAGGTCAAGGATCTCATGGTGGCCGATGTCGACTATATTAGCACGATCTTCGGCGTCGAAGTAAGTTTATTCATGTTCACCTATGACGGTACCATTCTTATAATTTGTATACCACGCATCGTGCAGAGTGAAGTAGCAGGGCTCCTTCTCCGTCACCTGGACTGGAATAAAGACCGGCTTACCGAGAAGTACATGGACAATGCCTCCTCGATCTCTATTGTAGCAGGCGTTTTTTCGACCCCCAAACCCTCATCTCCGACACAAGACCGCTCCAAACGTGTCACACGCTCCAGTAAATCCTCAAAGAAATCTTTCTCTGAACCCTTTCTCTGTCCCATCTGCTTCGATGACGCCGCCACTGACACGCTCGCAATGTCCTGCGGGCACGCCTTCTGCACCGGATGCTGGGCTGTGTACGCAGTCAGTAAAATTCGCGACGAGGGCGAGCATCGTATCTTGTGCATGGCGGAGAATTGTGGAGTTGTCGCTCTCGATTCCTTCGTCCACAAGGTCCTCAGCGAAGATCAAGACACTGCTGCACGCTATGACGAACTCTTGGTTCGCAATTATGTCGCCTGTAACAAAAACCTCAAATATTGCCCATTCCCGTCCTGCGATCGCAGTGTCTCGTGCCCATCGGCGTCGTCGCGCTCCGCATTGTCTACCACTGTTCCAACTGTGTCATGTGGGGCGGACCCGAAGCACAAGTTCTGTTTTGGTTGCAACATCGACGGCGACCATCGACCTGTATTGTGTACTATCGCGAAGATGTGGCTGAAGAAGTGCCGCGATGACAGCGAGACGGCAAACTGGATCAAAAGCAATACGAAAGAGTGTAGCAAATGTCAAAGCACCATTGAGAAGAATGGTGGCTGCAAGTATGTCTTCCATCCTTTCCTTTGTACCATTCGGGGCTTAATAATACCACGCATCCAGTCACATGACTTGCAAAAAGTGCAAGTACGAGTTTTGCTGGGTGTGCATGGGTATGATTTCGCTACGCACAACCATGACTTGATACCAAATCTTTTGTCCACAGGTCCCTGGGCCGAACATGGCACAGCCTGGTATTCTTGCAATCGGTACGATGACAAGTCAGGCGTGGATGCCCGTGACGCGCAATCAAAGAGCCGCGCTTCTTTGGAAAGATATCTCCATGTGAGGGCAACATCGTCCTTTTTGTCTTGGACCTCGTTCATCCCTTTCGTTTCAGTACTATAACCGCTGGGCAAACCATGAGCAATCTGCAAAGCTATCTGTCGAGCTCTATATGAAGACGGAGAAGAAGATGGAAGAGATGCAGCTTACAACGGACTTGACTTGGATTGAAGTCCAGTTCATGAAGAAAGCTGTTGACATCGTCGAGAATTGCCGCACGACTCTGAAGTGGACGTACTCGATGGCCTATTATCTTCAGAGCGGCAACCAGAAAGCGATGTTCGAAGACAACCAGCGGTCAGTGTCTCCGTCTACACAAACGTCGCGCTCTTATTGGCTAGTTACAGTGACCTTGAGCGAGCCGTCGAAGATCTTTCTGAATTATTGGAACAGCCCATCGAAAATGAATATATCCCGGTGTTGCGCCAGAAAGTGACAGACAAGTCTGTCTATGTTCAGAAGCGCAACGAGATCCTTCTCGAGGATACTGCGAAAGGATACCTCGAGGAGCGATGGAAGTGGAACGATGCCGTCGGCGACACACTGTGACTCGCGGGGGTATAAACCACATGATGATTGATAGGACTCACCACATCCTCCATTCCCTCAGTGCTCGCTCTATTCACCCCCTCCATTCCTCATTCATAGGTATCACCCTCCTCCCATACATCCCATGTGTACTGTAGAATCAATATCAACTGTGAGGCTTTAATTGACGTAATAGAGTCGTCCGCAGTGACAGGAACACGGAAAAAAAAAAAGAAAAAATCTAACTCCGCCCGATGGGCGGTCACCGGTGACGCTCCGGTTGCCGTCCATATGGTCGGGCCGGGATTGCGCGCGAGAGTCCATTCAGTTTCTCTAAACTGAGCCAAAGCGAGTGCGAGTGCCGTTGCCGTGTCCGTGGTTTTGCCTTCTCTCTCTCTCGTCTTCCCACCTCGTCCTTTGCTCTCCCCTTCCACTCTCCTCCACGGCACCTTTCTCGTCGCCAGACGATCCATATCACACTCCTTTACTTTGTAGATTCCATCCCCCCCTTTATTACGCTGTCCGAACCAACTCCCCACCCTCTTCTCCCGTCCTAAGTCCCTTGTGAGGCCCTTCAATGCTATACTTGACAAGAGACGATTTTCCTATATGTATGTACAGAGTTATCCCTTCAATGTACTTTCACTGACCTTCTTTGCCATCAGTTGTGCCCTTTGGCGTCATTGGGTTAGTCCTCGGCCAGTTCTCAGCCTCGTCAGCCTCTCACATGGGCATGCTGCCTTCACAGATTCTATCGCTATCTCTGGTACCTAATCCGCATTTCTGCGTCCTTTGCATATCGTCCTGTTCCCCTTCCTGAGAACCCTACCTATGTCGCTTCCGAGGACGTTACCATCATAGTTCCCACGATCGATGCCGGCGAGGAGTTCAAGGAGGCTGCTCACAGCTGGCTTGCTGGCAAACCCAAGGAGGTTATCATCATCACGGAAGAGAAGATGCTCGGCCCCCTACAAGAACTCGCCAATGCCGTCGACCCCGAGCGCATTCGTGTCTTGACGGTCCCATTCGCAAACAAGCGCTTACAAATGGCCCATGGCATCAAAAATACGACAACAGACATCACCGTCTTTGCCGATGACGATGCTATTTGGCCCCCGACGCTCCTTCCGTATGTGCTGGCATGTTTTGAGGATCAGAAGGTTGGCGGCGTCGGCACGTCACAGCGTGTGAAATCCATCGGCAAACATATGACGGTTTGGGAAGTACTTGCAGCATTCCGCCTCACTATCCGCAATATTGAGATTTCCTCATCGACCCACATCGACGGTGGCCTTCCATGTCTCTCTGGACGAACAGCGGCATATCGCACTGTCATCCTGAAGGACCCAGAGTTCTTACACGGATTCACTCATGACTATTGGCTTGGCAAATACCAACTCAACTCGGGCGATGACAAGTTTCTTACACGCTGGATGGTCAGCCATGGCTGGAGTACCTATGTTCAGTGCTGCAAGGAAGCAGAATTACTCAGTACGATGAAACCCAACTGGCGGTTCTTGAAGCAAGTGCTTCGATGGACTAGAAACACTTGGAGATCTGATTTGCGCTCACTTTTCATGGAACGGAACGTCTGGACCATTCATCCATATGTGGCGTACACGATGGTAAAGCCTTTGTCAATATTCTTCCACTTTGTGTAGTGCTAACGGCCATCTGTACAGGTTGACAAGTTGTTCAATCCCTTCACACTTCTTGCTGGCCCTGCTCTCGTCGGGTACGTTGTTTACAAGAGTACGATTCCTACAGATCAAGGAGGCTTTCATCTGCCTTGGTGGTACGTACTCAATATTACGACTGTCGTCGATGCACTTATCACTGAGTATCGTTAGGAATGTAATCTTGAGCTACATCGTCTGGCTCACCGCCACGCGAACAGCCAAGCTCCTCCCACATCTCTGGGACCGCCCGCAGGATATCATTCACGTCCCTGCATTCATTCTGTTCGGGTACTACTTCTCTATAATGAAGATATACGCCCTGTTCACCCTTCATGAGGTACGATGGATGGTCAGCCCTGATTAAAGTCCAGCGTTACAATATCCTTTGTAGACTGGTTGGGGTACCCGCGCCGGCATTGGTGACCCTACCGCCGCCACGAAAGCCGCAGACACGGGTATAACCGATGACAAAATGAAGCAGCCTTATCATGATTTAGCGTCACCAGCGCCGCAATACCCCCAACAACCAATGGAGATGCAAATTGGCCGCGCACGATGATAGCATACCCGTTCTACTAGTGCCTTTGATGTCTGGTGAGACACCGTGTTATTAGCTGTTACGATATCATATATCACTATACCGCATGATTGCTATCATCTACATTGATCTCGCTTTGTCCGCTACTTGCCAGCAATGTTTGTACCACCAGCCAAGGATCCGCATGCAAAGCGCGACGAAGGGAAAGAGGTAGAGTGGAGGTCTGGGATCCACCCTCGTTCAGGAACTCAGAGTGCGACTGGTACGCCAACTGTTCACCCTCATTCTTTGATTTCTTTCTTTTCTATTTCCTTGCCATCGCACATCGGTTACTTTTCACGTACACTGTTTCTTTGGGACATGGGACAGCTCTTTTTACATTCCGTGTTCATTGTTTATAATTAGGTTAGGATCAGGTCTTCACCAGATGAGATGATGTAGTTTAGGAAAAGGTGTGATGGTGATTTAGATGGAAATGGAAATGAGTGGAAGGGTATGGAAGGCTCGCGAAAAAATCATCGATGTTGATAATACCACCAAAGAAAATAAAACGGGACTCCAGCACGTTTCCCGCACGACCTCGGTGTGCCCTTGCCCTAATCTTTCTTTCTCAATCCCCCATCTCCCCTCCTTGATATTCCCTTATGTCTGTCGTTGGTATTGATTTTGGTTCCCTCCACAGCAAGGTATGTCGACCACCCCTCAACTCTTCTTCATGCCTTACGCGTAAATCTAGATTGGTGTTGCGAGGCACAGAGGTATCGATATCATTACGAATGAAGTCTCAAATCGTGCAACACCGTGAGTACTCTCCCGTCACCCTTCTTGTTACCTCGCTAATCGCCGGCCTTCAGGTCGCTTGTGTCTTTCGGTCCCAAACAGCGCACGCTCGGTGAACCAGCCAAAACTCAGGAGATTTCAAATTTTCGCAACACGGTCGGGTCTTTGAAACGTCTCCTAGGCCGGACGCTGAATGATGTCGAGATTCAACAAGTAGAGAAGAGGTTCACCCATGTGAACCTAGTAGATGTAGATGGATCCGTAGGCGTCCAGGTGAGCACGACTGATGGTTTTCTCTCCCGATAGCTTCCACTTACTTTCTGCCCATATAGGTCAATTATCTAGGCGAACCAGCGACCTTCTCCGCCACCCAGTTGGTAGGGATGTACCTCGGCCGACTCCGTGACACCGCTGCGAAAGAACTCAAAACTGGGGTGTCTGACGTCGTTATTGCTATTCCTGGCTGGTACACCGACATACAAAGACGGGCTTTGCTGAGCGCTGCGGCCATCGCGGGTTTGAACCCTCTCCGATTGATCGCCGACCATACCGCCGTCGCATTTGGGTACGGTATCACAAAGTCTGACCTCCCAGAAGCCGAGAACCCCCGTCATGTCGTCTTTGTGGACATCGGTCACTCGAGCATGTCTGTCGCTGTCGTTGCCTTCTCAAAGGGACAGCTGACCGTCAAGAGCGCCGCATACGACACGCATCTAGGTGGCCGCGATATCGACTACGCTCTCGTCCGGCACTTTGCGGAGGAGTTCAAGACCAAGTATAAAATCGACGTGCTTTCGAACCCCAAGGCGATGTTCCGGCTGTATGCTTCTGCCGAGAAATTGAAGAAGATCCTTTCGGCGAACGCGGAGGCACCTCTCAGCGTTGAATCCATCATGAACGACGTTGATGCCTCGTCAAGACTCTCGCGGGAGCAGTATGAAGAGCTCATCGCGGGCGTTCTTGACCGCATCCCCGCGCCACTTCAGCGTGCATTAGAGGAATCCGGCCTGACCATTGAGCAGATCGACGCGATCGAGCTCGTTGGTGGCTCGACACGTGTCCCCGCCGTTCGCTCTAAAATTCAATCCGTATTTCCTTCCAAGACGCTTTCGACAACGCTAAATCAGGACGAAGCATGCGCTCGTGGCACTACCTTTTCCTGTGCGACCCTTTCACCCGTTTTTCGCGTGCGCGATTTCGCGATCCACGATATCGCCGTCTACCCCATCAAGGTACGCTGGGAGAAGAGCCTCGCGGACGAGGAGGAAGACACAGAGCTGGTCGTTTTCCCTCGCGGTAATGGCATACCATCAACCAAGGTGCTCACCTTCTACCGCAAGGCCCCATTCGACATCGAGGCGGTATACGCCGATCCTGGCGCACTCCCTGGTTCCTTCAATCCTTGGGTTGGTCGCGTCACAGTTAAAGACGTCGGCCCATCCCCAACGGGTGATTACTCTACCGTTCGTGTTAAGGCACGTCTCAATCTGCACGGAATCCTATCTTTCGAAGCGGTCTATACAGAGGAGGTCGAAGAAAAAGAGGAGATGCAAGTCGATGGGGAGACATCGGAGCCTCCAAAAAAGAAAAAGGTCGTCAAGAAGAACCCCGTTGGTTATGTCCCCGGATACGGAGGGCTCGACTCGTCTGTGGTAGAGAGATACAGGGAGAAGGAGCTCACGATGTATTCAACCGACAAGCTCGTACAGGATACCGAGGTACGTTGCCTGCACTTTGACGGTCTCCCATTGTAATGTGAAATCTGCTACAGGAATGCAAGAATGCACTCGAGGAATACATCTATGACATGCGGTCCAAGCTGGAGGACCGCTATGCACACTTTGTGCAGCCTCAAGAAAAGGATGCATTGCTCGCAGAATTGTCCAAGGATGAAGATTGGCTCTACTCGGAGGAGGGCGAGGACGCGACGAAATCTGCCTATGTCACCCGCATCGATGCAGCCAGGAACCTTGGAGATCCTATTACGACGCGCTGGCGTGAAGCCGAGGAGCGACCGAAGACCGCAGCTCAGTTGCGCGAGACGATCAACCAGTATGTCGCGCAAGCGAGCTCAGGAGAGGAGCGGTTTGCGCACATCGACGAGAAGGACAAGCAGTCGATCGTCGAGAAGGCCGCGACAATCCAGAAGTGGCTAGAGGATCAGTCCGTGCGGCAGTCCGAACGCCCGAGGAACGTCGATCCGGTGCTGACCGCTGCTGAGATCTCGAAGAAGCGGGACGAGCTAATCTACTTTGCGACTCCGATCCTCACGCGACCGAAGCCCAGGCCCCCGAAGGTCGACGGTGCGGACACGCCACGCAGCGGTACACAAACACCGAACCCTCCGCCGAAGGGTGGCACGCCCCAACCGGAGAAGGCAGAAGAACCACAAGGGCCGCCCGAGATGGACGTAGATTAGAGAGAGTTGTAGTCCAGAGAAGTTGTATTTTCGCCCAGTGTCATTGTAACGATCGATATTCACCCTCAGACCTTTTACTTCGCGAGAGACCATGTGTTTTTGTGGGTAGAATACTTAGATGGGGTTTCAGTAGTGTGGTCGGGGGCGAAGGGCTAGTGCACGAGCCGCATCCTGAGGTTCAAGTTGTCTGCTCTGTCGTAAGTGGGGACCGTTTTTAACGCAACGACAGAAGCGTTAGACGATGATGGTGAGCCGAACGCGGTCGGAGCCTTTTCTTTTCCCTTGCTCCTCACGTGATATGCGTTGGATCACTGCGATTGTCCTTTAATTCCTCACTCTATCGAGATTGCTATTCACAAATTTGCATTTGTGCTCAACGTCGACCATAGACAAATGGCAAGTGTGACATTGGAGAGCTCTACTAAACTCAGATTCAATCATCGTTTGGATGAGACATTGGTGGTCCAGCATAGCCCAGAACCTTAGAGAACCCTAAGCCTTGCAAGAAGCTAGTAGAGCTACCAGCTGTATACAACATTAGCAGAGATATTGACGTAAAGGATGGGGTCATTTACGTGGTTGGAAAGTATATGAAGTGACTGCCGCGAGAGCCCAAGTGAGTTCAAATGGAGTGGTGGGACAGGACACCTCATGTGCAGAAACAGCTGTCGAGACGCGGTTAAATAAATAAATCGACAATGCAAATGACTTTGAATCATACTGTAAGAAGAAACTGTAGCAGGATCCTGACTTTCCTCGGGGGGCCTCGTTGCGATCATGAACGACAACTGGACTATGCTGAATGACGATAATTGAAATACATTGCTTTGAATAAAAGTGATGCCAATCAATCAGGACACATACTTTTTTTCGCCGTAATAACTAGCGTTACTGAGCCGGCGACCATAAACGGCGATGAGTTTTTGGCATTCTGTAATTCCGAGGGAGTGAGCAATTTCTAATATCCAGAAATAAAATAAAATAACCAGAAAGTTCGATATTTAGGGACTCCCCACCACCACCGCCACCATGTTGGACGGTCATAGCCCTTATGGGTCCATCACCCTTCATTTCATAAGTGACCCTGATGGAATCAATAATCCACCCAGAATAAACGACGATTCTGGAGATTCTGCGGATGGCTTGATCTCTGGGCCATTGCCCGATATTGGCTAATAGATATGAATACAAGTGTTAGAACGGCAGGACAAGACTTGGTGTTGGAAATAACATACGATTGGTGAGGTCGTCAAGGAAATTTCCTTGAGCAGCGCCAGCGAGACGAGTATTAGCTGCAATTCCGTGAGACATGAGTGAC
>Ga0307510_10006493_pt1 | contig 13946 bp, 13 predicted proteins | sample 12_EM_MG_FD_207224 | JGI IMG/M metagenome (GOLD analysis project Ga0307510, IMG submission 207224) | Populus trichocarpa ectomycorrhiza microbial communities from riparian zone in the Pacific Northwest, United States - 12_EM | ecosystem: Host-associated > Plants > Roots > Unclassified | place... | reverse complement strand
AAAAAAAAAAAAAAAAAAAAAAAAAAGAACTGAAAGTAAAAAACAACTCTTTACACCTTCAGGTTTCCAGCTTTGGAAGCAGGCCAGGTTCCATCCCGCAGCAGCTCCGGCACCGACAATAGTCCGTAAGTTTTGCCGGGAGACGGATCTACTTTAGGCAGGTTGACCAGGCCAAACGGCTGGAAACCTAGAGCTTTGGAGGCAAAAACAAGATGTGGAGACGGAGATATGAGTGGGCGCTGGGCGGGAACGAACGACGACGAATGATGTCGTTCATCTTCTATTCTATGCTGTGACTCTGGGCGACTGGTTTCGGGATTTCGCGTAGATACGCGCGATTCGGCATTTCAAAGTTAGGCCAACTCTAGGCCATTCTTGGAGACCACCAGCGACGGCTGGACTCTTCTTAACTATCAGATGGCTCGTTCGGACTTTATTAAGCTTTATTGCTCAAGCTGTACTCGAACTCTCGGTCTCGGAGGATGACGTGGCGCATACTGTGGAATGATGAGCGCAATTTGGATCTCAGGGTTCCTACTTGCGTGAGGCGCTAAATCGCCCGTGAAACTCAGGCGGCTGAGGACCTAGCTGGTCAGCGCTCAGCCTGTGCCGTGCCTGATGCGTGACATTCAATCTTGACTCACAAGCCAAAGTGCGGGGTGAATGAACCTGGTCCACATCCCGAGTAAACGCTCTCGACACTGAATGGAGTATGAGAAGGACTCAGACGTTAAGTCGTCCCTGTTGACTATACGTTAGATCTACGCCAGAGTTAAATTTTCACGCATGACGTTGAGTCAGTCAAGGTCCCGACTCAGGGTTCGTGCTTGAACTTGCTGAAAGACACGAATTGGGTACTTTTGGAAGGATGATCGTGTGGGAATTGCTGAGCGCGGTCCGATAAACAGCGAGAATCGCATGGGTACTTGCGGTGCGGTGACAACCCACTGTCTCGATAAGTAGGGAACAATTGTACAGTTTGATGGAAGTGTATATGGCCCGCCGCAGGGTGTAGTCAAATATGGTGTCGTAGGATCGCTGATACAGCGGCCATGGAATCACGGTGACGGTGAGGAGTTTGGCGTGGATGTTGTACGAGTGTTGTACGTGCGTCTGTTCCGTGTTCCGTTATCACATGCCCTACTGGTCAGCGGTCAGCGCCGGTCAGCTCGCAGCCGATGACCCGATGACGAACCCCGCGCGTTCTACCGCTGGTGACCCTCACGCCTTGCTTAAACTCTACCACACAGCTGCATTCAGCACAACAATCATTACTTCGTGATGTCTCTTGCCACTCTCGTGAGCGGAGCAGATTGCGGTCCGGTAAATCCTCTGCAAAGTCTCACAAAGAATTTGGACAGCGACCGCGGACTACAACAGGTGCACACGCCTCGAATGTACACATCATAACTGCTTCGGATGCTAATATCTACGTTCGCTAGGACTATTATGGGGCCAATAACGCCGGTTCCTCTCGAGTCGTACGGTGGCACTTGTTCATCTCCCCGCACCCACTAACTACGCGTTTATCCTGGACAGACATTCCGCACGAAACAGACAGTACCTTCGGGCTTTGGAGAGGATGCCGCACGTTTCTTCTCTGCGAGTCAAAGCGTGTCTACCGCTCCTCCTATGGCACAATCGCCGTTTGACCTAGCTGCACTCCACTCTTCCCTCCCCGTGCCATCAGCCGGTTCCACGAGGACGTTCACGCCTTCCCCTTCCTTCGCTGACCAGGCGCCAACTTCTTTGTGGGCCACGAACTTCGTCACGCATACCTCTACGCCCTCGGTAGCCAAACCTGTTCAGACGGCTACTCCTCAGCTACACCAAGGATATCCAACGCGGAATCAGATGTTTCACCCTTCGTTCTCTCATAGTGCGTCACATCTTGTGTTACCATAAAAGCCCATGTTAAGATCTCGTCTCGCAGCTCTCCAACCTCAGTTACCCCTGCACACAATGTCGCAGGTATCAACTTCCACGCACGCTCCTCAAGTGACAGCGCCTAATCTCCATGTGGGCTCTCAAATAGACAGTACGCCGCAGATTTTCACAGGCTCGTGACACCATTATAATGTCTGTGCTGTGTAGATGAACAGTTGCAGAATGCGTTCCAGTCTTTTGAACAAGGGCAAACTTCCACCGAATCGGCGATGGAGCCTGAGTCTCTGACCGAGCCTGCTTCGCAACCTCCGGAGGCCGATTTACTGGCACGAACAGCTGGGCTGTTGATCGAGGCTGTTGAACATGAAAGGAACCCCAAGTTTGCGAACAGCCAATTTCTCGGGCTTATGAAGCAGCTTCGGGATCGCAAGGCTATCGTAGAAGGCAACGATATCGTCGCTGCTCCGCCTCAGACAGTGCAAGCAGGTACGGCCTCTGTTGACCTCAAGGGCAAAGGGAAGGCCGTCTCTTCGTTTCCCGTAACCACGCAAGGGCCAGAAGCATCACATCTACAGGCCTTCACATCGCCTCTTCGTCCAAACGAGCGGGCTGCACATACCGAATCTGAAGAGGATCCGAACGAGGCGTACTTTCGTCAAGACAACGAAGACTACGCCAACTATTGGAAAGCGCACCATGCGCCTGTCTCACCCCTAGCTGTCCCAAGCCAGGAATGGCAACAGTTGCAACGTGATTGGGAGAGGTTTGAAGCGACGAGTACTGGAGTAAGACCACTCCCAAAATATCAGTTTCAGTCCGGAAACCCATATTTACTTGGGGAACGATCTCACAACCGTGCCATGCATGGGGGGTCAGCTCAAGTGCTTTCGTCTACGGAGGTGTGTGACTTCTACTTTGCGCCCTCAAAGGTTTCAAAAGGTTTCTGAGTTGGCTTTTACAGAGCATCTTAGAGATGGAGGCAGCTGTGCAACGAGATCCGACCAACGCGCGAGCGTGGTACGAGCTCGGTGTCAAACAACAGGAGAATGAACGTGAACAGCAGGCTATCTGGGCGTTGCAGCGAGCGCTAGAACTAGACCCTACTCATCTACCTTCGTGGCTTGCCCTTGCTGTCTCATACACCAACGAGGGAGACCGTCATGGAACGTATGAGGCCGTTCAGAATTGGGTCAGAAACAATGCGGCATACCGGGATATTGTAGCCGCATACGATGCCAATAATGGTGCGGCGTCCAGCGGCACGGACGAATTCCAGGCGCTGATCGATTGCCTCATTGCCATGGCCAGGGGAGTTTCCCAGCCAGGCATGAGCAACACCGAGATTGACGCGGACGTGCAAATCGCTCTTGCTGTCTTGCTTAATACAAACGGGGTTGGATAGCTTTCCCGGTCCCTGCCAATTAATAGGAATCACTGATGACTACGTAGGACTACAGCCGCGCTCAAGATTGCTTTCGCACAGCGTTGTCTGTTCGACCTAACGTACGGCTTTGATAAATCGGGGTGATTATTGATTGCTGACTATTCCTCAGGACTGGTTGCTCTATAATCGAGTAGGTGCGACCCTTGCCAACGGCGGCCGTGCCGACGAGGCCCTTTCATATTATTACAGAGCATTGGAAATCAACCCTTCTTACATACGGGCCAGGTGAGACACCGTCTCGGTCCAAAGGAGGAAGTTGACACCATTCCCCGTATACCTCAGGTTCAATTTGGGCATCTCCTGCATCAATTTGAAGGTGAGCAAAGAGAGTGCTGTGCATCGCCGCATTTAAGTGCCTAACAAACCCACAGAGGTATGAAGAGGCTGCACAACACATATTAGACGCCCTCGTCTTGCAAGACAGTGACGGCCTTCGAAAATCAGAGGATAAATATGGCGTGACTCCTAATGTTCTATGGGATAGCCTGAAAGCGTGTTGTCTTCACATGCAGCGGGTGGACCTTGCAGTGATGTGTGAGAACCAGAATCTCGAAGGTTCGTTCAGCTTACTCGGCAGGGATTCGAGGGTACAATCGATATGGACTAACTAATAACAGATATAAGGAAGGAGCTCTTCTAAAATGTGTTTGGATGGAGCGGCGTTAACGTGAGGTATTTGGCAGAGCTACAGTCCAATTCTTCGGCGCCATGTGTGTGGTCGTCTATGCACCGTATATAGTTGAAGACATTTCACGATGGCCGTTATTCGCCGGAAAAAAAACGTCGAGACCGACAAAGCCCCAGGGACGAAGACAAATTATACTTTCACGAGGCATAGCTTATCTGATCCCCTCGGTCAGTCATCGCATGGAAAATACAGTAAATTCTATGAGATAGTGCCTACCTCGGCTGTACCTGTACACTTCTCTATACAAATGCCACGATGCGAGGCGGTTCGTATCAATGGTTTATCCCTAGTCTTTCTTCCCTAACCTCACGTCTCCGCTTCGCCTCGTCTGTGACGTGGACCGCCCCAGCTGGGGGTTGAGGTGGCGGAGCTTGCTTGCCCTTGGCGTTAGCGGTTGAATTTGGGCTTTGGATCGCCTCAGCCTGCTTCTTAGCGACCATATTGCGCACATCTTGAACGTCGGAGTCACCCATGGAGATGAGAGTAGGGTTCCGACGGATCATATTGAGAGAAATTGGCGATGAGAGCTGAGCAGACGCAGTAATGGGACAGCAGTGCGTGTGGCTCAGCAGATAGAGCACAGGATAGCCCTGCGCCGCAGTTGCCAAATAGCTTTAAACAAACCGCCGAGCGCGACAAACAACAAGACAAACAAATATCCGCCGCCGCGTACACGACTCGGACGTATACACGTACAACAAACGCAAGCCAAAGCCCTCTGGCCCCCACCTAGCGCTACACTTCCCTCCTCACAAAATCGTTTTCCAACATGGAAGCCGCCATGCGCGCCGTAGAGACCATCAAATCGTTCCGAGTATGTTGCATTTCGTCGGAAAAAAAAAGAGTAGGTGATGCTGACGAGCGCGAATGAACACGCCTCCTTCCCACCGAACGTAGGAAACTCGTCTCAGCTCATTACGCCCCCCATCCGAGTTCTTTGATCCCAATCGTATTTCACGACCAGCTGACTTCAATCAAGCCGTTTCTGTACGTTCGCTCCCCGTTCCTGCGTTCTCGGAACCATTTCATTAACTCGGTGGTGTATCCGAATCCGACCGCAATTCCACCGAACAGCGCATATCGTACAACACACGTTACTTCTCGGGTATTTGACAATTCTTCTCTTCTCCACATCCTCGCCTTAGCTACCGCCTGTGGTTTTTTGGCTAATCGACCCTCGCTTCTTTCAGGGAATTATAGCCTCGTGATCGCTGTATTGGCGGTGTACGCGTTGTGAGTTTCTTTAAGCCCTTTTGGATCCGTTTCCGTAGTCCTGGTGAACTCACCCGTTGCACGCGGTCGTGTCGTGATTGATTGCGACACCCCTCAACCACGTCATTTAGGCTCACCAACCCGCTGCTGCTCATCTCTCTTGGGTTCCTCATTGGTGGATTCACAGCAATCAACAGATGGGGTACGTAATCAATAACTGGTTCTCTCTCTCATACGACCCTGCGGTTTCTTCCGCCCCGTCGCTTCCTCGCCACTCGAACAGAAGAACTGATGTTCTGACCCTGTTTGGCCGCACAGCACCGGAGCCGATGCAAGTGGGTAATCAAGTCGTGACCCAAAAGTCCCTCTACACGGGACTGTTCGTCATTGGCCTGCCCCTCCTCTGGTGGTCCTCCCCCCTCGGCACTTTCTTCTGGCTCGTCGGCGCCTCGGGCGTGCTCATCTTTGTGCACGCCAGCATAATTGAGCCTGGGGTGGAAAGCGAGTATGCGGCTGTCCAGGATGGGGTATGAGAAGGTTGGCTATGATCATTTCATTACCGACCATCAGGGTCGCGCTTGTTTGCGCCCAATGATCCTCGTTTGCCCATATACTACGATATGGTACTGTTTCTCTCTTCTTTCCTTTCCCCAGTTGGAATAGATCAGGACTTCCGCGTTTTTTTTTCCGCCTCGTTGGTGAAGGGCCATGTATCATTGGGATCGTCGCAAAAGGGGTGATGCCTACTGGAGTCAGCTAGCCATATGATGTGGCGTGGCCGTCTTGTGCGTGTTCCAGATATCTGTGCGCATGGTAATTGTAGACGTTTAGAACGTTTAGGGGTCATACTCGCGGGCCATCCTCGCGTAAGCCCAACACTCCAAGGTCCGAAGGATGACTGACAGGGGAAAGATATCGTAAATGTTTTATGCAACATGTGCAGGGACAGGGCAATAAACCTAAGGCCTTAAGTCCTTAAGGGGTTATTATCAGCGTCGAGGGGACATCATACCAAATGGGGGGATTTAATTACTTGCTCCAGCTGTGTGCAAGGCGTGTAACTAGCTCGTTTCTGAGGGTCAAGTGGTCCTCTGGCCCAGGCGTAATGAAGCGGCGCAAGCACGTGCACACTTGGCCGCATGCCCAAACGGTCCGCACGCACACGCACACTTCTACTTCCAGGCTTGACACTGACACACACACGTCACTCCGAGTCGGCTCGGGCAACACTACCTGCCCGACGCTCCAAGGGGGGCTTGACCCTGAGCGCTTTTTTTGCAAGGAAGGGAAGACTGGACGATAGATATAATCTCATCTCATGGGGTGTGGACACCTTTCACGTCATTCAGGCTGACAGTGGTCGCACCGGCACAGACGAATAGCCGACAAGAAGAAGCATAGACGACCGCCGGTATTACTCATACATACGGTCTCTGCTACAGCATCGATACGCAGCGGGTCCTACATTCGGTTAACGGTTCGTCGGTTAACGGAAAATGATGATGCGTCCATCTAGCTTTCTTTTGTCCCCCACGCAGCTCAAGTCACTGTACCGCGCACTGCATGCACCGCTAGGTTTATGACCTGCAGCCGCGCAGTCGCCGCAGGTGACTCAGATGTCCACAGCCCACTGGCACAGAGATCTAATGAGGGCGTGGGCGGCGAAAAAACGGAAAACTACAAATCCCATTCTACTAAAAACGGAATCTCAGGCTTGACTAAACTCGTGATGACCTCTGTCGATATGCGTAAATGATCGACTGTCAAGGTGGGGCCGCGCACGATTACTCAGAGCTACGGTAGTAGCTCGTTGCAAATTCGTATTATCGGAGTGGAGGGGCGCCTCCCTCGACCCTGCACCTGCACGGCGGCTGGGCGCTATGACGGAAGTAGTATGATTGATAGATACCACCCGATCGATGAGTGGCGGTGGGCGAGTGGAGTTGCCGGGAAATGCCCTACTGGAGTTGTTATCATCATGCTATATCATCTCTCTTCAGTGTGATCATGATGGGGGGTGGTGAGATCGGCTGTCTGTCCTCCCTTCGTTTGATGTTTAGAGTCTAGGTTTGTCCGACGGGCGGGGACGGACCATACTAATCTCCTCTTCACTCTAAAACACCAGCCTCTAACGGTTCTTTGCACTTATCAGCAGACCCGTCATCACGATGATGATACGTTTTCTTTGGTCGCCGAGAGGGCCTAGTGGCAACAAAAAAGGCATCCAGTTCGCTTGCACAGCCCCTTCTGCGTTTCATCGTGTGCCTTTCCCCCTAATCTTTCAAAGTTGCCTTCTTTCAGCGCGAGCTGATGAAAAAAAATTGCTGCATGAAATTGATTCTTATTAATACATGTAGGGTATTGAGTATCGTAAGTGTTTGCGATGAAAAATGTGCGTTCATACTTTTCATCCGTAATCATGACACCAATTATACTAGTACAATACGGGGACATAGTACAGAGAGCAAGCCCTCACACGCCCGCTTCCCCCCCGAAAAAAAAAAAGGAAAGACAACGACGAAGAATGGGGATGTGGACACGAGAAGAGAAAGGCCATCGGGACAGATGGGTCGATAACTTGAAGAGACAAGGGTATGAAATGATAAAGATATCCAAAGGGAAATGAAATGACGATGACGTTAACATCAAGCCAGGATGATAAGTATTCGCGAATATCGAATGACAATCTAAAGTACTGGGAGCCATTGACCTGTTTGGAGGGAAAGAAGGATAATCAGGTGTATGATCGGGAGGTAGAACCGGAGCTTGGTGCATTACCGATGACAAGACTCGGCAAGTCAAATAGATCACGACGGATATGGAAGCAGAACGTCGCAGGAACGGCGGTTCCGTCAGGCTTCAACAGCGCGCAGTGGGAGTAAATGGACTGCGCAGTGTTCTCAAATACATGCTTGGCAAAGTTTTCCCAATACTCTACCGCTGACTGATTATCAAATAACTACGGGAACGTAGTAAGAAATCTCAGCTCAGCTCGGCACTAAAAGCGCTCACCTCCCAGATGTACTTCTTAGTACGCAATAACTCCTCCTTGTTCCATTCTGTGAGCATGCAAAACTCGGGTCCGACGAGACATATTTCGCCTGTCCTCCGCCAAACGACGGTGGGGGTACCGCTGTAAGATATGAGCTTGTTTAATTCCTAGGCGGTGGAGACCGCTACGATCAGCCGAGGCACGACCTCAACCCTGAATGCTGCGTACTATCACCGATCGTTGCACACATTTTTCAATGAAGATCTCATCCTCTTCGGTAAGAGGCATTTGAAGGGCAATCAGTGATGGTCGAAATAACGCCAGCGCTCGCACTATGCGGAGGATCTCGTTCTTTTCGAACCTTGGAACATGATCAGTGATCCCCAGGACATTTCGCCTGAGAAGCCACCTTCGACACATACCTGAAAGGTAGAACTTTCATCAAGAAGTGATAGCCTTCGGTATAGTCATATGGCTTCGTGATGCTCCCGTACACTTCCTCGGCGGTCTTTGGTCCAGTGAGTCCCAGTCCGCTGCCAATTGTACGAAAACTTATGTGAGTAGCAGGATAAAAGGGGTGGCTAAGATACGTACGCAGAGTCAACATCGGAGAGTGGCCAACGGGGAGCAAGAGGGTGTAATGGGGATTGAGAGGGGGATGCGGTCGAAATGGGTCGTGGTACAGTGATGCCGAAAGCGTCCTGCGGGGCATGAGGAGATGAAGTGGAGGCAGTACGGCTGTGATCGAGCGAGGTGATAGTCTGGCTGAGGAAGTCGGGGGAGGGGGAAGACCCAGAATCTGTCTGTGATCGGTCGGTAGAATGAAAAGCTGTTAATCGGTCCTCGGTAAACACGGACGGTGCGCCGTGTACTGGAACAAAAGGTGGCGTGAGGAAGTCGGCAGGTTCTGAGGGTATCAAAAAGCTAGGGTTATGGCCACCGGACCAGGAGGTGGCGTACTCCGGTAGAGGGGCAGAAAAGGTATGGGTGGATGTTGGTGGTGGTGTAGTTGATGGGTGGGAATCCGAGGGCGAGTTGCCTTCCGGGGAAGGGCTGCCCAAGATTGCTGAAAGGATGGAATATTCGAGGTTTGCGGCCTCAGATCCAAAGGGAAAAGATGGTGCATCAAAGGGTATATTGAATAGAGGGACCGTTGGGGCGAAGCCGTTCATGGCTGTATACAACAAAAGTGGTGAGACGAGAAATGAGGGAGAGGCGACGGAATTACGCGTGTCCGAAGGAGTCTTTGGGGCTGGCGCTTGAGTTTGAGCCGGCGGGGATGTGTTCTTAGCAACGCCAGTTTTCTGCCTCTTAAGGAGTTCTGATGAGGATTAGCAATAGCTGTGATCCATATGACAAGGGTGACAGACCAAGCTCGGCTTCACCCAACAGATACTTGGCACGCTTCCGGTGACCCTCAACGCACGAGCCTTCCATGCCGCGCCTTGTACAGCGCTGGCAAGGACGAGCTGGCAATCATGTGATTAAATACGGCGAAGATAAAGTTAAGTGAGTTAACGTTAGGCGATACGTACAGTCGTCACAGGTCAAGTGAGCCTTCTGGCAGTGGAAGCAAGCTCTTGCAGCTTTCTTCTTCTTTGGGACGTCCTTGTCCCTCCGCGTATTGCGAATGGGACCCGTTCCCGTGGAAGGGGTCGTATGGGTGTCTGTAGCTGTGTCCTGTCGTCGTCGCTTTGCAGACGTGGGTGGAGTAGAAGCAGATGTCTGAGTTGACTCCGAGGAAGAACCGGAGACGGCGACGAGGCGAGTTGAGTTAACTAAGGGCATTGCAGATGGCGACGTCGGGTTGATTGTAAGGAAAGGAGAAGGGGGGGGGGGAGACCACACGGCGGGCCGGGGTTTGGTGATGAGGATTTATATAGATGTTTGAAATTAATGGAGGAGAGAGGGATCAAGAGCGAAGAGAGAGATCTTTACGGCACGGACTAGGGCGGTGAGGCCAGACCCCATTCGATTGTCGATAGTTGTCAGTGAACGATGAACCATTGATTTCGAGGTGAGTTCATCAGGCTGCTGAACAAGAGCAAGATCTTCATCGGACCCCAACTCCGCCTCGGGTGTCTCGGCCCGATTGTGCCCCCGCGGCCCCTTTCTCTACCGCGGCCGACCCCGAAGAGAGACGAGATCTACGATGGCACTCTGCGCTACGCTGACAATCTTGTCGTTTGCCGTGAAACACCGTGTGAGCTAGCGCATTCTCGTCAACTTCACTCGCACGCCGCTATTCATTATCAAGCCACCCACTTCCTTTTTCGTTTTCCATACCTTGACCTTACTTGTCGTTTTTTTTTTTCGTTTTGCCAATTCACCCTTCCCGTCGTTCGGACCTCGGTCCGTATCCCAGTCATGCCCCGTTCCGTCCACATTGCACAACTTGTCACCACCCTCGGCGGCCTTATTGGTAGAGACAGTGCACGTCTAGAACTCAAATGGTTGAAGCAAGCGATCCAATCTGCCAAGGTCACGAGTGGGCGCCCATTTCCATCCCTTTCGACAATGCTTTTCAGACGTGTCCGAGGCGAACCCTTGCAATACATTCTCGGTATGACTTCGCCTCCGCTCCTGCATCAATGATACGACCTGACATGGCCTGACACGTCACCCTTCGAAATACTATCCCAAAGGCTCGCAGCCTTTCGGTCACCTCAACATACTCACGCGGCCTCCCGTCTTAATTCCACGTCCTGAAACCGAACACTGGACTCTGCGCCTTGCGCACACTATCACACCCTCTCCGCAGAAGCCCGTTCACGTGCTCGATCTCTGCACGGGGACCGGCTGTATCCCCCTGCTCCTTTGCGCAACATGGTTTCCTGGTTCGACCACCGTAGTCGGGATTGACGCGTCCCTGGAGGCGCTGCAGCTCGCCCAAGACAACGCACTCGAGCATACTTCCGTTGTAGATTTGGCTTCCCCTCACACAGAAGCTCACTTCTCCCGACGTCCCAGACATCCCAGTCACTCATCGTCTTCTTCGGCTCCCCGTTCCGCTACTCCTAAGAAGAACATATTTATTCCTTTGCACGCAGATGTCCGTGATACCCCTAATCTCATCGAGACACTCTCCTCCTGGCCGCCATTCGACATTATCACCGCCAACCCACCCTACATCCCTCGAAGCCAGTATGCCATCCTGGACAAATCTGTCCGAGACTTCGAGGACCCTGCGGCGCTCCTGGGTGATCCACCTGGAGCACCGGACACTGGAGGTCTCACTTTTTATTTGGATATCGCACGCTTAGTGGCCCAGGCCCGCGTTCTCGCCACAAACGGCTGGCTCGTCCTTGAGGTCGGAGATGGGCAGGCTCGGGATGTCGAGAAGATACTACACACTGTCACTCGAATGAAGGACACTGAGATTTGGACAGATCAATGGGGCAAGGAAAGAGTAGTTGTGGCACGCTGCCGTGAATAGCTTGATTTGTCAATGATCCCTTCCCCCCGACAATGACGGTATTTAATCCTCCTGCATCCTGGCTCGATAAATCCGGCCCCGATTGGATTGCTATTCGCTCAGATCTGCCCCCGCACGCGACACAAACTACATGCCACCTACTCCCGGGTTTCAGGATGCACAATGTGTAGGTCTCATTTACTCCTCATCATGGTCGCATCTTTTGACGCCTATGATAAGACCACTCCACTTCAGAATTTACTGGACAACCCGAGGTTACCTGTTTGGCAGCGCTTCCTGCCAGGATCGATCGCTTGCGGGTCGTGTTGTGGCGTACTTGTCAACCTGAGTGGTTTGGCAACGTCGCAAATGTGTCTTTGATGTACAGTCCAGTCGGTGGTCCCTTGGAGAACCTCTCTCACCTCTCGAGAAGAATGATGAACTAGTAGGTATGTGAGGGAAGACCCTACCTTGGATGACCCTAATGACAAGGGTTACTGAGCATCCCGATCAGCAGCAAGCCACAATGGTCGCCGCTGGAGAGGAGGCCCGTAGAAGGGCACAAGGCTACTAAGGGTTTCGCCTTACCGGATAACGGCTGCAAGGGCCAGACGTCTCGTGTTGTATGCTACCCTGCAGGACGCACCTCAAATTGCGGACAATCCAATTCTTCCCAACACCTGTCGGATGAATGTTGAGATGCCGGGGACATTACTAATATCGCTGACAAGGCTTACCTCACCTCGGCGTCTAAGCCTGATTGATGAAGACCGAAAAAGGCCCTAGGGTTCCCCCGGTAACTTAGCATAAGACCGTGACCTGCCTTGCCTTGGTCGCCTTTCCTGGTGCGCGGCCGCGGGTGAAGCGATACGCGTTGTGCCTAGTTGTACATCTAGGGGTGCTGCTGATATGACCAATGATGAATGCGACCTGGTCCCATTGCGGCTCGGTGTTCGGCCTTGACGACCCTGTTGATGCGGGAGAAGGCCATAGAGTTTAATTCAAAGAGAGACACGTTTTCGACGCTCAATTTGTACTGTATTGATTTGGAACTTGCACTCGTATACTCGTGTGAATTCGATTTATGAACTTGTACAACCCACGTTTTTTGGAACAAGTGGCGTTCCATTCGTGTTTGTTTGCATTTTGTCGGTCAATGAAAAAAAAAGACTCGATCCGAGTGGTAATGACTTATTCACGACCAAATGTGAGGCAACCTGGCCAAAGGGCACAACTCATCTCACCGCGCGGCTTTCAACCCTTCTCCACGACCTTCGATTCATATGTTCGTCGGCTACCACTAGCACGCCGTAGTCACTTGACTACCAATCTGTTGCAGAGAACCGAGGGAGAGTTGGAGCAAAAAAGGGGTCCAATGTCCCGGGTGCCGGAGGCCTGAGGGTTTGCAACAATGCAAGAATTGGCCAGGGTCTCTCATCATCAACACGCCCCATCCTCCTCTTGGTGCGAATTCTGAGACTGTCCTGAGGTTCCTTCTTCCGATTTCGAAGGTCTTCGGCAGGTGGAGGTCCGGAGCCGGCGGCGGATGAGCGAGCAGTTCCGTCAATTGGCGGCGTTGGTTGTGTTCCTTGTAAATTTCTACCACCAGGTACTCTTTACTTCTCTTCTTCCATCCATCCTTCTCTCACCCTCCCTCAGGCTCCCCTTTCGCGCTTCGTCCTGCACGTTGACGTGTGGGTATAAAGAACGCTTCAAGTCGGCCTCAGATCCGGCATCGTCGGTAGTACGGATATAAAAACGTAGAAGACTGCCCCTGTGGCCCTGGGTTTCGAGATGATGGCCCACCTTGTATGTTACCCGACTTTGTTTCACATAGGAAACCCGAAAGGACCGACATTCGTCGTCCCATTTAAACCCCTAAAAACACCACATCAACATCAATGTGGCACACAATTGCATCATTGACGTTCACATTTTCATTTTTCACACGCAACGTCGCAATTATCATCAGAACTAATGTCTGGGCATCTGCGCGAAACCATTGCTTTCTACTATCCCCACCCTCCCCCGCTCTCTCCCAACCTAGGTTATCAAAGAGGTTCACACCATCACCTCGGTCAGAAGTCGATCTCTGATAAGGACGCTAATAATCGGATACGATCATACAAGCACATCACATCACCACATCACCACTGTTCCCTCCCCCATGGTAACTGCGAGAAAAGACCCATCTCACCGATAAGAAAAAATTGAGGTTCTGTCAGCGCAGCCAAACTCTGCCTAGCGATGATAAAAACAGGGCGAGGAATCACCTCAATAGACGCAAGTATACCTGTTCATATTTTTG
>Ga0307510_10006492_pt1 | contig 13951 bp, 14 predicted proteins | sample 12_EM_MG_FD_207224 | JGI IMG/M metagenome (GOLD analysis project Ga0307510, IMG submission 207224) | Populus trichocarpa ectomycorrhiza microbial communities from riparian zone in the Pacific Northwest, United States - 12_EM | ecosystem: Host-associated > Plants > Roots > Unclassified | place... | reverse complement strand
CTCAACATGAGCAAACTCGTACTCCGACAGAACAGTAAACGCGGAGGGGGACAGCCAGCTGATTGGCTTCAAGCGCTGTATACGTTTGCGGTACCTCCGTAGGTATCATACCATTAAACGCGGCGAGTCGATGCGGTGAAACGGTGTTGGTGTTTCAGACAATACATGGCAGATGGTCTCGAATCGTTTGGACGTCTGCGAATTATCAACGAAGACCGGATCAAGGCTCACAATGGCTTCGGATTTCACTCTCATCGGGAACTCGAAATATTCACTTACATGATCAAGGGGGAACTCAAACAGTGAGTGATCTTATTGGATGTTCACCACGCGGGAAGTGACCATGTCGGGACAGCCAGGACAGCATGGATAACGTCGAAATTCTGAAACGAGGGGACGTCCAACTCACCTCGGCCGGAACTGGGATCCGTCACAGTGAAGTCTGCAACGGGGATGAGGACTTGCATCTGGTGCAGATCTGGGCGTTTCCTTGGAAGTCTTCCCTGAAACCGAAGTACTTTACGCGGTAAGCCATCATACGTGCCCCTAAGCCGATTAGAATTCATGTGGAGTGACGAGTTGGGAAGTCATTTCACAGAAGAAGAGAAGCAGGACAGATGGGCGCTTCTCGTGGCCCCCATAGGGTCAGATGGCGTGTCAACAGACAGAGAAGGTGACGGACCAGCGCCCATTCAAGCGGACGTGGCACTCCGGGCGACTGTCCTGTCACCCAACAGCACACTCTCCCGAGACATGCCTTCATCAGAAGGAGAGCGCAAGGCGTACATGCAAGTTGTGCAAATATCAGGCTTCAACCAAGGCGCCGCGCGAGGGGCCCACGTGCGCGTGCAAGTCGGTAATCAGTCGGTGGAGATGAGAGAGGGGGATGGTACCTTCGTACATGCGGCTCCGAAAGAGGAATTGCGGGTGACCAACTTGGGTAATTCTGTAGCAGAGGTTTTGCTCTTCGATGTTGACCTTAATTGAAGCTTCTTCTGAACCCTGTTTCAACTAATTACGAGACGTCGTGCGTGAGGATAGAGGTCATAGGCAAAGCCAGAATCACGTAAGGATGGGGATGGCAAGGAGATGGATTATTATGGACAAGACATATCCACTAACGGGAGGAACGCGCTAGGCCACAAGCTTCCACTATAGATCTTCTCACGTCGTTGACGCCAAGCCCATCAGATTTGAGGGATGCGGTGATGATGGGAGGCAAACAAGTCGGAGCAATCTCGAAAATGGACCGCTTCATACTTTCTTCGGTCGCGTCCAGGTTGTGGCTCGATACGAGGTCTGCCTTTGTAATGATCGCTTGTAAGGACCACCTTGCATCGCCTGATTGAATCTTGCTGTCCAGGTCTCGCAACATGAGCCTGTCTGCTGCATTCATTCCATGTTTTGCGTTCAAGAGAACGTAGACGCGACATAGTCTGCACAATCCCGCAACAATCAGCATAAAAACACCAGGTGATTGTCAAGTAAACTCACTCTTGGCGAGTCTTGAGATAATGATCGAACAGCTGGCCCCATTCGGGTCGGCCGCGGTCACCGTAACCGGGAGCGTCCACGAGAATAACGTTCCCAGGTGTCGGTCCTACACGGAAGAATGCCAGACCTTTGGTGCGGCCCTACAAATGCTGTCATAACGCCGCCATGTTGGCGAGAGGCGGAATCATACAGGCTTCTTACTGGAAGCAACCAGTCTCCTCCGTCCCATTACAGCATTGAGCAGCGTGGACTTGCCAACATTGGCTCGCCCTGTCGGGGGTTAGCGTGCCTCAGCGGACGGCGTATTGGCTGGTGTTTTTTTTGCACGGCGAACCTGTTACAACAACCTTTTCAATGATGCACATCGGATAAAGAGTCACGTTGACGAATCTTCGCTACCTCAGGAAGCCTCATAGAGCGCGGAATGGATGATACGGTGCCCGCTGCGGCGACGAATTCGGCGGTATTTGGAGAAAATATGTCCGGGATGCGCCTTGAACCGAACGATCTAACTCCCAGGGCCGAGTCAAAAAGTTGGCCATGGCCCCGCATCGCGAGTTTTGAGGCCCAAGCCATGGGAAGAGTGAGTGAGGGTCGCGGAAAGCAAAAGCAAGCAAGAACGGCACGTGCCCGCGAGCGACAGATCACACCACCTCTTCTCTTATTAGCACCGCGCCACCCCCCAATATCGCTGTCGGCGCAATATTAGGGACAGTACAGTATGTCACCCTCTCGCGAAGCCGCAACAGACGACTCGTCTACAGAAGACGACGCAGCCTCTCAAACCACCGAAGACGATCCCCAAATTCCCGAGAGTCAGCACACCGCCGCCCCGCCTCCGACGCAGCAGCCCCATCCCCAACCACCACCGTTGGCTGCACCACCGCCACCGCTCGCCGCGCCCCCCAGCAATCCACCGACGAACGCACATGCGCGCGCGCGACCCCGCTATGAGCTCAAGCACACGCTCCACGGACACACGATGTCCATCTCTTCTGTCAAGTTCAGCCCGGAAGGAACGTTACTGGCATCCTGCGGTATTGTCCCTCCCCCCCCTTTCTCCCCACCTGTTGGTGTAGGGGGACACACAAGGGTGATCACTGACGCGCGATGCCCGATAAGCCGCCGATAACGTCGCCAAGATTTGGTCCCCTTTCACCGGGGAGCTCATCCGTAATCTGAGCGGGCATACAAAGGGCTTGTCTGATATCGCGTGGTCTCCAAACAGCGTGCACCTCGCCACAGCGTCCGATGATCACACCATTCGGATATGGGATGTCGACTCCGTGTGTACTATCCGCGAAACACATGCGACATCGTTTCTGTGCTCATCCCCGTCGTGTCGTGTGGAAGGGCCTGACCAGCAGAGTCCTCAAGGGACACTCCAGTTACGTATTCTGCGTCAACTACAACACAGAGGGCACGCAGCTCGTGTCTGGCGGATGTGACGGCGACGTGAAGATTTGGAATGCGGCCAAGGGTGCGTCCAGTTAGCTAGCTTGGCTCGGTCGGTCGAGAGTGTTTGGGCCCGTTGGAGTCGCTAAACTCTACGCAGGAAGATGCACCAAAACATTGAACGCTCATATCGACTATGTGACCGCCGTGCATTTCAACAGGGACGGATCTCTCATCGTCTCGTGTTCGCTTGACGGCCTCATGTATGTGTCCCACATATATCGCTTTTGCCAACGGGTCCTCTCAGCATGCCCACGCCCCATTCTCGCAGCCGTATATGGACTTTGCCATCAGGGCAGTGCCTCAAGACACTCGCCGAGGGACACGACGCCATTTGGTACGCGATCTATACCAGCGCACCCTACCCTACGTGCCACACTCCCATGTCGTCGAAATTGACTCGAAAGAAACACCATCCACTTTCGTTTTTTTTTTTTTAGCCAGCACGTGCAGTTTTCGCCCAACTCGAAATACATCCTCTCCACTGCCCACGACAGCGCGATACGGCTGTGGGACTTCCAGACCTCGCGCTGCCTCAAGACGTACGTCGGCCACCAAAACGCCAAGTACTGCATCGCCGCCTGCTTCAGCGTCACGGGCGGCAAGTGGATCGTGTCTGGCAGCGAAGACAGCAAAATATACTTGTGGGACCTGCAGAGCCGGGAGGTCATGCAGGTCCTCGAGGGCCATCAAGGTGAATATATTATGTGTATTCTGTTCGTCCCTTTTTCGCTGACCAGAGCGCCCGTTCGTTTTTCGTTAGACGTCGTCGTGGCCGTCGCGGTAAGCTACTCGGTACCAAATCGTTACGAACGAGGTTTTCCTCACCTTTTTTTTTTCTCCAGACCCATCCTCAACAGAACATGATCGCGTCAGGATCGATAGATAGCGATTTGACGGTCAAGGTGTGGGCAGACCGCGGATCGAGCTGAGCCGCATGGATACCTACCATATCGCTTGACCCTCTTCTGTTGTTTATTCCTGATGTTGTCCCCGTGTCTGGGGACTTGCTACGCCCCCTTCCTGGGGCTTATTTCTGAGGCTTTTGTATCAATAGCATCTTTCAATCGAGAAAGTCCATCAAACTGTTTTTTCTTGGAAATCATAGCTGCTACTGTGAAAATGTGGTGGTACAAGGAAATTGTCTACTGAATCTGCCAAGGCAACACGAGGACAATGACGGATGGGACTAAAACACGAGTCTAAATATGCACTGCTGACGAGGGAGGGGGAAAAAATTCGCCGGGGCTGTCTCACATTGGCTCCGCCGTGCGCAGATCTGAATAGAGTGGGGAGGGGTAAAACGATTGAACAATCAGTGTGACTATGAGGAGGCCGATTTACTGACCTTTCGCGACCTCCCTGTCTGCATCCGTGACGCCAGTATCGTGAGCTTCGAGGAAGGCGTCCACCTAGGTACAAAAAACACTCAGCAACAGAAGAAAAAAAAAAAACGAAGGCAACACAGAACGCACCTCATCAAGGACATCATCGTCTTGTTCTGACTCTTCCTCGTCGTCATCGTCGTCATCGTCATCCCCAGCATCATCGATCGCAAACGGCGTCCTCTCCATGAGCGCATGCGCCACCGCGTTCGTCGCCTGCGACAGCGGATCCAACCCCGTCGGCGACGTCGGGTTCAAATCCGCGTCTGCGCTCGGTAGGAGCCCGCCTCCAGCTGCCGTCGCCGAGGTGGCGCGAGAGCTCCCCGCACCAGGCACGGCCGAGCCCGACTTGTCCTCGGTAGTAGTCTCCGACGATTTGAGACTCGATTTGGACGACGAGCGGCGCATCGCCGGGGTGAGCAACGACTCGCGCGGACGCGTGTCCTCGACGGACGTGTATCTTCCGATGGAGGGGCGGTGAATGACCTGGTGTCGTCCGATCGTCTTTCCGACTTCGTCGCTGAGCTTGTGAAACAACTTCACGTTGTTGTCCGTCGCGATGTTCGACCACAGGCCACCGAGAAAGCCGTTGTTGGCCGGGGGGAGCTCCATGAGCGGGACGTGCTCGAGACGGAAGGACGCAGAGAGATCGGTCTCGAAGAACGATTCGAGGACTTCGTCGGCGAGAACGACCATGCGGAATGTGGCGAGACTGAGGTAAGGCTGGTTGGGTTCTAGTTGGGGCGGTGGGCTATCGTCTTCTTCCTCCCCTTCGGGTCGAGGCAGGAGCGCGTCACCGTACTCGAACGCGTTGGACATGAAGCGGCTGACAGCACCCAGGTACACATCGCCGATTTCGAACCGAAAGATGAACTGAACAGGCCAGGATCAGGATCAGGAAATTTGTCCCGTCCTAGAGAAAAGTTCACATACTAGGAGTGACTCGGATACTGTTAGCACCTCGTCCTTGCTCAAGAAGCCATCCTTATTCTTGTCATGTAAGTTGAAAAACCACTCGATATTGTCCATGAGATCGTTAAAGATGATACCATCGAGGCCAGTGACAAGATCCTATTCCAAGGTCAAAACCAAATACACGACGGTCAAACTGTCACTCACCTGGAAGGATAATGCTCCTCGATATGAGTAGTCCCAAAACAAAAACAGTCGATCCATAAGTTCATGATCCGCAACTTCGCGGTCAACTCGTTGCTAAAGGCAGGCAAGGTTTAATAGTATTTTCGTCACAGAACTAGTGTCAAGTACCTGGAAGCCATTCGTGACAATTTTCTCGTCCCGCGCCCAGGTAGCGATCTCACTCAGGAAGATATTGAATGTGTTGGGTCCAATTCGCGTCTCGGGCCGCTCTTCGACGGCGTCCTTCGTGGTCAACAACGATATTGGCGGGGGGCCTGGGACCGGCGGCGGCTCCACACACACTGCCTTGAAAAGTGCGTCATATATGAACCCGACCTGCTCTTTACTAAACCTCTCCAACGTCTTGAGATTACGGATGGCGGACCGCTTTGCGAAAGTCTCGATGCTGGATATGACCTCATTTCGTAACCTCCGGCGTTCGGCGAAGATGACTTCTTCGCTGATGATAGCAAATTCGCGGAAGGCAACGAGGAGCAACTCCTGGAATTTGGTAATTGCGCGAGCGCGGGGGTCTGAAGAGTTGGGATGTGCGGAGTCACCAAGAGAACTGAAGTAGTCTCGCATGAGGCTAGAAAAATAATCTGTCAGAACTACCTGTGTCTGACTCTAGAAGATACTCACTGTATGAACTGTCCATCATCCTGTATTTCCAAGAGCTTTTCGCCATTAATTTTCAAGATGGCTAGAGATCATCAGCTGAGTTACTCCCGGGCGAATATAGACTACGAACCGAGCCTGCAAAGTCCGAGGTCAGCAGAGCGAATTTTCTGAGCTGGGCTGCACCTACCCAACCTGGAACAGGACCTTCGGTCCCATACAAAAGAAGCAGTCCACCACCCTGAACGCAAAAATCATAGGCATGCTATTTATGTACCTATCCGCAGAACGTTAGCAGAGAACCCTAAGATCTGGACGTCATATTGATGACACATACAGACTTAAGAACCAAGGTAGTGACGCCACCGATAACTGCACATCCACTTCTTGGAAATGGTCGTGGATGATAGGCAAACACCGTGCTACGAGTGCCTCAAATACCCGCTGGTCGAGAAGAGTGCCATGCATTGACGGACTATGGGATGCTGTTGAGCCAGAGAGAGCATACTCGGACTGCGACTATCGTACCTATAGTATCCGGGTAACAGACGATCGCAGACCACTTCCAATAGCCAGAATGCTTGCTCTTCCGACACGTAACTGCAAACGACTTCAGAAAACATGTAAAGACGCGCAGAGCGAATCGTACATCAGAATTGCAGCTACTAGGATGTTCATCGCCTGACACCAATTATCAGTCAACGTTACGTTGAGGGCACACAGCAACTCACCTGACAGTATCCCGTCTCTGGGTGGTCAAACGAGTACGCCTGCAGGACCCTCCGGAGTGCAGTGATGCCTTCGTCGGACTGGTATGCGGCGTACTCTGGCAGACTCCGATGAAGGTCCTTCTCGATGTCTTCGGTGCTCGTGCTGGTACGGCCCTTGTTCTCCTCAAGAACCTGTTCGTACCTGCCAGGGTTCGCGAAGCGGAGGTAGATGGAGCCAGAGAGGGTTTCCCACATCTCCCCGCGTAAGCGATTTGGAAGACCGACTTGAACAAAGCGCGTCGCCTGGGGATACCGGATGAGAGTGAGGTGACGACCGTGAGCTATTGCGCGTCAGGGGTCACGTAAATCGTAAATTGACGCGGATGAATGTCCTACCCCGGAAATAGTTCGTCCATAACTTCGTCTTGGACGCCTCTCGAAGCCTAGCAGTGTGAGTTCTATGTTCAGGAGTGGGCATGACACGTACTTCTTCGGGTCTCCGGGGAATTTGAACTTGAGGCCTAATCCACCGTGGAACGAGGGCGTATCGCCTTCACCGGCTTTGCCACCACCGTCAATCAAACTTCCGTCTTCGCGTTCTTTATCAGCGACGGGAGAAGACTCCAGGACCAGGTTCTCAGAGTAGCACGTCCTGGCGAACGGCTTCACGGTCTTCATCTTTCCCGCTTTTAGTTCTGCCCTAAGCGCCAGACTGAGGAGGCCACAGAACTGATCCGCCGCCGGGCGGAGCGAAGTCAATTGTACGACCTTTAAACGAAGCACGGTAAATCACAGAAAGGTGGCTAGGATGCAAGCGAACACGCACTATCTTCATGCCGTGCCACAGCAAGAGACTGAGCGCGTAGATACCGGCACGAGTATTCAAACGCTCTACTCTCCGAACCGTGCATAGGGGGATCGTGAACCGGACAGACTTTCTGTCGACGCTGAGGAATGCGAGATAAGGTGGGACGAGATGTAACTTTCCGGCCTAGTTTTTTCCGATTAGCAACGCGCGATGGAATGGGGTCAAAGTCGTGAGATACGTACGTACGAGTCTTCTGCGCCTTCAGCTGCAAGGCTCAGCACAGCATTGATTTCCATTCTATGGTGACCATCTTCAGGGCTGTTCTGACCAATGCCGACGCCCTTGACGTGGCCGGGCGGGATCGCGAAGAAGAGCAAGGACTGTTCATCCCGATCAGGTTCTTTGAAGTTCCTGAGTTGTGCAGATATCGTGCTCATAGACGGGAACTCGTGATTTCAGTGGTGCGCGTGAATCGAAAACAACCAAAAGAGCTCCCGTGTGAGAGCGGGTGTGATGGGGAAAGGAAACGGATTGCTAACGGTCTAGCGCGCAATTTCAGGGGGAGCACACACCGCGCAACGACGGACCGTAATCAGCCGTACAATGCAGAGAAACGAATATTGTATTGCATTCCGGGTAACATGGACATCGATACAAGCAACCACAATTGATCGATATAAACACAGTGAGTGGATAACGATACCCCCAATAATTATGCTGAATGGTCCAACAATGCATAAAATAGCCAACCTTACTTCCAATAATGCAACCATCAAAACACGCCGTAAAGCAAACCCGTCTCGTTATTGACGGTTTCGAAGATACGCTTGCCTTGCGCGCTCCATACTCTCCCGAAGTTCAGGAGTTTGCCAGTGAGACTCGTCCTCTCGAAAGCTGGAAGACAATCCTGTAGTGTCGGCGGAGTCGTCGTGGGGGGCAACTACGGGGACTGGAAGCGCAGAACAGGATTGGGATAAATGAGTGGTTGAGAACTGCTGCCGACGCGGGGATGCAGTAGGGGGCGGCGAGAGGTATGAAGTCGATGAAGTAGTGCCCGGGGTACGGTGTCGGCCTCTACGGCAAACGGAGCCAGATCGCGATGCTCGGCTAACCGAGATGTCCGGATCAACTTCCTCCTCCCAGTTTCCGCTCCCATCGTCCACCTCGTCCTCCTGTACCTCGGATGTCACAACAACTTCTTTTCCGAGTGCTTTCTTGCCATCTTCAATGAGCTGAGCTAGACGGTCCCCCATCCAGTCCATCTAACGAGTTATGGTCAATACACCTCACGAATGGATGGCTGATACCTACTTTATCCTCAACCTCATCGGCTTCCATTTGGTTGTCAGGGTCGGGTCCTGGCATGGTAGGATGATGTGGTGATGTATGACGGCTAAGCCGAGGAGGGGTCATAGGCACTTTCGCAATGGTACGCGCCCTGCGGTGGCGAGCCGTACCACGCCGAATTGTATCGGGAGCGCTGCGCGATTTTTTATTCAAGGAAGGGGTTGTAACAACGGTGGTAGGAGGAGCAGTTTCATCAGACTATTGCATCAGGGCACTCTCAGCCGACGGATTATAGATGGTGGAGAGAGAAAAAAGCTCACCCCTGAGGGGACCCAGTTTCCCTGTTCATACGGTGGAGGTTCCAGCTCGGGGACCTTGCCCCGATCCCTCCATCTGACATTGGTATTAGTTCCCATCCCTGTAGCAATAGTGATAAAAGGACGTACAGACGGTAGACGGTGAGACCAACAGCAGTCCCAATAATGGCCGCGTTGAGGGCGCCGGAAACAATAGTGCTTGCAAGCGTGCGCCGCCGCTTGGCAGGCGGAAGTTCTATGTAAACATAAAGAGAGACGACCATAAGAGTGAGGATCACCCAGAGGAGGGTGAGACTATATATGAAGGTGAAGAGCATACACCGGGTGCCCATGGCCGCCATGAGCAAAAAGCACGGTATGATGCTTCACCACGTGCATCTTTTTTTTAATCGCGTTATCGGGTTATCAAGACGTAAAATGAAGCCCCGTGTGCAGACACAGTTCCAAACGACAGCATTGCACGTGTGATCGGTCAGATTGAAGTACTTACCTGTTGCCATTTCTGTACCCTCGTCCTCCTCCCTTGCTTCCGGTGTAACAGTGAAATCGCGATACTTGGGCCGGACGTTGAGATAGCCGCTGGTCGATGCCGTAATAGTGGTTGCAGCACTCGGTTCTGGACAGGAAGGCTGCCACCCTCTCTTTCTCGCAAGAGGTTCAGGTGGTGGTAGAGTGGATGGATGTGGGCGGCGCTCTGGGAGCCACTGCTTCTCTTGAAGACGGCTGGCAATGGCAAGGTTCGGAGGGTTCTCGCCACCGCTGGATGGATATGTAGTTTTGCTGAATGGGTTTATAATACCGGGTACAGCCATGGTGAACGTGAAAGGGAAAAACATGACTCGTTAACAATCAAAGTTCGTGATGGAGGTCGTAAAAGTCGTGCGGTCGGCTCACAACAACGTTAACAACACAACTGATCCAAAAAAAGGCATCAAGACCAGTCACGTGTTCTTTAAAGGCGATGAATGTCGGGTTTCCTGGGTTTCCCTACTGTACACGTAGTTTCTCTAATTGTCTTTGCAGTGCTGTATCGCACATGCTGATACACTGCCCATCATCATGCGATACCCCGACGCGCTGTGGATTCGCGCCCGCCCTTCCTAGGCGTTCTCACGGTGTTGAAAATATCCAACGGCCCCTTCTAGAATCGATAGAAGCATACTTCAGTTCCCCCCTAAGTCCACGAAGGTCTCCAGCTAAATATATTTCCCCATCGCACCATGGGTCCAAAATAAGGAGAGCATAGCCTCGCGTCTCATAGTTCTTTCTCAGAGGGGTCCCACTCAGGTATATATAGGGCGCATCATTTTCATCTAGCAGCTACACCCCGTGACGACTCTGAGCGCCAGGCCGTACTACTACCGTTGAATATGAAGGTCCCACTGCTGCTGGATGACATATGGGGTCACGAAATGGAAAGCAAGACGACGCGCACTTTGATCAAAGTGCTATTGCTGCGGTCAACCTAGAGTCATCCCACACGCGATGATCAAGCAGGCATCCACGTTGCTCTGGGTATCCAATCCCACGTTGTGTTGTAGATAAGAGGAGGCCTGAGTGACGTCAAGCGAATGCACAAGCAGACCCGAGTTGCGGTGAGAATGTCCACGCGGTGCCATCATGCGGCGACCATCAAGGTGAGCACCTGAGTGCCGAAGATGTGGCGAAGAATGTGGACGAGTGACGGGAGATGAACTTTTTTGGGATTCAGTGCATGTTGGTACAGCATGTTAGGTGCTAAATAAATGCTAACAGCCTTCGGGTCTCACCAAACAGTTTTTCGGCCCACCCATGAGATAGTTCGCCTCCAGAGTAGCTGGTGAAGCATGGGTAGTCCAAAGACCTCAGACGAAGAAGGATTAGTATGAACATTGAGTGGCAGGGGTGGAGATGACATCTAAAGATCTAAAGGCCTTAGATTAGATGTTTCAGGGGACTACTACTGGACCACTGTAAAAGCATTTCCATAAGCCAAACCACTACAGTAGTACTGACATTCCGGGGTCACGGTTTTGGAATCGTGCAAGTAGTCCGCTAGAAAGCTCGGCTTATTACTCGACTATTACTCGTCGTCGTGCACACGAGCAGTGAACCGAGTTCGCTCCCTAACAAGTGCAAACATCGCGCGAGCCCATTTCTACCTCGGCGGCCTTGGGGGAGCACGTTGCCTATGTCCCGTTTAGCAGCACTCTCGCTCGCAAACGCGAAGCGTTGGTCCTCCTCCTCCGATCTCACGACTCACAATAGCAATGCGCGCGAGCTCTCCCACAAAGTGCGCGCGCTTCTCCGCGAGACGGCGCAGCCCGTAGCCGTCGTGACGTCCTTCATGCCAAAGCAGCATGCCCCACCCACATCGTCCTCCGCGCAGCCATCCTCACCCGGGCCACCACCAACCACCTCAGTGACGACATCATCATCTACTTCCCCGTTTCATGGCGCGACGCTGTCCTCGTTCACGTCCATCTCTATGGCGCCACATCATCTCGTCGCATTCTCGCTGCGCGTACCGTCGCGCATGGCCGCTTCGCTCGCAGATCTCTCCTCGGCAACACAACCCGCTTCGTCCGCCCACATGGTCATCAACCTTCTCGCTGCCCCTCAAACGCACGCTGCCATCCTCTTCTCGCGACCGGACCTTCACCCGCGCCCCTTCGAGGACCCCGGCATCCAATGGTCACCATCGCGCGACGGTCTTCCCATGTTGCACGGTTGCCTCGGTGCACTATCCTGTAGGGTCGTCGGCGCCCCGTGGCCGTTGAATGACCTAGCTGAATTGGGGGATAAACTGTCGGATAAAGTAGAGGGAACGCGTGATGGTGATGTCGAGTCGGAGTTATTCATTGCCCAGATCCTACGCGTCGAAGACGTGCCGCAGGCTGTAGGCGTAGGAGCTGACGATATCATCCGAACATTACCTCTTGTGTATCATCGCCGGAGTTACACGACCACCGCAGACAAGTTACCTTTAAATCAAAAGACCAACAGCTGAAAACTGAGCATGTTATTGTCATCATTGTGAGGTATCAGACATCTTATGACTTGACAGTGGGTACATATACAAGATGCTCTCACCCATACAACAGGCTATGTCAATACAACACGAACTCATAGCTTCATGAAAGAAAAGAGACTACCCATGTCCACCCACCTCCGACCGTTCTGTTCTAAGTATTTTTCGACAGTCTGCCGCATTCTCTGAAGAAAATCGCCATGATTTGCCGCTAATGTAAGTATCTCGTCTGAAACATCGATGTCTTCGTTAGTGGTGAAGTGTGTAAGGGCGACTGTCACGTACCAGGATTGGATGCTCTCGCTTTCTCGATATCAAATAGGTATAAGAAATAGCGCAGCTGATTGTAAAGCATCGCGTCCGAATACTGGACCACAAATCATTCAGTCCAACCTCCAAACTGCCAAGTACGATGTTGTGGTTGCTCACCTCAAACGAGACTGCTCCATGGCACCAATCCTTCAGACATCTTCGCCCATACACTCCCATCACCCGCGCACGATTTCCACAGGTTGGGTCGTCACAGATGGTCCAGCCCTCGTAGTACCTGTGAATGTGTTCTCGGATCTGGCATTCGAGCTGGACCTGCAGGCTCGCCGTCCCATAACTTTTCTTGCACATGGGGCACGTGACTCCTTTGGCGTTAACCAAGGATTCCTAGAATATTAACGGATGATAAGTGAGGACCCACGAGCGCTCGGGGACAAAACGTACAGATCTATTTGCCACGGGGGCAAAGCCCACACTGCATTCGCAGGCACGGCAACGTACAACGAATGGCGCCGCATCCTTGTACCGCTCACTGTCGGGTAGCTGCGAGTCGAGCGCGTTGAAACGACGTTCCTCAGCCTCGTTTGCAGTTACGGACCGGTAGCGCCCGGGATCGAGACCTTGCATCACGTCAAGAGGCTGTCACAGAGAGCAGGGGGGGGGAGAGCACATACCCAAACACTCGGCGAGACGAGCACGGTCAGTTCCTTCAATCGGATCACAAAGTCGCTCGATTGGCGGTAGAATCTGATGTGCGAGGTAATACTCGTAGTCTGTGAAAACAATACGAGAATAAGCAGACGACACGCGATCCCGAGAGATGGGCTGTACAGACCCGCCGGGATCTCGGGGGCAGCCTTGCGAAGTTCATCCGGATGTCTTGCCCGCTCTGCCTGTGCGGAATTTCCCGTCGCGTCCGCCTCGCCAGAGCAAAATATGTACGGAATTACATCGCCGGCTCGCACCGCGACGTTACGCGTCTTCATCCTGAGCGCGACTTGCACATGGGGCTGGCTCTTTGCGTCCGGGTAGTCCTCCGGGTTCTTGCCCAGTCGCTTGAAGATGATGAACTCGTCGAGTTTGATCTTGCCACCGCGCACATCCTCGCCGATAGTGGTGAGATATTCGTGGATGCGCTCAACAACGATCTCCGTGGCTTCGCCAGAAAGAATCCGATCTAGCACGTACTGCGAGACTGTCTTCGACAGCGCGCAATACTCGCGGCGTTTCATGTCAAGACCTTTCACTTCCGTGGAGGTTCTAAAGCCATCCTCGACCTTGACCGCGGCATACTTTTTCTTCTGGAGCAGAAGCAGCCGTTGGAAGACGCCGTCAAGGTCGATTTCGAGAAGCCTGTAGCGATCGTTGACGGCCTTCTTCAACTCCGCGGAAATTTTGAGAGCTTCCGAAAGCTCAGTGACATTCGAATTGACGAAGACGGAATCGGTGTCTCCGTAGAT
>Ga0307510_10006491_pt1 | contig 13952 bp, 10 predicted proteins | sample 12_EM_MG_FD_207224 | JGI IMG/M metagenome (GOLD analysis project Ga0307510, IMG submission 207224) | Populus trichocarpa ectomycorrhiza microbial communities from riparian zone in the Pacific Northwest, United States - 12_EM | ecosystem: Host-associated > Plants > Roots > Unclassified | place... | reverse complement strand
TGGCAGATGCCGGTGGCCTTCAGCTCGACCAGCACCTCGAAGGCCTTCGGACCCTCCAGGTCCAGCTCGACGATCTCCAGCGGCTTCTTGGCTTCGAACGCGACGGCGGCGCGGGTCTTCATGGACGGCCCTCATGCAAATCTTCGGGCGCCCTTTTCGCACGCGACGACGTTTTGTGAAGGCCCGCTTTCGCGGCTCCGGGCCCTGGCGTTAGGGAAGGTCGTCCGGCGCCAGCGACAGCGGGGCCGCCACGGCCTCCAGCGGCCGACGCTCGGCCGGCACGCCCAGCACCACCTCCGTGACGGCCGCCAGCAGCATCAAGCCGCCGCCGAGCAGGTAGCCGCCGAAGATCTGGCCGCGCTCGCCGGTCTGGATCAGCGCCCCGAACACCGCCGGCCCGGCCACGCCGCCGAGCAGCGTCCCGAAGGCGTAGAACAGCGAGATGGTCACCGCCCGGATCTCCAGCGGGAAGAGCTCGCCCACGGTCAGATAGGCCGCGCTCGCCGCCGCCGAGGCGAAGAAGAAGATCACCGTCCAGGCGAGGGTCTGGGTCTGGGCGGTCAGCATCCCTTGCGCGAACGCCCAGCCCGTCAGGCACAGCAGAGCGCCGGCCAGCCCGTAGGTCCCCGCGATCATCGCCTTGCGCCCGATAGTGTCGAAGAGGCCGCCCAGGAGCAGCGGGCCCAGCACATTGCCGAGCGCGAAGGGCAGGATGAACCAGCCAACCGCGGCCGGCGGCACGTCGTAGAATTTCGTCAGAATAAGGGCGTAGGTGAAGAAGATCGCGTTGTAGCAAAAGGCCTGGGTGGCCATCAGCACCACGCCCAGGATCGTGCGGCGTGGGTGGCGTCGGAAGAGCGCCCCGGCGATGTCCGTCCAGCGCGTTGGGCCGCGATGCAGGAACCGCAGCTTCACGTGGGCCGGATCGAGCGGCGGCACCTCCTTGTCCCGCGCGACACGGCCTTCGATCTCCCACACCACGGCCTCGGCCTCATCCACTCGCCCGTGGGTCATCAGCCAGCGCGGGCTCTCGGGAATGAACCGGCGGATGAAGATGATCACGCCCGCCAGCAGACCGCCGATCACGAAGGCCAGCCGCCAGCCCCACGCCTGCGGCAGGACCTCCGGGTTGAGCACCACCAGGCTGCCCATGGCGCCCAGCGCCGCCCCGATCCAGAAGCTGCCGTTGACGGCCAGGTCGGTGTAGCCGCGTCGCCGGGCCGGGATCAGCTCCTGGATCGCCGAGTTCACCGCGCCGTACTCGCCGCCGATGCCTGCGCCGGTGATGAAGCGGAAGACGATGAACGACCAGAAATCCCAGGAGAACCCGGTCAGGATCGTCGCGACCAGATAGACCGCCACCGTGATGGTGAAGAGCTTCCGGCGCCCAAGCGTGTCGGTGAGCCGACCGAACACCAGCGCGCCCAGCACCGCGCCCAGGATGTAGGCGCTGCCGGTGAGGCCGATCTGCTGTTCGGTCAGATTGAGCGCGTCGGCGCTGCGGATCGCCGGCGACAGCGAGCCCACCAGCGTCACCTCCAGGCCGTCCAGGATCCAAGTGACGCCCAGGGCGGCCACCACCAGCCAGTGGAACCGGCTCCAGGGCAGGCGGTCGAGCCGGGCCGGTACGTCGGTCGCGAACACCTCGCCTATGGCGGCCATGACCCCTCGCCTTCGCGTCTCGCCTCGTGTAGGCGCCGACAATGGCTGCTGAAGACATCGTCGTCGACGCCCGCGGGCACCGCTGCCCGGTGCCGACGCTGCGTCTGCGCCGAGCGCTGGAGGCCGCGCCGGCCGGCGGACGCGTGCGCCTCTACGCCGACGACCCCATGGCCCGCATCGACATCCCCCACTTCGCCGCCGAGATCGGCGCCGAGCTCATCGAGCGCCGCGAGGCCGATGGCGGCTTCAGCTTCCTGGTGGCGAAGCCACCGGTTCCGCGCCCCTGAGGTCGGCGAGCAGCGGCGGGCGCTGGGCCGCATCGATGGCCAGCTCGACCTCGGTCGCGAGCGCTCCGCCGAAGAAGATCGCGTTCACGTTCCACGACAGCCAGATCAGAAACACCACCACCGTGGCGATCGAGCCGTAGGTCGCCCCCAGGTGCGCGATCTGGGTGACGTAGAAGGCCGTGGCCCAGGAGGCGAAGAGGCAGAGCACCGCGGCGCTCATGCCGCCCAGCACCGACGCCCGCCAGGCGACCGGCCGGCGCGACATGGCCCAGCGGTAGATCAGGCTCATGCCGAGCGTCATGCCGACGCTGGCCCAGGTCCACTCGCTGTAGAGCCAGGAGACGCCGCGCAGGGGCCGAAGCTCGAACGCCGAGCCCAGCACCCGCAGGCCGAAGAACAGCGCCGAGACCACGGCCAGACCGGCGAAGGTCGCGACGAGCACCAGCAGCGCCATCAGGTTGAAGCCGAAGAAGCCGCGTTGGTTCTCCTCGTCGTGGATGAACGAGAGGCCAGCCAGCATCGCCTTGAAGCCGCGGTGGGCGGCGTAGAGACCGATGAAGAGGGCGAAGCCGCTCTGGGTCGACATCGCCGCATGCGGGGCGTTGGCCAGGCGCAGGAGTTCCCCGCGGAAGATGTCGCGCGCACCGGCAGGGATCAGCACCGATAGCGCCGCGCCTTCCCGCGCAGCCGCAACGGGGTCGGACAGCAGGCTGTAGAGGGTGATCAAGATCGCCAGCGCCGGAAAGATCGCCAGCATGGAGAAGAACGAGACGCCGCCCACATAGAGCATCACGTCGCGGCCCCAGAGCCGGGTCAGCGCCTTGCCGAAGGTCTGCAGCGAGATCCGCGCCCAGTGGGTCGGGTCCCAGTGGATGGCCCGCAGGCGTTGGATGAACTGGGGCTGCGCCATCTGGCCGGAAGGTGAGGAGGAACGCAGCGCCACGCAAGCCCCTTGCTGAACCTCTCAAACGCAAACGGCGCGCCACCGGTTAGGGTGGCGCGCCGCCCGATGGGCGTGTCGTTCCATCAGGCGGGTTGCCGCTTCGAGGGACGGGAGAGCGCGACAACCAACCTGCGCCCAATTTGCCGGCCCGCGGCTGAACCCAAGCTGAACGTTGTCGTCAGGAAACCGGTTCTGCCGGCGCGAAGAGCGCGTCGATCTCGGCGACCGAGAGACCCCAGTCCGTCAGGGCCTCGCGGTCGTGGGCGCCGACGGCCGGCGGCGGTCCCTGGATCGCGCCCGGCGTGGCGGAGAAGCGCGGCGCGGGCGCGGGCTGGGTCACCCCAGCAACCTCGACGAAGGTCTTGCGCGCGATGTTGTGCGCATGCTTCGGCGCCTCGTCGAGGTCGAGCACAGGAGCGAAGCAGACGTCGGTGGCGTCCATGATCGCGCACCACTCGGCCTGGCTCTTCGTGGCGATCACCGCGGCCAGCTTGTCGTGCAGGCCGGGCCAGGATGCGCGGTCGTGTTGCTTCTGGAATTCCGGATCGTCGATGCCGGTCTTCTCTAGCAGCAGCGCATAGAACTGCGGCTCGATGGAGCCGATCGAGATCCATTTGCCGTCCGCGCACTGGTAGGTGTCGTAGAAGTGCGCCCCGCCATCCAGCATGTTGGAGCGGCGCGCCTCCGTCCACATGCCGGAGGCCTTGAAGCCGTAGAACATGGCCATCAGCGAAGCCGCGCCGTCGCTCATGGCGCAGTCGATCACCTGGCCCTTGCCGGTTTCCCGCGCCTGGATCACGCCCGCCAGCAGGCCGAAAGCCAGGTAGAGCGCCCCGCCCCCGAAATCCCCTACCAGGTTCAGCGGCGGCACGGGCTTGTCCGTCGTGCCGATGGCGTGCAGCGCGCCGGTGATGGCGATGTAGTTCATGTCGTGGCCCGCGGCGCTGGCATAGGGCCCGGTCTGGCCCCAGCCGGTCATCCGGCCATAGACCAGCTTCGGGTTGCGCTGCAGGGCCGCGTCGGGGCCAAGGCCCAGGCGCTCCATCACGCCCGGCCGGAACCCCTCGAAGACCACGTCGGCCTTCTCGAACATCTTCAGGCAGGCCTCGATCGCAGCCGGGTTCTTCAGGTCCAGCGCCACCGACCGGCGACCACGCGCGGTGATGTCGGACGGCGCGCCGCCAAGCGCGCCCTTGCGATCGATGCGCACCACGTCAGCGCCCAGATCGGAGAGCAGCATCCCGCAGAACGGGCCCGGCCCGATGCCGGCGAACTCGACGATCTTCAGTCCCGTCAGCGGCCCCTGGCGCATCGCATCACGTCCTCGTTGCCTCGAATAAAGCGCCCTGCCCTTCGGTCAGCCAAGCCCCTCCGTCATCCGCCGCCGGGCAGCGACTGACCGTCGTCGATGGTGATGAGGCTGCCAGTGATCGCCTTCGCGGCGGGACCGACCAGCATAAGGAAGGCCGCGTCGAGATCCTCGGCGTTCATCAGCCGCCGGCGCGGAAAGCTCTTCATCTGCTTCTGGCCGCCCTCAGTGGGCCACCAGGTCGCGTTGATGTCCGTGGCGATATAGCCGGGGCACAGCGCATTGACCGCGATGCCGCGTCGCGCCCACTCCCGCGCCAGCGCCTGGGTCAGCATCGCCACCCCGGCCTTCGAGGCGCAGTAGGCCGAGAGGCCCGGCAGCACGGTGTGGCTGGCGATCGAGGCGATGTTGAGGATGCGCGCATCGCCGCGCTCGGCCACGCCGGAGGCCAGCATCCGCCGCGCCGCCTCGCGCGCCGCCACGAAGGTCCCGCGCACGTTGACCGCGAAAGTGTTGTCCCAGTCCTCGATGGACAGGTCGAGCGCCCGGCCCTCGCCGCCCACGCCGGCATTGTTGACCAGGATCGAGATCGGACCCATCGCCTGCTCGACCTCGTCGAGCGCCGGCCCGATCGCATGGGCGTCGGCCACATCCAGGCGAATCGCTTTGGCCGTGTGACCGGCCGCCGTTAAGGCCTGCGCCAGCGATTCGGCCCGATCCAGGCGCCGCGCACTCACCGCCACCGCCGCGCCTTCGGCCGCCAGCAGGCGCGCAAAATGGGCCCCCAGACCCCCCGACGCCCCTGTGACAAGGGCCACCTGGCCTTCCAAACTACAGCCCATCGACTATCCTCCCGAGCGGTGCGACGCCTTGTCGCGACTTACACTTGCCGTCGCGCAACCTTCCCGGCGTATTTACGGGACGGTAAGCGGGACATGAGCAGCGTCGGGGCATGCGGGAAACGACTAAAAGCGTCCAGGCGCGAGTTCTGATTGTCGCACGCGACGATTCCCTCGCAGGGCCTTTGGCCGAGGGCCTGGACAGGCTTGGCTGGCGCACGATCACCGCCCGCGGCCAATACGCCGCCATCACCGCGCTCACCGACCTGCAGATCGAAGCCGCGATCATCGACCTGGCCAGCTGCGGCGAAGAGAGCCTCGGCATGGCGCGGCGGCTCAAGGCGGCCTGCGCGCCCCGGCGCATCCCGATCATCGCCATCGGCAACCCCGATCCGGTCCTGCAGAACTACGGTTACGACCTGACCCTGGCGGCGCCGCTGCATCCGGCCCAGGCGGCGATGCGCCTGGATTCCCTGGCGCGGATGGCGGTCTCCCACGAAGAATTCGAGCTCCGTTCGGAGACCTTTGCGGAGCGCGGGCGCGCGCTCGTCATGCCCGAACCTGACGCCAGCCCGTTCCGGATCCTGGCGATCGGCGAGCCGGCCCCGCAGTTCCTGGCGCTTTCCAACGCCCTGTCGCGCCATGGCGCCGATGTGGTGGGGGCCTTCACCGCCTACACGGCCTTCGACTACCTGCATGAGCGGATCTTCGACGCCGTGGTGCTGTGGGCCGGCGACAATCCGCAGGAGGCGCTGTCGATCGCCGCGGGCCTGCGCCGCAACACCCGGCTCTATCACACGCCGGCGCTGCTCTACATGCGCCAGGACAGCTACGTCACCACCTCGGAGGCCTATCATCGCGGCCTCTCCGACGTGGCCTCGCCCGAGACTCCCGAAAGCGAGACCGCCAAGCGCATCGTCGAACTCGCCCGCAGCTACCGCCGCCAGATGGCGGTGCGCACCGCGCTGGAACAGGCGCGCAGCTCCGGCCTGATGGATGCGGCCACCGGCCTCTTCACCCGCGAACTCTTCGCCGCCCACCTCGCCCGCCTGGCCACCGCCTCGCGGGCCCGCAACCGCCCGCTCAGCCTCTGCGTCCTCAAGGTCGCGGAAAAGGCGGAGGTCGCCGGCGCGCGCGAGGGCGGCTTCCTCGATCGCGCCATCCCGCAGATCGGTTCGATGATCAGCCGCCTGGTCCGCGTGGAGGACACCGCCGCGCGCCTGGCGCCGGAGGTCTTCGCCCTCGCCCTGCCGGCCACCAGCATGTCCAACGCCCGCCTGGCCGGCGAACGCATCGCCGCTGTGATCGGCTGCACCGCCTTCGAGGCTGGCGAAGGCAAGAGCCCGTTCGTCGTCGACTTCGATCTGGGGGTCGCACAGGTGACCTCAGCCGAAACCGCCGGGCGCGCGCTCGAAGAGGCCGCCGCCCTGGCCCAGCGCCTGAAGGCCAGCTGACCAACATCGGACCGGTGCGGACCGGGCCGCCTCAAGCCGCGAGCTTGACCAGTTCGCTCAGTATCCGCTCGGCGGCGTTGAGCCGTTGCTCCGGCGTATCCCACTCGCCCTTGATGACCACCTTCTGGTCGGGGCGGATGCGCCAGGCGACCTGGTTCTTCTGGACGAACTGCACCAGCGCCAGGCCGTCCTTGAAATCGTCGTTGCGGAAGGTGACGACGGCGCCCTTGGGCCCCACGTCGATCTTGGAGACATTGGCCTCGCGGCAGAGGCCCTTGATCGCCACCACCTTGAGCAGCTGGCCGGCTTCCGGCGGCAGCGGGCCGAAGCGGTCGATCAGCTCGGCGGCCAGCGCTTCGCGGTCCTGCGCCTTCTCGGCGTCCGACAGGCGGCGGTAGAGCGACAGGCGCACGTTGAGGTCGGGGACATATTCCTCGGGGATCAGCACGGCCGCGCCGGTGTTGATCTGCGGCGACCAGCCCCGGTCGTTGTCGAGGCCTTCGGCGCCCGCACGGGTCTTCAGCTCGTTGACCGCGTCCTCCAGCATCTGCTGGTAAAGCTCGACGCCGATCTCGCGGATGTGGCCCGACTGCTCCTCGCCCAGCAGATTGCCGCCGCCCCGGATGTCGAGGTCGTGGCTGGCGAGCTGGAAGCCGGCGCCGAGACTATCCAGCGATTGCAGCACCTTCAGCCGCTTCTCGGCCGACAGCGTGATCTGCTTCTCAGCCGGCGTGGTCAGATAGGCGTAGGCGCGGCTCTTGGCCCGGCCGACCCGGCCGCGCAGCTGATAGAGCTGGGACAGGCCGAACATGTCGGCGCGGTGGATGATCAAGGTGTTGGCGGTCGGGATGTCGAGGCCGCTCTCCACGATCGTGGTCGAGAGCAGCACGTCGTACTGGCCGTCGTAGAAAGCGCCCATCACCTCCTCGAGCTGGGTCGGCGCCAGCTGGCCGTGGCCGACCACGAACTTCACCTCCGGCACCTGCTCGCGCAGGTAGCGCGCCAGTTCCGGCAGGTCGGAGACCCGCGGGGCGACATAGTAGGCCTGGCCGCCGCGGTACTTCTCGCGCAGCAGGGCCTCGCGGATGACGACCGGATCCCAGGGCGTGATGTAGGTGCGCACGGCCAGACGGTCGACCGGCGGGGTGGCGATGATCGACATCTCGCGCAGGCCCGACAGCGACATCTGCAGGGTCCGCGGGATCGGCGTGGCGGTGAGCGTCAGCATGTGCACGTCGGCGCGAAGCTCCTTCAGCTTCTCCTTGTGCTTGACCCCGAAGTGCTGCTCCTCGTCGACGATCACCAGGCCGAGGTTGCGGAAGCCGACCTGCTTGGAGAGCACCGCGTGGGTGCCGACAATGATCTCGACCTCGCCGTTCTTCAGCGCCTCGCGGGTCTCCGCGGCCTCCTTGGCCGGGACCAGGCGCGAGAGCCGGCGCACCTTCACCGGCCAGCCTTCGAAGCGCTCCGTGAAGGTCTTGTAGTGCTGGCGCGCCAGCAGGGTCGTCGGCGCCACGACCGCCACCTGTTGGCCGCTCATCGCCACCACGAAGGCCGCGCGGAGCGCCACTTCCGTCTTGCCGAAGCCCACGTCGCCGCAGATCAGCCGATCCATCGGCTTGCCCGCGCCCAGGTCCTCCAGCACGTCGCCGATCGCGGAGAGCTGATCCTCGGTCTCCTCGTAAGGGAAGCGGGCGCAGAACTCGTCGAACACCCCGTGCGGCGGGTCGATGGCGTCGGTCGTGCGCATGGCGCGCTCGGCGGCGATGCGGATGAGGCCTGCGGCCATCTCGCGCAGCCGGGTCTTGGCCCGGGCCTTGCGCGCCTGCCAGGCCGCGCCGCCCAGCCGGTCGAGCTGCACGCCCTCGGTCTCCGCGCCATAGCGGGTCAGGAGGTCGATGTTCTCCACAGGCAGGTAGAGCTTGGCGTCGCCGCCGTAGTGCAGTTCCAGCGTGTCGTGCGGCGCGCCCTGGACGTCGAGCGTCTTCAGCCCCTCGTAGCGGCCGATGCCGTGGTCGATGTGCACCACCAGGTCGCCCGGCGTCAGCGAGGAGGCCTCCGCCAGGAAGTTGGACGCGCGCCGCTTGCGGCGCGGCCGCGACAGCCGGTCGCCCAGGATGTCGGTCTCGGAGATCACCGCCAGGCTGTCGGTCTCGAACCCGGCCTCGAGCGGCAGGACCACGCGCTGCGGGATCTTCGGATCGGCGGCCTTGGCGGCGTCCCAGTAGGGCGCGAGCGAGATGTTCCTCAGGCCGTGGTCGGCCAGCATGGAGCCTAGCCGGTCGGACGAACCGTCGGACCATGACGCGAACAGCACCCGTTTTCCCCTGGCGCCGAGCGCCTGAGCGTGGGTTGCAGTCGCCTCGAAGAGGTTGACGCTGTCCTTCTGGCGCTCCGGGGCGAAGCTGCGCCCTGCCCGCGCGCCCATGTCGATGACCGTCGCGCCGTCCGCCTCGTTGAAGGACGAGAACCGCCGCGTGGCGCGCTTGGCCAGCTGGTCCTGCCATTCGTCGGCGGTCAGGTAGAGCCGATGCGGCTCCAGCGGATGATAGTGGACCTTGCGCTCGGCCTGGGCGCGGGCCTCGTAGGCGTCGGTGAGCAGCGCCAGCCGCTCGTCGCGGGCCTCGCGCGACAGGTGGTCCAGCGCCACCAGGGCGTCGGCCGGCAGGTAGTCGAAGAGGGTTTCGAGCTTCGGATAGAAGAGCGGCAGCCAGTGCTCCATCCCCGCGCGCCGGCCGCCCTCGGAGACCGTGGCGTAGAGCGGGTCGTCGCCGGCCGCGCCGAAGGCTTCCAGATAGCCCGAGCGGAACCGGGCGATGCTGGCCTTGTCGAGCAGCGCCTCGCTGACCGGCAACAGGTTCACCGCGTCCAGCTTCTTGGTCGAGCGCTGGCTTTCCGGGTCAAAGCCGCGGATCGATTCCAGGGTGTCGCCGAAGAGGTCGAGGCGCACCGGCTCCTCGGCCGAGGGCGGATAGACGTCGATCACGCCCCCGCGGATGGCGAACTCGCCGCGTTCGGAGACCGTTGAGGCCCGCTGGTAGCCGTTGACGGCGAAGTAGGCTTCGAGATCGGCCACCTCCACCGTGTCACCGGCCCTGGCCGAGTAGCTGGCGCTCTGCACCGCGCTCTTGGGCGGCACACGTTGCACCAGCGCCGGGACGGTGGTGACCAGCAGCACGGGCGTCTTGGCGTCCACACCGCGGGCCAGGCGCCAAAGGGTGGTCATCCGCTGGGCTGCGATCCCCGCCGAGGGGCCGATCCGGTCGTAGGGCAGGCAGTCCCAGGCCGGGAAGGTCACCACCTCCACTTGAGGCGCAAAGAACCGGAAGGCGTCGGCGAAGGCCGAGAGCCGCGCGCCGTCGCGGGCCACGAAGACCGACAGGCCTTTGCGCGCCTTGACGATGTCGGCCATCACCAGGGCGTCGAAGCCCTCCGGCGCGCCGACCAGGTCCAGGCGGCCCGGATCGTCGGAAACCCGGCGCATCTCGGCCGCGGTCACGGGCCGCGAACCGTCAGCCGCCACGATTGTCGCCCCTGGCGGCATGAACTTCGAGGCGAAACGCCTTGATCCGGTTCATGATCTCGCCGTCGAAATCTGCCGGCGTCGGCAAGGTGCCGATGATCCAGGCGTAGACGTCCTGGTCCGGCTGATCCAGCAGCACCTCGAACCAGTCGAGCTCGGCCGGCGAGAACGACGGGACGTGTCTGTCCGCGAACGGCCCCAGGATGAGGTCCGCTTCCCGGAAGCCCCGGCGCCAAGCCCGGAACTTCAGCTTCTTCAGCCGCGCATCGTCCATGTCTGTCATCGAGAGGTCGCGGATATAGAGCGCGCGGCGCCCCAGCGCCAGTCGGCTATGCTCGAATGATGCGGCCCGAGATTCTGTTCCCCCTCTATGCGCCCGTCACCTCGCTGAAGGGCGTGGGACCGCGCGTGGCGCCGCTGCTGGAGAAGCTGGCGGGACCGGTTGTCCGCGACGTGCTGTTCCTGAAGCCCCATTCGATCGTGCGGCGCACGCCCGCCACGGTCGCCGGCGCCATCGACGGCCAGGTGATGACCTTCGAGGTCACCCTCGGCGAGGTGGAAAAGCCGCGCGGGCCCAACCAGCCCTGGCGCATCCGCGCGCTGGACCAGACCGGCTTCATCAGCCTGGTGTTCTTCGGCAGCTTCGGCGCGAGCCTGGGCCAGCGGCATCCCCCCAATTCCCGGCGCATCGTCTCGGGCAAGGTCGAGCAGTTCCGCGACGAGTGGCAGATGGTTCACCCGGACTACATGCTGGCCCCCGAGAAGGCCGGCGAAATCCCCGACATCGAACCGATCTATCCGGCGACCCAGGGGCTGCCCGCCCGCACCGTCCGCCGCTTCGCCTGCGAGGCCCTGGAGCGCGCGCCGGAGCTGCCGGAGTGGCAGGACCCCGCGTGGTTGAAACAGGAGCGCTTCCCCACCTGGCGCGGGGCCCTGGCGCGCCTGCACGAGCCGGAGACCGACGCCGACCTCTCGCCGCTCAGCCCGCATATGCGCCGGCTGGCCTACGACGAACTGCTCGCCCAGCAACTGGCCATGGCCCAGCGCAAGGCCGAGCGCCGCCGCGAACCCGCCGCGAAGATCGCCGCCAGCGACATCGCCGCCAAGATCCAGGCCGACCTGCCCTTTGCCTTCACCGGGGCGCAGACGCGGTCTCTCACCGAAATCCGCGCCGACCTGGCCGCCGGCGAGCGGATGAGCCGGCTGATCCAGGGCGACGTGGGCTCGGGCAAGACGGTCGTCGCCATGTGCGCCATGGCCGATGTGGCGGCCGGCGGCGGCCAGAGCGCGCTGATGGCCCCCACCGAGATCCTGGCCCGCCAGCACTACGAGACCATCTCCGGACCGCTGACCGAGCACGGCGTCGGCGTCATCCTGCTCACCGGCCGCGACAAGGGCGCGGCGCGCGCCGACAAGCTGCGGGCGCTGGCGTCGGGGGCGGTGAAGGTGGCGGTGGGCACCCACGCCCTCTTCCAGGATGATGTGGCGTTCCATCAGCTGCAGCTCGCCGTGGTCGACGAGCAGCACCGCTTCGGGGTCAGCGAGCGTCAGCGGCTGCAGACCAAGGGCTGGGCGACCCACCTGCTGGCCATGTCCGCCACGCCGATCCCGCGCACTCTGGAGCTGACGGTCTACGGCGACCTCGACGTCAGCCGCATCGACGAGAAGCCGCCGGGCCGCACGCCGGTCGCCACCCGCGCCGCGCCCATGACCCGGATCGGCGAGGTCGAGGCCAGGCTCCGCGACGCGGTGACGGGCGGCGCCCAGGCTTTCTGGATCTGCCCCATGGTCTCGGAGTCCGAGCTGATCGACCTGAAGGCCGCTGAGACCCGCGCCCTGGAGCTGAAACAGACCATCGGCCCCAGCGTCGGCCTGATCCACGGCAAGATGACCGCCCCAGCCAAGGACGCGGTGATGGCCGAATTCGCCGATGGGCGGCTCTCGGTCCTGGTGGCCACGACCGTCGTCGAGGTCGGTGTCAACGTGCCCAACGCCACCATCATGGTCATCGAACAGGCCGAGCGCTTCGGCCTGGCCCAGCTCCACCAGTTGCGCGGCCGCGTCGGACGGGGCGCGGGCGAGAGCTCCTGCGTCCTGCTCTACGATCCGCCGCTGTCGGAGACCGCCCAGAAGCGGCTCGACATCCTGCGGCGCACCGACGACGGCTTCCTGATCGCCGAGACCGACTTGGAGCTGCGCGGCGGCGGCGATGCGCTCGGCCTCAAGCAGTCCGGCTTCCCGGACTACGTCTTCGCCGATCCCTTCACCCACCGCGACCTGATCGCCGCGGCCGGGGATGACGCCAGGATGATCGTCGGCCGCGATCCGGACCTCGCCTCCCCCCGCGGCAAGGCGCTGCAGGTCTTGCAGGAACTGTTCGACTGGAAGGCCGGCCTCGGCCTCAGGGACGCCGGCTAAGTCCCGCCGGGACCTGTCGCGCGCCTCGGCATAGGTGGCGCTGAACGGCGAGCCTGCCGTCTAGACCTTGACCATCCGCTTGCCACGGTTCTCGCCGGCCAGGAGGCCGATCAGGGCGGCGGGCGTGTTCTCCAGCCCGTCGATGATGTCCTCCTGCACCTTGATCTGGCCGGAGGCGACCCAGGCCTGCAGGTCGGAGAGCGCCTTTTCCCAGTGGTCTTCGAAGTCCGTCACGATGAACCCGCGCAGCGTCAGCCGCTTGGTGACGATCAGGCCGGGGATGCCGCGCGATCCATGCGGTGGCGCGGCGCCATCATATTGCGAGACCGCTCCGCAGCAGGCGATGCGGCCGAAGGTGTTCATGGCGAAGAGGCAGGTCTCGAAGATCTCGCCGCCGGTGTTGTCGAAATAGACGTCGATCCCCTCGGGGACCGTCGCCTTCATCTGCTGGCGCAGGCCGCCAGCCTTGTAGTCGAGCGCGGCGTCGAACCCGAGCTCGTCCACCAGCCATCGGCATTTCTCGGCGCCGCCGGCCACGCCGATCACGCGGCACCCTTTGAGCTTGGCGATCTGGCCGACGATCGAGCCCACCGAGCCCGCGGCCGCGGAGACCACGACGGTGTCGCCGGCCTTCGGCTGGCCACAGTCCAGCAGGCCGAAATAGGCGGTGAGGCCCGCGACGCCATAGACGCTCATCAGGTGGGTCACCGGCGTCATGGGCGCCAGCTTCTGGAGCGGTTTGGCCGGCAGGACGGCGTAGTCCTGCCAGCCCGTGTCTGCGGAGACGAGGTCGCCTGGCTTCAGGTGACCTGCGTTCGATTGCACCACCTCGGCCAGGGCGTAGCCGGCCATCACCTGGCCCGAGGTCAACGCGGCGCGGTAGGTCGCGCCCTGCATCCAGGCGCGGTTGGCGGCGTCCAGCGAGATGTAGCGGGTCTTCACCAGCACCTCGCCCTCGCCCGGCGTCGGAACCTCGGCCTGGTTCATGGCGAAATGTTCCGGCCCGAGCTTCACCCCCTGCGGCAACTGCTCCAGGACGATCTGGCGATTGGTTTCAGTCACGGCGCGCCTCCTCGGTGGTCTGGTTGGCGGCACTAAAGCGCGGTGACGTAGCGACCGCCAACCCTACATCCACTCATCCCCGCTTTCGGGTCTCAGTCGTCAATGCCCGGTCAAGGCCGAGACGCGCGCGAGGGCGTCTGTCTCGATGTCGAGGTAGAAGAGGTTGTAGCCCGGGACCTTGCGCAGGTCGGCCCAGGAGCCGGAGCGCCTGAGCGACGCCGACTTCGGCTGGCTGACGTGCAGGATGCCGCCCCGGCATTGGGCGGAGACCTGACGCGCCAGGAAGGCGGGTCGCGCGCCCCACTCCAGGCCGGTAGCGTTGGCGGCGCCCTGATGCAGGCGCGCGGGCGCCAGGTCGGCGCTCACCGCCCCCAACAGCGGATTGAAGCAGATCGCCGGCCGACCCTGCAGGTTCTCCAGGTCGCCGCCGGAGGTCCAGACCAGCGCCCGGTCGA
>Ga0307510_10006489_pt1 | contig 13955 bp, 11 predicted proteins | sample 12_EM_MG_FD_207224 | JGI IMG/M metagenome (GOLD analysis project Ga0307510, IMG submission 207224) | Populus trichocarpa ectomycorrhiza microbial communities from riparian zone in the Pacific Northwest, United States - 12_EM | ecosystem: Host-associated > Plants > Roots > Unclassified | place... | reverse complement strand
TGAAGTGGCCGCTGGCCACGCGCACGAACGCGATGCGGTCGCGGTGCGCCGGGTCCATGTTGGCCTGGATCTTGAAGACGACGCCGGTGAGCTTGGGTTCGTCCGGCTGTACCTCGCGCTGGATCGCGGTGCGCGGTCCGGGCGCGGGCGCGAGGTCGACGAGTGCGTCCAGCACTTCCTGCACACCGAAGTTGTTGACGGCCGAGCCGAAGAACATCGGCGTCTGGCGGCCCGTGAGGAAGGCGTCTCGATCGAACGCGGGCGCCGCGTCGCGCAGCAACTCGATCTCGTCCTTGGACTGCTCGTACTGCATGCCGAAGCGCTGCGGGTAGACCGGGTTGTCGAGCCCGTCGAGAAACTCGGCGCCGCCCTCCTCGCCGCCGAACACGCGCATGCGCTTCTCGCGCAGGTCCATCACGCCGTGAAAGGCCTTGCCCATGCCGACCGGCCAGGTGAACGGCACGACCTCCATGCCGAGCTCGCGCTCGATCTCGTCCATCAGCGCCATCGGCTCCTGCACTTCGCGGTCCATCTTGTTCACGAAGGTCAGGATGGGCGTGTTGCGCGCGCGGCAGACCTGCAGCAGGCGCCGCGTCTGCGGCTCCACGCCGTTGGCCGCGTCGATCACCATCAGCGCCGCGTCGACCGCGGTCAGCACGCGGTAGGTGTCTTCCGAAAAGTCCTGGTGGCCCGGCGTGTCGAGCAGGTTGATGACGCAGTCGCGGTACTCCATCTGCATCACGCTGGAGGCCACCGAGATGCCGCGCTGCTTCTCGATCTCCATCCAGTCGGAGGTGGCGTGGCGGGTGGCCTTGCGCGCCTTCACCGAGCCCGCGATCTGGATCGCGCCGGAGAACAACAGCAGCTTTTCGGTCAGCGTGGTCTTGCCGGCGTCGGGGTGGGAAATGATCGCGAAGGTGCGGCGACGACGGACTTGCGGGGTGAGATCGGACATCCCTCGATTATCGGCTGCTGCGCTGCAGCAGCAAATCGGCGATCACCGGCCGGTGCTCCGAGGCTTGCCAGCCGCCAGGGAAGGCGTCTGCCACACCGATCTCGGGGCTGACCAGCACATGGTCGATGCGCAGAAACGAGATGCCCAGCCGCAGCGCGTGCCCGTGGGTGTAGCCGTAGCCTCGACCGGCGCTGGAGAAGGCGTCGCGCAGGCCGCGGTCGAGCAGGCTGCGCAGCACCGGCGAGGCCTCGGAGGCGTTCAGGTCGCCGGCCAGGATCAGCGGCCGCGTGCGGGCCGCCACGTCGGCCGCCAGCTTGTGGGATTGCACCAGCCGGTCGGCGAAGTTCTGGCGCCAGTCGTCCAGGCCCTCGACCGGCTCGCGGCGCGTCGCGTTCAGGCCCTGGCGCGGCGTGAGGAAGTGCGCGGTGATCAGGTCGATGTCGCGGCCGTGGGCGGTGACGATGCAGTGTGCGTAGTCGTAGCGCTGGCCGCGAAAGCCGATGTCGCCCAATGCGCAGTCGCGCAGCGCAAAGCGGCTGACGATGATGTATTGGCCCTGCGCGTAGACGTTCTTGCCCGCGAAGATGCCGGCCGCGATCTCGGGCGAGCGGCGGCGGCGCTGCATCAGGTCGCCGGCATCCTGCATCACGAGGATGTCGGGATCGTGGCTCGCCACTTCGCGCGCGATGGCGTCGAACGCCGTCGGCGCCGGCGCGGCCAGGTAGGCCTTGATGTTGTAGGTCATCATCCGCAGCGGCTCGGTGCCGGCATCGGCGCGACCCCACACCCAGCCCATCACCACGGTGAGCACCAGCCCCACGCCGAGCGCGGCAGCCACGCGCCACGGCCATGACAGCATGAACGACAAGGCCAGCGCGGCCAGCGCCGGCAGCAGGTAGGCCGGGTAGGGCACGTACTGCAGCAACTCCAGCCACCAGCCGCTCATGCCCTCGATCGAGTAGGCCGAGGCATGCAACACGGCCAGCAGCACGGTCGCGGCGACCGCCGCGCGCGCGAGCCACCGGATCGGCGCGAGCCTCAAGCCGAGTCTTCGGGGATGAAGGGCCGCACGACCGCCAGCAGCCGCTCGACGTAGGCGTCCTTCTCACCCACCGGCGCGGCGTAGTGCAGCGCCTGCGCGGCCGCCTCGAAGCCGGCGCCGCGCGCCATCATCCAGGCCGCGAGGTACTGCGCCGAGAGGCAGCCGCCCGCGGTGGCGATCGGGCCGCGCGCATGGAACGGCGCATCCTCGACGCGCACGCCCGCCTCCACCAGCCAGGGCTTGGTCGTGAGGTCGGTGCAGGCCGGCATGTCGGCCAGCAGCCCGAGGCGCGCGAGCAGCAGCGCGCCCGAGCACTGCGCGCCGACGAGCTGGCGCACCGGATCGAGCTGCAGGCGATCGAGCAATGCGCTGTTTTCTGCGATCGCCCGCGTGTAGATGCCGCTGCCGAAGATCACCGCATCGGCCTTGTTCGCAAACTCGAGCGGCTGCTGCGCCTGCACCGTCACGCCGTTCATCGACGTGACGTGCGCACTCGGGCTCGTGATCTCGGCCTTCCAGCCCTGTGCGCTCAGGCGGTTCAGCAGGCCGAGTGCGATGAACGAATCGAGCTCGTTGAACCCGTCGAAGGTGAGGATGGCGATGCGCATGCCGTGCAGGCTACTACTCTTCCAGCAGCGAACGCAGCATCCACGCGGTCTGCTCGTGCACCGTGAGGCGCTGCGTCAGCAGGTCGGCGGTGGGTTCGTCACCAGCCTTGTCGGCGAGCGGGAACATGCCGCGCGCCGTGCGCGCCACGGCCTCGTGGCCTTCGACCAGGATGCGCACCATGTCGAGCGCCTTGGGCGGCGTGGTCGGCACGTCTTTGATGGACGCGAGCGCACCGAACTGCGCGTACGACCCCGGTGCCGCATGGCCGAGCGAGCGAATGCGCTCGGCGATCGGGTCGACCGCGTTCCACAGCTCGGTGTACTGACCCATGAACATCAGGTGCAGCGTATTGAACATCGGCCCCGTCACGTTCCAGTGGAAGTTGTGCGTGGTGAGGTACAGCGTGTAGGTGTCGGCCAGCAGGTGGCTCAGGCCGCCCGCGATCGCGGCGCGGTCCTTTTCGCTGATGCCGATGTTGATGCCCGCGCCACGCGCCGCAGCGACGGGCTTTTCCTTCTTTGCCATCGAGAACTCCTTGAGCGACAGATCGCTCAACTGTAGCGAAGCGGCATGACGTCCCCTCGACGCGATGCCGACGACCATGGCTCTGCGGCGATCACGCCAGGTCGTAGCGGTCCAGGTTCATCACCTTGTTCCAGGCCGCGACGAAATCGCGCACGAACACCGCTTGCGAATCGCTGCTGGCGTACACCTCCGCCAGCGAGCGGAGCTGCGCGTTCGAGCCGAACACCAGATCGACCACGGTGCCCGTCCACTTGAGCGCGCCGGTGACGCGGTCGCGGCCCTCCAGCACGTTCGCATCAGTGGCCGACTTGCGCCAGGCGTTGCGCATCTCGAGCAGGTTGACGAAGAAGTCGTTCGTCAGCGTGCCGGGCCGCGTCGTGAACACGCCGTGGCCAGCCTGGGCGTTCAGCACGCGCAGGCCGCCCATCAGCACGGTCATCTGCGGTGCGGTGAGCGTCAGCAGGTTCGCGCGTTCCACCATCAGCTCGGCGGCCGAGCCCTCGTCGCCCGGATGAATGAAGTTGCGGAAGGCGTCGGAGGTCGGTTCGAGCACGGCGAAGGAGGCCACGTCGGTCTGCTCCTGCGACGCGTCGGTGCGGCCCGGCGAGAAAGGCACGTCGACAGCGACACCGGACTTCTGCGCTGCGGCCTCGACCGCGGCGCAGCCGCCGAGCACGATCAGATCGGCCAGCGAGATTTTCTTGCCGCCGGCTTGCGCGGCGTTGAACTCCTTCTGCACGCCTTCCAACACTGCGAGCACCTGGGCCAGTTCGGCAGGCCGGTTCACCGCCCAGTCCTTCTGCGGCGCCAGCCGGATGCGCGCGCCGTTGGCGCCGCCGCGCTTGTCGCTGCCGCGGAAGGTGGAGGCCGAGGCCCAGGCCGTCGTGACCAGTTGCGAGATCGACAGACCTGAGGCCAGCAGCTTCGCCTTCAGCGCCACGATGTCCTGCTTGTCGACGAGCGGGTGATCGACCGCGGGCACCGGGTCCTGCCAGATCAGCGCTTCGGCCGGCACCTGCGCGCCGAGGTAGCGCGCACGCGGGCCCATGTCGCGGTGCGTCAGCTTGAACCAGGCACGCGCGAACGCGTCCGCGAATTCCTGCGGGTTCTGCATGAAGCGGCGCGAGATCTTCTCGTAGGCCGGGTCCATGCGCATCGCCATGTCGGCGGTCGACATCATCGGCGCGTGGCGCAGGCTCGGGTCATGCGCGTCCGGCACGGTGCCGGCGCCGGCATCGCCCTTGGGCTTCCACTGGTGCGCGCCGGCGGGGCTCTTGGTCAGCTCCCATTCGTAGCCGAACAGCGTCTCGAAATAGCCGTTGTCCCAGCGGATCGGGTTGGGCGTCCACGCGCCTTCGAGACCGCTGGTGATCGTGTGCACGCCGCTGCCGGTGCCCAGGGTGCTGGTCCAGCCCAGGCCCTGCGCCTCGATGCCCGCGCCTTCGGGCTCCGCGCCCACGTACTGCCCCGGCGCGCCGGCGCCGTGGGTCTTGCCGAAGGTATGGCCGCCGGCCGTCAGCGCCACGGTCTCCTCGTCGTTCATCGCCATGCGGGCGAAGGTCTCGCGGATGTCGCGCGCCGAGCCGAGCGGGTCGGGCTGGCCTTCCGGACCTTCGGGGTTGACGTAGATCAGGCCCATCGTGGTGGCACCCAGCCGGATCTCGAGTTCACGCTCGCCGGCGTAGCGCTTGTCGGTGCCCATCCACGCCGTTTCGGCGCCCCAGTAGATGTCTTCTTCGGGCTCCCAGATGTCGGGCCGGCCGCCGCCGAAGCCGAAGGTCTTGAAGCCCATCGATTCGAGCGCGACATTGCCGGTCAGGATGAACAGGTCGGCCCACGACAGCTTGCGGCCGTACTTCTGCTTGATGGGCCACAGCAGGCGTCGCGCCTTGTCGAGGTTGCCGTTGTCCGGCCAGCTGTTGAGCGGCGCGAAACGCTGCGAGCCGGAGCCCGCACCGCCGCGGCCATCGAAGGTGCGGTAGGTGCCGGCGGCATGCCAGGCCATGCGGATGAAGAACGGGCCGTAGTGGCCGTAGTCGGCAGGCCACCAATCCTGCGAGTCGGTCATCAGAGTGGTCAGGTCCTTCACCACGGCGTCCAGGTCCAGGCTCTTGAATTCGCGGGCGTAGTCGAACTCCTTGTCCATCGGGCTGGACAGCGGCGAGTGCTGGTGCAGCGATTTCAGGCTGAGCTGGTTCGGCCACCAGTTCGCATTCGTCGTGCCTCGCGGAACGGCGGGCTGGCGTGCGTTGTGGTCGAACGGGCAGGTGGCTTCGGTCGTCATGGTCGTCTTTCCTTCGGGCTGGGATGCGACGCAGTCTACGAAGATCGTATAGCCGACTCCAATTGGTAGTCTCTATTCAATAGATAGACGCGATCGCAGCTCACTTCACTTCACCGCGGCCCGTCCTGGCGCAGGCTGTTGCCCAGCGCGGTCTTGCGCACGATCACCGCGAACGACTGCACCGGCGCCGCCTTCTCGGCGTCCAGCCGCCACAGCATGCCCGGCGTGCGGATCGGCGTGGGGCTTTCGATCGGGATCATCTGCAGCCCCGTCATCGCCGCGGGCACCGCATTGACGGCCGCGATCGCGCCGATCTCGGCGCGCAGCACGAGGCCCAGCATCGGCGCGATCGTCGACATCTCGGCCACCACGATGGGCTCGGCGCCGCTGGCCTTGAAGCACTCCTCGAGCAGCATGCGGGTCGAGAAGTATTCGGGCAGCAGCACCAGCCGCTGCTGGTGCAGCTCGACCATGCGGATGCGCTTGCGGCCCGCCAGCGGATGCGTGTCGGACACGACCAGCACCATCTCCTCGTTGTAGAGCGGCTCGAACCACAGGTCGGTCGGGCCGCTCGGCTTGTAGGCGATGCCGATGTCGAGCTCGCCGGCGTGCAGCTTCGCGACGATCTGGTCGGCCGGCAGCTCGTCGATGCGCACGCGCACGGTCGCGTGGCGCGCCAGGAATTGCGCCACGCACTCGGGGATCAGGCCGATGTTGAAGGTGTGCGTGGCGCCGATGCGCACCTCGCCGGTGAGCCCGCCACCGCCGGGCTTGAGCATCGCGATGCCAAGGTCGACCTCCTTCAGCGCGCGTTGCGCGAACGCGAGGAACAGCTCGCCGGCCTCGGTCGTCACGACGCGCCGGCCGATGCGGTCGAACAGCGTCTGGCCGAGCTCCTCCTCGAGTTGGCGGATCTGGTGCGACAGGGTCGACTGCGTGACATGGACGCGGTCGGCCGCCTTCGTGAAGCTCAGGTACTCCGCGAGCGCCACGAAGTAACGAAGATGCCTGAGCTCCATGGAAACCCCCACGTCGAATCGATGTCATCGATCATATCGATGTGAATTCACCATTTCCGTGCGGCGGGCGATCTGCATAAGCTGCGAGCCCGAGCGGCCCCAGAGCCGCGCCTGCCGCCGAGACAACGGAGACGCCCATGTCCGAATACAACCAGGAAAAGCTCACCGAGGACGTGCTCGCCGCGTTCGCCGGCACGCCCGAGCCGCGCCTGCGCGAGCTGATGACCTCGCTGGTCAAGCACATCCACGCGTTCGCCCGCGAGGTCGACCTGACGCCTGAAGAATGGATGGGCGGCCTGAAGTTTCTGGACGCGGTCGGCCAGATCTCGACCGAGCGCCGGCCGGAGTTCATCCTGCTGTCGGACACGCTGGGCTTGTCGATGATGGTGGTCGCACTCGCACAGGCGCGCGCCAGCGGCAATGCGAGCGGCGCGATCGCGGCCACCGAGGCCACCGTCGAAGGCCCGTTCTACTGGCCCGGCGCGCCCGACCTCGCGCTCGGCAGCGACATCGGCGAAGGCGTGCCCGGCGAACCGGCCTTCTACATGGGGCGCGTCACCGACCTGAACGGCAAGCCGCTGGCCGGCGCGCTGCTCGATGTGTGGTCGGGCGACGGCGACGGCATGTACGACGTTCAACTCGCCGCCGAGCCGACGATGCGCGCGCGCGGCCGCTTCCGCACCGATGCCGAGGGCCGCTACTGGTTCTGGTCGATCTGCCCGAGCTACTACCCGATCCCGGACGACGGCCCGGTCGGCGTGATGATGCGCGCCACCCACCGCAGCATCTACCGGCCCGGCCACATCCACATGCAGGTCTCGGCGCCCGGCCACGTGACGCTGACGACGCATGTGTTCGTCGCCAACAGCCCGTACATCGACGAGGACGCGGTGTTCGGCAAGCGCGACAGCCTGGTCGTCGACTTCGATCACCACGCACCGGGCAAGGCGCCCGACGGCCGCGAGATGAAGAAGCCCTACCACTCGGCGAGCTACGACTTCCGGCTCGCGCCGACGCCGGCCTGAGCGCTCTTCACGCCTTCCACTTTCATCACAGGATTCCCATGAAGATCGGCAAGGCCACCGTGCCGCGCACGTCCATCTGCACCTCGGACGAACACACCATCGTGGTCCGCGGCCACGATCTCTCGAAGGAGCTGATCGGCAAGGTCTCGTTCATCGAGCACTTCTTCCTGCTGCTGATGGGCCGCATGCCCACGCCGGCGCAGACCGCGGTGCTGAATGCCACGCTGGTCGCGATCGCCGAGCACGGCCTCGTGCCCAGCGTGCAGGCCGCGCGCATGACCTTCGCCGCCGCGCCCGATGCGATGCAGGGCGCCGTCGCTGCAGGCATCCTGGGTTGCGGCTCGGTCGTGCTGGGCTCGTCGGAGACGGCCGGGCGCATGTATGCAGAGATCGACGCGCAGGTGCAGTCCGGCGTGGCGCTGCCTGCGGCCGCGCTCGCGGTGATGCAGGGCTGGCGCGCGGCCGGCAAGGCGATCCCCGGCTACGGCCACCCGCTGCACAAGGAACGCGACGAACGCGTCGGCGCGCTGTTCGACGTGGCCTATCAGGCCGGCATCGACCTGCGCTTCATCGCCATCGCCGAAGCCGCCGAGGCGCTGATGCCCGAGGTGCTCAAGAAGGACCTGAGGCTCAACGTCTCCGGCGCGATCCCCGCGGTGCTGCTCGGCGCGGGCTTTCCGGTGCAGGCGCTGAAGGGCGTGCCCATCCTCGCGCGCACCGCGGGCTTGATCGCGCACATGTTCGAGGAGATCTCCACGCCGATCGGCTTTGCGCTGTCGTACCAGGCCACGCGCGAGATGGTCTACGACGGCGAACTGCCGGCCGGCTTCGGCGCGCACCAATGAACGTGCTGCAAGGCCTGAGGGTCATCGAGCAGGGCACGTTCATCACCGGGCCTGCGGCCGGCATGCTGCTCGGCGACCTGGGCGCCGATGTGATCAAGGTCGAGCAGCCGGTCACCGGCGATCCGTTCCGCGCGTTCAAGGGCGGCCTGTACAGCCCGCACTTCCAGACCTACAACCGCAACAAGCGCAGCATCACGCTGGACACCAAATCGCCCGCCGACCGCGAGGCCTTCGACGCGCTGATTCGCGACGCGGATGTCTACATCCAGAACTTCCGCCCGGGCGTGGCCGACAAGCTCGGCGCTGGCGAGGCCCGGCTGCGCGCGCTCAACCCGCGGTTGATCTACTGCTCGATCAGCGGCTTCGGCGCGACCGGCCCGGCCGCGAACCGGCCGGCCTACGACACCGTGGCGCAGGCCGCGAGCGGCTTCCTGAACCTGCTCGTGAACCCGGAGAACCCGCGCGTCGTCGGCCCGGCGATCGCCGACTCGCTGACCGGCTTCTATGCCGCCTATGGCGTGATGGGCGCGCTGTTCGAGCGCGGCCGCACCGGTGTGGGCCGCACCGTCGAGGTCTCGATGCTGGAGGCGATGGCGCACTTCAACCTCGATGCGTTCACGCACTATTTCCAGGCCGACGAGGTGATGGGCCCGTACAGCCGGCCCAGCGTGTCGCAGTCGTATGTGCTGGAGTGCGGCGACGCCAAATGGATCGCACTGCACATGTCCTCGCCCGAGAAATTCTGGCAGGGCCTGGCCAACGCGATCGAGCAGCCCGATCTCTTCGGCGACGCGCGCTTCGCGACCCGCGATGCACGCATCGCGAACCAGGAGACGCTGATCGAGTTGCTCGGCGCGCACTTCAAGCGCCGCACGCGCGACGCCTGGTGCGCACGCCTGCAGGCCGAGGACGTTCCCCACGCGCCGATGTACGACACCAGCGAAGCATTGAACGACCCGCAGGCGATCCACCTGCAGATGACGACGCAGGCGATGCACCCGGTGATGGGCCTGTTCCGCACCGTGCGCTCGCCGGTCTCGTTCGACGGCCAGCGCGCGCTCGATGTGCGCCCGCCGCCGACGCTGGGCGAGCACAACGACGAGATCCGCGCTGCACTCAAGACACCTCGCTCCGGAGCCGCCGCATGATGAAGCGCCGTCACCTTCTCGTCGCCGCGCTGCTGTTGGCGGCCAACACCGCCTTCGCGCAGGACGGCCCGGTCAAGATGATCGTCCCCTTCGGCCCGGGCACGACGACCGACACGGTGGCGCGCGTCGTCGGCGAATCGCTCGGCAGGAATTTGCACCAGACCGTGGTCGTCGACAACCGCGCCGGCGCGGGCGGCTCGGTCGGCACCGACCAGGTCGCGAAGTCGGCGCCCGACGGCCGCACGCTGGTGATGGGCACCGTCGGCACGCACGCGATCAACGCCGCGCTGTTCCGCAAGCTGCCCTACGACACGCTGCGCGACTTCGCACCCGTCGCCTTCATCGGCTACACGCCGACGCTGCTGGTGGTCGGCGCGAACTCGCCCGTCAAGTCGCTGAAAGACCTGGCCGCGCTCGCGGCGCGGCCCGAAGGCGTCACGTTCGCGTCGGCCGGCAACGGCACCTCGGGCCACCTCGCCGGCGAGTTGCTCGCGCAGCGCCTGGGCGGCCGCATGATCCACGTGCCGTACAAGGAAGGCGCGGTCGCGATGACGAGCGTGATGTCGGGCCAGGCCGACTTCATGTTCTATCACCCGGCCGCGGTGATGCCGCAGATCAAGGCCGGCAAGCTGCGCGCGCTCGGCGCCAGCGGCGCAGTGCGCAGCGCGGCCGCAAGCGACGTGCCCACGCTGATGGAGCAAGGCATCAAGGACTTCGACCTCGTCGCCTGGTTCATGCTCTACGCGCCCGCCGCCACGCCGGCGCCCACGCTCGCCACGCTGCGCACGGCCGCCGCCGCGGCACTCGCGCAACCCGAGACCGAGACGCGGCTGCGCGAGCAAGGCATCGAACAGCGCGCGATGCGCGCCGACGAGATGGCGCCGTTCAACAAGCTCGAGCTCGTCAAGTGGGCCGAGCTCGTGAAGCGCTCCGGCGCGCAGGTCGACTGAACCCGACCTCACCCCGATACCGATCCACCACAACAACAGACGGAGACATGCGATGACCACCCCCACGAACCTCTCGCGCCGCAGCGCGGTCGCGGCCGCGCTGATGCCCGCATTGATGGCGGCCTCCGGCCTGGCCTTCGCACAGGCCGCCGGCGCGCCGATCCGCGTCGGCAGCACGCTCGCGTTGACCGGCCCGCTCTCGGCCACCGCGCAGATCCACAAGCTCGTCGGCGACATCTACGTCGAGCAGGCCAACAAGCGTGGCGGCTGGCTGGGTCGGCCGATCGAATGGGTCGTGAAGGACGACCAGTCCAAGCCCGATCTCGCGCGCACGCTGTACGAGCAGCTCGTCACCGCCGACAAGGTCGACCTGCTGATGGGCCCGTACGCGACCGGCGCGATCCTGTCGGCGATGGGCGTGGCGCAGCGTTACAACAAGGTGCTGGTGCACCACACGCTGGGCATTCCGTCGCTCGCCAAGTACGACATGCAATTCCCCGCGTGGTCGCTCGGCACCGACCCGGCCACGACCGTGCCCAACACCGTGTTCGACGCGCTCGCCGCCGGCCCGAAGCCGCCGAAGACCGTGGCCGTGGTGACGAGCAAGTTCCCGTCGATCCAGTTCATGAGCGCCGGTGCGCGCGAGGTGCTGAAGAAGCGCGGCCTCACCGAAGTGCTGTTCCTCGAATGGGACTTCGGCAACCGCGACTTCGGCCCGATCGCCAACCGCGTGAAGGACGCCAAGCCCGACTTCGTCTGGGTCGGCGCGATCGGCCTCGAAGGCAACCTGCTGCTCGACGCGATGAAGAAGATCGACTACGTGCCGCCGCAGCACTTCTACATGTACCCGGCGCCGGGCCCGCTGGTCTCGCTGCCCGAAGCGAAGAACGCGCTGTCGGTCACCATCTTCGAGGACCAGCCGCCGTTCACGTCCAACCCTGGCGCGGCCGAGTTCGTCAAGCTGTTCCGCGAACGTGCCACCAAGGCCGGCTTGCCCGACCCGTCGGTCGAGACCCAGGCGGCCGCGTCGTATACCGCGTGGCAGATCCTGGAGGCCGGCGTGGTCGCGACCAAGAGCCTGGACGACAAGGCCATCGGCACCTGGTTGAAGGCGAACAAGGTCGACACCATCCAGGGCAAGCTGCGCTTCAACGGCATCGGCAACTTCGGCGACGACCTGATGCGCGTGAAGCAGGTGCAGAACGGCCACTGGGTCGTCGTGTGGCCGAAGGAAGTGACCTCCGGCGGCGCCAAGCTGCTGGCACCGTGAGCCAGCAGCGTCGCGCATGTCCGGCTTCACCTTACCCAGCATCTCGCTGCTGTCGCAAAGCATTCTGTCGGGCATCTTCGTCGGCGCGCTCTACGGCCTGATGGGCCTGGGCCTCAGCCTGAGCTGGGGCCTGCTGCGGCTCATCAACCTGGCACACTTCGCGTTCGCGTTCATGGCCGCGTATTTGTGCCTGCAGCTGAGCACGCTGCACGTCGACCCGCTGCTGTCGCTGATCGCGATCGTGCCACTGTTCTTCGCGATCGGCGTCGCGTTGCACTGGGTGATGGCGCGCTTCAAGGTCACACCGTTCAACTCGCTGCTGCTGACCTTCGGGCTGATGGGCATCGTCGAAGCCGTCATCCAGACGATCTGGACAGCCGACTTCCGCAAGCTCGAATCGAGCTACGGCGAGATGAAGTTCAAGGTCGGCGCGCTGTTCGTGCCCATCCCCGAGTTCATCACGCTGCTGCTCGCGGTGGGCATCTCGCTCGCAGTGTGGGCGGTGCTGCGCTACACCGATCTCGGCAAGGCGATGCGCGCGGCAGCCGAAGACGCGCCGATCGCGTCGGCCTTCGGCGTGAACCAGCGCCGCAACGCGCTGCTGCTCGCCGGCACCTGCGCCGCGCTCGCGAGCATCGCCGGCGTCTGCCTGGCGCTGAGCTTCACGCTCGCACCGTCGCAGATGTACGCATGGATAGGCGTGGTGTTCGCGGCCGTGATGCTGGGCGGCCTCGGCCGCCCGCTCGGGCCGCTGATCGCCGGCACGCTGATCGGCGTGAGCGAAGCGGTGACGATGGCGGTGACCGCGCCGTCGTGGGCGCCCATCGTGTCGTTCACGCTGCTGATCGTGATCCTGGTGTTTCGCCCCGGGCGGGCCGCATGATGAAGAACGCGCGCATGAATCGAACCCCGTTCGTCATCCTCGGCGCCGCGGTGCTGCTGGCCTTCGTGCCGCGCCTGGGCCTGCCCGCGTTCTACGACTCGCTGCTGTACCTGATGCTGCACTGGATCGTGCTCGCGACCTCGTGGAACATGCTGTCGGGCTACACCGGCTACTTCTCGTTCGGCCACGGCGCGTTCTTCGGCGCGGGGCTGTACACGACGAGCACGCTGCTGTCGCGCTACGAATGGCCGTTTCTGTGGACGCTGCCGGTCGCCGCGCTCGTCGCCGCGGTGCTGGGCGTGGCGCTCGGCGCGGTCGTGTTCCGCGTCAAGGGTGTGCGCGGCGAACTCTTCGCGCTGCTGACGCTGGCCATCACCTTCGTGCTCGGCACCATCGTCGTCAACACGCCGCTCGATGGCGGCAACGGCGTGTCGCTCGCGGCCGTGCCGGTGCCCGCGATCGGGCGCACGCCTTCTGCCACCTTCTATCTGCTGGCGCTCGCCGCGGCGACGCTGACGATGCTGATCGCGTGGGCCATCTTCGTCTCGAAGTTCGGCGCCGGCCTGTTCGCGATCCACGACGACGAAGACGCCGCCGAGGTCATGGGCGTGCCGACCTACCGCTACAAGCTGATCGCACTCGCGATCTCGTGCGCGCTGGCCGGCGTGGCCGGCGGCATCCACGCGCTGTTCCTGTCGTACGTGACGGTCGGCGAGGTCTTCACGATCGCGGTGCCGCTCACCGTCGTGCTGATGAGCGTGCTGGGCGGCACACGCCACTGGGCCGGCCCGGCCGTCGGCGCGATCGCGATCACCGCGCTGATGTACAGCTTCACCGCGGCCGACCACGCGATCGCCGGCAAGGCGATGATCGGCCTGATCCTGATCGCGGCCATCCTGTTCATGCCGGACGGCATCCTGATGCGCGTGAAGAAGCTGCTCGGCCGGCGCGCCGACGCGTCGGCGCCTGTTCGACAGCCAGCGCACGAGCCCGCGCACGTCGCGCATCCGGCAGCAGCGCTCGCGGAGATCGCACCCGCCTCCGCCACCCCGACGACCACGACGAACGCAGCGCACAGCGAGCCGCTGCTGCGCGTGCGCGGCCTGCAGAAGTCGTTCAAGGGCGTGCGCGCGCTGACCGGCGTGGATGTCGACGTGCGCCGCGGCGAGATCCTCGGGCTGCTCGGGCCGAACGGCTCGGGCAAGTCGACCTTCATCAACGTCGTCACCGGCCACTACACGCCGACGGCCGGACAGATCGTGTTCGAGGGCCGCGAGCTCGCTGGCCTGCCCGCGCACCGCATCGCCGCCTCCGGCATCGCCCGCACTTACCAGATTCCGCGGCCGTTCGCGCACCTGAGCGTGCTCGACAACGTCGCGCTCGCCACCATGTTCGGCGGC
>Ga0307510_10006488_pt1 | contig 13955 bp, 14 predicted proteins | sample 12_EM_MG_FD_207224 | JGI IMG/M metagenome (GOLD analysis project Ga0307510, IMG submission 207224) | Populus trichocarpa ectomycorrhiza microbial communities from riparian zone in the Pacific Northwest, United States - 12_EM | ecosystem: Host-associated > Plants > Roots > Unclassified | place... | reverse complement strand
TTCGGCTTCGAGAAGGTCTTGTAAGCAGAGAAGCTTCGCAGGGGGCTGGGCGCCCTGGCACACTTGGCACTCTGGCTGTGCCATTTGCCAAGGATCCAGCATGGCAATTCAACTCGATCACCTCATCATCCCGACAAGGGACCGGATCGCCAGCGCCAAGCTGTTGGGCCATCTTCTGGATGTGCCGTGGGCAGAGCAAGGCAGCTTCGGCCCGTTCTCTCCGGTGTTCGTCAACGACGGGCTCACCATCGACTTCGACCAGTGGTCAGACGATGTTCCGAAGCAGCACTACTGCTTCCGCGTGAGCCAACAGGATTTCGACGCCATACTGGCGCGAATCAAAGCGGCAGGCATCGCGTTTCGAAGCCACCCGCTCGGTGAAGCCGACCACAAGGTGAACGATGCCTTCGGCGGAAGTCTGGTGTACTGGAGCGAGCCCGATGGCCATGCCTGGGAGATCCTCACCGTCAGCTATGCAAGGCAGCAAGCTCCACGGCCCGCTTGAGCCGCCCGTCGGGAAAAGAAGCGCGTGCGATCCGAGAACGCCTTGACCACGATTCGCCTGGTGAGCGTCGCGTTGGTGCTGGCGGTGGCGCTGGCACTTCTTTCCGTCCATGTTGAACGCACGGGCCCCGCGTTGGTGGCGTACGGCAATCTGTGCGGCCCGAGCTCCAGCGATCCGTGCTACCAACCGGAACTGAGCGGCGGCTTCCCTGTCGCCTACCTGTCGGATTCGCCCGGAACGTCCGTACAGCGCCAGTTGTCCTTCATCGAAGACGATCTTCGGCCGGCCGCCTTGGCAATCGACATCGGCTTTTACTTTGTGGTCTTCCTGCTTGGCGCCCGCCTGCGCAGTCGCCTGTGCTCTCGTTCCAGGCGCCGGCCTCCTTGAGCGCCTTACCTGACGAGCACGACCATGTTGACTTCACAGTCGCGTGCAAGCCAAATGCGGTTCAGCCTTTGCTTCGACCAGGACCAACTGACCATGAAGTACCACGCCACGACGTTCGCAGTGCTGGCAGCGGCCATCGTGTTCTACATCGCCGGCTGGAACGATGGCGGCGCCGCGCTGCTCGCCGCCGGCTTCTTTTTGGAACTGGTCTTCTGGTCGCGCATCCTTTTCGGCTCGAGCGCCTCCTCGAAACAGAAGCCAACGCCCTGACCATGCCCGCAAGCGATGCACTGCGTCGCCAGGCACGTCTTCCCCTTCGGGTCTGTTTGTTTTGATTCGGTCGCCTCTGAAGCGACCGACATCAAGCAGGTGAAATTGGGTCGCCCATGAAGCCATTTGAAGACGCAGCGGTGGCCAGTGTGTTCGAGGCGTACCCGCCCGCGATGCGGCGCAAGCTCCTCGCGCTGAGAGCGCTGATCCTCGACACGGCCGCCTCCGCCGAAGGTGTTGGCGATTTGGAAGAGACGCTCAAATGGGGAGAGCCTGCGTACCTCACATCCCAAAGCAAGATTGGAAGCACGATTCGTATCGGCTGGAAGAAATCGGCGCCGACCCGGTACGCGATCTACTTCAACTGCCAGACGACGCTGGTAGAAACCTTCAAGACGCTCTTCCCGCAGGAGCTCAATTTCGAAGGCAATCGCGCCATCGTTTTCAACGAATCGAGCGTCGTGCCCACCGATGCGCTCGCGCTCTGCATCGAAGCAGCACTGACCTACCATCGGAGCAAGAAGCGCCTGAAGGAGTTGCAAGATCATTGAACTGAAGTACAAACCTGTTCCGCATGACCACAAAGCACTCCTTGCGAGGGCTCGTACCCGTAAGGGGTTCAATGAGGCCTGCGATGCACTGGCATTGAAATACCAGGTAGCCGGTCAAATGCTCAAGGCTCGTGCTCGCGCAGGTCTCACTCAAGACGCTGTAGCTGAGCGGATGGGTACGACCAAGAGCGCAATCTCACGCCTTGAATCAGCTGGGAAGCATGCACCGTCGCTTCCAGCGCGCCCTTCGGGTAGACGCCGTCCCCGCGCTGTTCGCGCAGTGCATACAAGGTGTCTTCCAGGGCTTCGGCTAAGTCGGCTTGAGCGATGACGCGCCGGTTGGGCACGACGAACGCGCGGTGCAGGAAGCTCGCCACCAGCGCAACCGATTCGGAAGCGAGAAGGCGCCATGCAGGATGCTGGCGACGCAAGGCTTCGAGCGTTTCGATGTCGAGCTGCATGGAATCGAGCGTGTGATTCAACGACCCGCACCTTGCTTTCGCAATCGCGCCAAGAGGACTGCCCCCGGAATTGAGAAGAGGCAACAAATGCCGCTCTTCACCCAAGAAGATTGGTAGGCCGTGTTGGACTTGAACCAACGACCAAAGGATTATGAGTCCTCTGCTCTAACCAACTGAGCTAACGGCCCGACGCCAGCGATTGTAGGCAGCGCGCTCGCAGCACCGGCCCGCTACTTCGCGCTCAGCGCATTGCTCACCAGGCGCGACGTGATGTCGACGATCTGGATCATGCGGTCGTAGGCCATGCGCGTGGGGCCGATCACGCCGAGTGTGCCGACGACCTGGCCGTTGACTTCGTACGGCGCCGACACGACGGAGAGTTCCTCGAACGGCACGACCATGCTCTCGCCGCCGATGTAGATGCGCACGCCTTCGGCGCGGCTGCTGACTTCGAGCAGGCGCATCAGCTGGGTCTTCTGCTCGAACATGTCGAACAGCTTGCGCAGGCTGCCCATGTCGCTGGAAAAGTCTTGCACCGTGAGCAGGTTGCGTTCGCCGCTGATCACGACCTGCTCCTGGCTGGCGGCGTGGGCGTCGCTGCCGGCCTGCACCGCGGCCTGCATCAGCGCGGCGATCTCGCCGCGAAGCGCATCGACCTCGGTCTTCAGGCGCTCGCGCACTTCTTCGATGGTGCGGCCGGCGTAGTGAGCCGTCAGGAAGTTGCTGGCCTCGATGAGCTGCGACTGGGTGTAATCCTGCGCGGTGAAGATGACGCGGTTCTGCACGTCGCCATCGGGCGCGACCAGGATCACCAGCACGCGCTTCTCGGACAAGCGCATGAACTCGATGTGGTGGAACACGCTGGCCTTGCGCGGCGCGGTGATCACGCCCACGAAGCTCGACAGGTTGGACAACAGCTGCGCCGCGTTGGCGATCACGCGCTGCGGCTGGTCGGGCGGCAGGTGCGGCTGCTCGATGGACGACACGCCGCTGAACGGCTGCGCGGTGAGCATGGTGTCGACGAAGAGGCGATAGCCGCGCGCGGTGGGGATGCGGCCGGCGCTGGTGTGCGGGCTGACGATCAGGCCGAGGTCTTCGAGATCGGCCATCACGTTGCGGATGGTGGCCGGCGACAACTCCAGGCCGCTGGCGCGCGAGAGCGTGCGCGAGCCCACGGGTTGGCCGTCGGCGATGTAGCGTTCGACCAGGGCTTTCAGCAGTGTTTTGGCGCGCTCGTCAAGCATCTCCGGATTGTAGTTTGCGCCCTGCTTTCCGATGGCTTCCGCCGGGGGTCGCTGTGGTGTAATCCCGCGCATGACCAGCCGTTTTCGACACGTCGCGCTCGTGGGCAAGTACCAGGCTCAGGGCATCCGTGGCGAACTGGAAGAGATCGCGCAGTTCCTGGTGCGCCAGGGCCTGAAGGTGTCGCTCGAACAGCAGACCGCGCTGAACACCGGCATCGCCGATTTCGGCGCGCTCACGGTCGAACAGCTCGGCCTCGATTGCGACCTCGCGGTGGTGGTCGGCGGCGACGGCACGATGCTCGGCATCGCACGCCAGCTCGCGCGTTTCGGCACGCCGCTGGTGGGCATCAACCAGGGCCGGCTGGGCTTCATCACCGACGTCAACATCGGCCAGTTCGCCGAGGCGCTCACGCCGATGATCGCGGGCGACTACGTCGTGGAGCACCGCACCATGCTCGAAGGCGGCGTGTGGCGCGACGGCGCGTGCATCTTCGAAGGCTTCGCGATGAACGACGTGGTCGTGAGCCGCGGCGCGGCGGCGAGCATGGTCGAGCTCAAGGTCGACATCGGCGACGAGTTCGTCGCCAACTTCCGCTCCGATGGCCTGATCATCGGCTCGCCCACGGGCTCCACGGCCTATGCGCTGTCGGCCGGCGGGCCGATCCTGCACCCGGGCATCGCCGGCTGGGTGCTGGTGCCGATCGCGCCGCACGATCTGTCGAACCGGCCCATCGTGCTGCCCGACCTGGGCGAGATCAACATCCAGATCGTCGCCGCGCGCGACGTGAGCGTGAGCTTCGACATGCAGTCGCTCGCGAGCCTGGCGATCGGCGACCGCATCCAGGTGCGGCGCTCGCCGAACCAGGTGCGCTTCCTGCATCCGCAAGGCTGGAGCTACTACGCGACGCTGCGGCGCAAACTGCACTGGAACTCGGGAGTCAACTGAGGTGTTGCGGCGTCTGTCATTGCGCGACTTCGTCATCGTCGCCGAGCTCGAGGTCGAGTTCGACGCCGGCTTCTCGGTGCTCACCGGCGAGACCGGCGCCGGCAAGTCCATCCTGGTCGATGCGCTGCAGCTCGCGCTCGGCAGCCGCGGCGATGCCGGCGTGGTGCGCGAAGGCGCGGCACGCGCCGAGATCGGTGCCGAGTTCGATGCGCCGGCGAGCATGGTCGCGTGGCTCGACGAGGCCGGGTTCGAGGCGGGTGACACGCTTCTGCTGCGCCGAACGATAGACGCGCAAGGCAAGAGCCGCGCATGGATCAACGGCAGCGCGGCCACGATCGCGCAGTTGCGCGAAGCGGCCGACCACCTCGTCGACATCCACGGCCAGCACGCGTGGCAAAGCCTCACGCGCGGGCCCTCGGTGCGCGCGCTGCTCGATGCGTTCGCGGGTGTCGATGCCGCACCGCTCGGCGCGCTGTGGTCGCAGTGGAAGCACGCCACCGAAGCGCTGGCGCTCGCGGGCACGCAGCAGGCGGGGCTCGACCGCGAACGCGAGCGGCTGGCGTGGCAGATCGGCGAGGTCGACAAGCTCGCGCCGGGCGACGATGAATGGCCGGAGCTGGAGTCCGAGCACAAGCGCCGGGCCAACGCGCAGTCGCTGATCGAAGCGGCGCGCGCCGCGCTAGACGCCATCTCCGAAGCCGACGACAACGCCGATGCGTTGACCGGCCGTGCACTGCACGCGCTGGCTGACGTGGCGCAGTTCGACACGCAGCTCGCGGCCACCATCGAAGTGCTGCAAGGAGCGCAGACGCAGTTGCAGGACGCGGCGCACACCTTGTCCAGCTACCTGAACCACACCGAGCTGGAGCCGCAGCGGCTGCAGGCGCTCGACGAACGGCTCTCGGCCTGGGTCGGCCTCGCGCGGCGCTATCGGCGCCCGCCGGCCGAGCTACCGGCGCTGCTCGCACAGTGGAAGGTCGAGTTGCAAACGCTGGATGCGGCGGCCGATCTCGATGGCCTGCAGCGCGAGGTGGCGCGCACGCTCGCGGTGTTCGAAGCGGAGGCCAAGCGCGTCTCGGCGGCCCGCAAGCTGGGCGCGCCGACACTGGCGCACGCGGTCACGCAGGCGATGCAGCAGCTGGGCATGGCGGGCGGGCGATTCGAGGTCGCGTTGCTGAAGCAGGATGCGCCGCAGTCGTTCGGTTTCGAGTCGGCCGAGTTTCTGGTGGCCGGCCACGCGGGCAGCACGCCGCGACCGCTGGGCAAGGTGGCCTCGGGCGGCGAGCTGTCGCGCATCGCGCTGGCGATCGCGGTCACCACGAGCCAGCTGCAGAGCGCCGGCACGCTGATCTTCGACGAGATCGATGCCGGCGTCGGCGGTGCGGTCGCCGAAACCGTGGGCCGGCTGATGAAGCAGCTCGGGCGCGCGGCGCAGGTGCTGGCCGTGACGCACCTGCCGCAGGTCGCGGCCTGCGCCGATCACCACTTCGTCGTCTCCAAGCAGGCACGCGATGGCGCCACGCTGAGCGACGTGCGCGCGGTGCAGGGCGAGGTGCGCGTGGCCGAGGTGGCGCGCATGCTGGGCGGCGAGCGCTTGTCGAACACCAGCCTCGCGCATGCGCAGGAGATGCTGGCGGTGGGTGCTGACACTTCAACAGCGGTCGCATCGACTCGCGCACGCAAGCGGCCATGAGCTCCGACATCCTCCCCGCACCCGAGGCGAACCCGCCGCGCGAAGTGGTGCTGGTCACCGGCATCTCGGGCTCGGGCAAGTCGGTCGCGCTGCACGCGCTCGAAGACGCCGGCTTCTACTGCGTCGACAACCTGCCGCCCGAGTTGCTGCGCGATTTCCTGAAGCTCGAGAACGCGCGGCCCGATCGGCGCCTGGGCATCGCGGTCGATGTGCGCAGCGCGGCGTCGCTGCCGCATCTGCTGCCGCTGCTGGAGCAGCTTCGCCATGAAGGCGTGGCGGTGCAGGTGCTGTTCCTCGACGCCACCACCGACGCGCTGGTGCGCCGCTTCTCCGAGACGCGCCGCCCGCATCCGCTCTCGGCCGAACCCGCACAAGGCGACGGCGCCACCGACGGCCGCCGTGCGCTGGTCGACGCGATCGAACTCGAACGCGAGCTGCTCGCCGAGCTGCGCGAGGTGGCCACCATCGTCGACACCAGCCAGCTGCGCGCCGCGCAATTGCGCATCTGGGTGCGCGACATGGTGCGCGACACCGGCAATCGGCTGACGCTGGTGTTCCAGAGCTTCGCGTTCAAGCACGGCGTGCCGCTGGACGCCGACTACGTCTTCGATGTGCGCGTGCTGCCCAACCCGCACTACATCGCCGAGCTGCGTCCGCAGACCGGACGCGACGCGCCGGTGGCCGAGTTCCTGCGCGCGCAGCCCGAGGTCGGCGAGATGCTGTCGCAGATCGAGACCTTTCTGGCGCGCTGGCTGCCCGCCTTCGAAGACGATCAGCGCAGCTACCTCACGGTGGCCATCGGCTGCACCGGCGGCCAGCACCGCTCGGTCTACTTCGCCGAGACGCTGGCGCAGCGCTTTCGCGCGCGCGCGGCCACGCTGATCCGACACCGCGAGCTCGACGCGCGTGGCTGAATCGACCATGGCCCCTGAGCTGCCGCTTTTTCCGTTGCAGGCCGTGTTGTTCCCGGATGGCCTGCTCGGGTTGAAGATCTTCGAGGCGCGCTACCTCGACCTGATCACCACCTGTCTGCGCGAACGCAGCGCGTTCGGCGTGGTGGCGTTGCGCACTGGTTCCGAGGCGAAGCATCGCGGCGCGACCTTCGAAGACGCCGGCACGCTGGCCGAGCTGATCAGCGTCGACAGCGACCAGCCCGGCATCCTGCAGGCGAGCTGCCGCGGCACGCAGCGCTTCCAGGTGGTGGCCAGCCACCAGCGCAGCGACGGCCTCTGGCTGGCGCAGACCGAAGCGATCGAGGCCGACGCGCCGATGGCGCCCACGCCGGCGCAACTGGCCACGGTGCGCGGGCTGGCCGAAGCCATCGCGACGCTGAAGGCGCAGAACACGACGCCCTTCCTCGAACCCTATCGCTTCGACGATGCCGGCTGGGTCGCGAACCGCTGGTGCGAGATCCTGCCGATTTCGCAGGCGGCCAAGCACAAGCTGATGACGCTGCCCGACCCGATCGCGCGGCTGCAGCTCGTCGACGACTACCTGCGCAGCAAGGGCGTGGTGGGCTGAAGGTTCAGGTCCGAGGCCGCGGGCTTCAGACGCCTGACACCAACAGCTTGCGCAACGGCGCCGGCAGACCGGCCGCGAGGGCTGCGTCGGCATCGAACCATCGGCCATCCGGCCACGCGGCCGTGATGCGCGCCACCGTGGCGACCGCGGTGTGCGCGGGCAGCGTCCAGCGCACCGGATGCAGCAACCAGTCGAGGTGCGTGAGCACATGCTTGAAGCTGGTCAAGGCCTCTGATTCGCCGGGCCAGTCGGCACTCGCCGCAGCAAGTGTGTCTGGCGATGCGAACTCCGGCAGGCTCCACAGGCCGGCCCACACACCGCTGTCGGGCCGCTGCACCAGCCACACCTGATCGCGCCAGCGCAGCCACAGCCAGACGTGCTCGCGCTTGCCGCGCTTGAGCTTGCGCGTCTTCACCGGATAGCGTTCCTGCGTGCCGGCGCGCGCGGCGCCGCAACCGGCGTGCACAGGGCACAGCAGGCAGCTCGGCGAGCGCTGCGTGCACAGCGTGGCGCCGAGGTCCATCAGGCCTTGCGTGTAGCGCTCGATGTCGTGCTCGGGCAGCAGCGTCGTCGCTTCGCGCCACAGCGCGCGTTCCTGCGCGGCCTCGGCCAGATCGCCATCGAACGCGAGCACGCGGGTCAGCACGCGCTTCACGTTGCCGTCGAGAATCGCGACGCGCTCGCCGAAGCAGAACGCGGCGATCGCCGCGGCGGTCGAGCGGCCGATGCCTGGCAGCTTGACGAGCTCGTCGCTGTGCCCCGGAAAGCGCCCGCCGTGTTCGGCGACCACCGCCTGCGCGCAGCGATGCAGGTTGCGCGCGCGGCTGTAGTAGCCCAGGCCGCTCCACAGCGCGAAGACATCGTCGAGCGATGCGGCTGCGAGCGCAGTCACGTCGGGGAAGCGCTGCAGAAAGCGCTCGTAGTAGCCCAGCACCGTGGCCACCTGCGTCTGCTGCAGCATGATCTCGGAAAGCCACACGCGGTAAGGATCGCGCGTGTTCTGCCACGGCAGCGTGTGCCGGCCGTGCCCGCGTTGCCAGGCGATCAACCGCGCCGAGAATTCCGCCGACGACGCGGCCGCCCTGAGCGCCGGGCCGCCCCCAGCCAGGGCGGCAGCCCCCTCGGGGGGTGGCGGCGTACTCGCCGCCGGGGGCAAACGCTCAGGCCTGGGCACGCCGCACGGGCAGGTCGGCGACCTCGGAGGACATGTTCAGCGAGATCAGGTCGTTGCCCGCGATCGGGCCGGCGCGCGCCTGCTCGTTCATCGCATCGAGCAACTCGCGCGAGCGGCGCAGAAAGCCCTGCACGCGCTCGTCCTGTGCCTCGAGTTCGGCGATGCGCGATTCGAGTTCGGTGGCCGCCGATTGCACGCGCTCCAGCGACTCTCGCCGACGCCTGAAATTGCGGCGCCGCTCGCGCAGCTGCGAATCGACCTGCGACGAAGCCGACTTGTTCCACAGCTCCAGCTCGGCGCTCGCGTTCTCGAACACGACGCGCAGCTTGGAGACCAGCATGCGCCGGAACTGCTCCATGAATTTCGGGTTGGACAGCCGCAGCGCCTGCGTCAGGCCGAGGTACTGCACATAGCTGTTCTCGATCAGCGTCAGCTCTTCATGAAAGCGCGTCATGTTGGGCGCGCGGTTCATCGCGAGGCTGAAGCCGAACTCGCTGTTGAGCTTGGCGAACGATGCCGAGAGCATGTCGCGGATCTCGTCGCTGCGCTTGCCTGCGCCGGCGAGCAGCGCACGCAGCCGCACGCACAGCGCGCCGAAGGCCTTCTTGGCGCCAAGGTTCAGCAACGAGGCCTTCATCTCGGTCTGCATCTGGCCGACCTCTTCGCGCAGGCGGTCGGACGACAGGTTGATCAGCGCGTCTTTCAGCATGCGGGTGTGCACCACGCGCATCGCCTGCAGCCGCACCGTGCACTGCTCGAACTCCGCGGTCTCGACCTCGACGCGCTGCAGCATCAGCCTGAGCTTGGCGCCGCTCTTGCCGCGCAGGCCGCGCAGCTCCAGCATCTGTTCGGCGAGCTGGCGGCGCTGGTCGCCGAGGCGACGCGCGACCTGCGCGTCGATCTGCTGCGCGCCATCGAGCACCACCTGTTCGAGCACGAGCCGACGCTGCGGCAGCAACTGCGAGCCGAGCGCGGCTTCGAGCGCCGGCAGCCGGCTCTTCATCAGGGCCCGGTCGTCGCCGGCGACGCGCGCACCGAGCGCCTGGCGCGCCGACAGCGGGAACACGCGCTCGATCGGAACGCCCAGCGTCTGCGCGGTCTCGGCGCACTGCTTGTCGATCTGCGCCTCGATTTGCGCGCTGGTGGCGAGCGGGTCGATCAGCGCGTCGATCTTGTTCAGCACCACGAAGCGCGTCAGCGACTGCCCGCCGAGGTGATCGCGCCACACGCCCAGATCGGACTTGGTCACGCCGGTGTCGGCACCGAGGATGAAGACGGTGGCGTGCGCGGTGGGCAGCAGGCTCAGCGTGAGCTCGGGTTCGGCGCCGATCGCGTTCAGGCCCGGCGTGTCCAGCACCACCAGGCCCTGCTTCAGCAGCGGGTGCGGGTAGTTGATCTGCGCATGCCGCCATGCGGGCACCTCGACACGGCCGGCGTCATCGACCGGCGGGTTGTCTTCGGGCTGCTCGTCGTTCCAGAAACCGAGATCGCGCGCGGTGTCCTTGCTGACCCATTCGGTGCGGGTGACTTCCTGCAGCGACAGCGCGAGCTGCTCCGGGTCGTCGATCTGCAGCGGCCGCACGGTCCAGGAGCGGCGCTGCAGCCGAAGCTCGGCGAGCGACTGGCCTTCGAGACGCGTGGCGATCGGCAACAGCATCAGCGCGGGGGTTTCCTCGTTGTCCCACGCGAGCTCGACCGGGCACATCGTGGTGCGCCCCGGCGTGGCCGGCAGCACGCGGCGGCCGGTGTCGGCGAAGAAGATCGCGTTGATCAGTTCGGACTTGCCGCGCGAGAACTCGGCGACAAAGGCCACCACCAGCTTCTCGTTGCCCAGGCGCTCGCGCAAGGACGACATCTGCACCATGCCCGAGGCATCGACCAGCTCGTGGTCGGTGAGGAATCGCGACACATCGTCCAGCCGCCGTGCAAGCGTCGTTCGCCAGCCGCTCAGGGCGTCGAGGCTGATCGCGAACGAGGGCGTCATGGTCTGGGTGAGTGTGTCTATCAGCGGCGGAAAGGCATGGTATCGCACAGCACCGCCCTGCCTCCCCTCTGAACATTTGCTCACCAACGCTCAGGACGGCGTCAGATGCCAAAGATCACCGCTTCTGGCAACCCGCGCAGAAGTAAGTGGCTCGCTGGCCTTGCACGATGCGCCTCACCGTGGCACCGCAGCGCACACAGGCCTGGCCTTCGCGGCCGTAGACGCGCGCCTGCGTCTGGAAGGCGCCGGCCATGCCGTGGGCGTCGCTGAAGTTGCGCAGCGTCGAGCCGCCGAGCTCGAGCGCGCGGGCCAGCGTGGTGCGAATCGCTTCGGCCAGGCGCTCGCAGCGCGCCAGGCTGATGCGGTCGCTGCGGGTGCGCGGGTCTATCGCCGCTTCGAACAAGGCCTCGCACGCATAGATGTTGCCGGCGCCGACGACGATCGCGCCACCCAGCAGCGCCTGCTTGATCGCGACGCGGCGACCGCGCAGCGCCGCATGCAGGTGCTTGCCGGTGAACGCGGGATCGAACGGCTCCAGCCCCAGGCTCGCCAGCAACTTGGCGGCGGGATCGGCCGCGAGCGAGGCCGACCACACCACCGCACCGAAGCGGCGCGGATCGGTCAGGCGCAGGGTGCCGCGCGTCGTGACCAGGTCGAAATGATCGTGCACGCCCGGCGTGCCGGCAGCCGCATCGAACGCGAGCGAGCCCGACATGCCCAGATGCATCAGCAAGCCGCCACGCTCGACCGGAAGCCACAAATATTTACCTCTGCGCGTGACCTCGCCGACGGTCTGCGCCACCAGCGAATCCGGTGTGCAGCCGAGCGGCCAGCGCAGCGGTTTGCCCAGGCGCGCCGAGACGATGCGCGCGCCGCGGATGCGTTCGGCAAAGCTCTGGCGCGTGACTTCGACCTCGGGCAGTTCGGGCATGGCGGGAATTATCGGCGGGCAATCCAATCCCACCCTCGCGGCCTAAAATCAGCCCCAGCTTCAGGAGTCCTGCGATGCCGACCTTCCGCCCCAAAACGAGCCGCGCGCCCCTGCTGGCCGCTGTGTTGGCGTCCCTGGGCATCGCGTCTGCGGCGCTGGCACAGACTGCTCCTGCAACGCCCGACACCGCCCCGGAGAAGATCGAGAACTCCGCGCTCAACGCACCGCTGTTCCATCAGCTGCTGATCAGCGAGATCGAGCTGCGCGAAGGCGATGTGTCGGCGTCTTATCAGCTCATGCTGGACGCCGCGCGCCGCACCGGCGACGAGCAGCTCTACCGCCGCGCCACCGAGATCGCGCTGCAGGCGCGTGCCGGCGATGAAGCCCTGGCGGCCGTCAAGGCCTGGCGCCAGGCCCTGCCCAACTCGCTCGACGCGCTGCGCTTCCAGGTGCAGTTGCTGGTGCAGCTGAACCGCACGGCCGACGTGGTCGAGCCCTTGCAGGCACTGCTGCGCATCACGCCGGCGTCGGAGCGCGTGGCGCTGATCAGCGCGCTGCCGCGCTTCTTCGTGCGCAGCAGCGACCGCGCACTCGCGGCCACCACGATCGAACAAGCGCTGCTGCCCTACATCAACGAGCCGGACACCCGCGTCGCGGCCCGCGTGTCGATCGGGCGCGGCTGGCTCGCGGCGATCAACGGCACCAAGGCGCTCGCGCTCGCGCAAAGCGCCCACGAGATGGACCGCAGCGCCGAAGGCCCGGCCGGCCTCGCGCTCGAGATGCTGCCCGGCACGCCCGACGCCGAGGCCATCGTCACCGACCACCTCGCTGCCAAGCCCGACAGCAACGGCGTGCGCCTGCTCTATGTGCGCGCGCTGCTGACCGGCCAGCGCCTGGCCGACGCGACCTCGCAGCTCGAGACGCTGACGCGCAACTCGCCCGATCTGCCGCAGGCCTGGCTGACGCTGGGCGCGCTGCATGTGCAGCTGCGCGAGCCGGCGCCGGCCATCGTGGCGCTGAAGAAATACGTCGAGTTGATCGAAGCTGGCGGCGCGCCCCCGGCCACCGATGCCGACAGCAACGACGACGACGCCGCGCCCTCGACCAAGGAAGACGCACTCGCGCGCGCCTGGCTGCTGCTGTCGCAGGCCGCCGATCTGCAGGGCGATCTGAAGGGCGCCGAGGCCTGGCTCGCGAAGATCGACAACCCGCAGCGCGTGGTCGAGGTGCAGGTGCGCCGCGCGTCGCTGCTGGCGCGCGAAGGCAAGGTCAAGCAGGCGCGCGAGGTGATTCGCGCGCTGCCCGAGAAGACGCCGGAAGACGCGCGCCTGAAGGTCATGGCCGAGGCGCAGGTGCTGCGCGACGCCAAGCTCTGGTCCGACGCCAACGCCGTGCTCGCGCAGGGCAACCAGCGCTTTCCGGATGACGTCGACCTGATCTACGAACAGTCGATGATGTTCGAGAAGCTCAACAAGCTGGCCGACATGGAACGCCTGCTGCGCCGCGTGATCGCGCTCAAGCCGGACCACCAGCACGCCTACAACGCGCTCGGCTATTCGCTGGCCGAACGCAATGTGCGGCTGCCCGAGGCGCGTTCGCTGATCAAGAAGGCGCTGGAGCTGAGCCCGGGCGAGCCGTCCATCGTCGACAGCCTGGGCTGGGTCGAATACCGGCTCGGCAACCGCGACGAGGCGATCCGCCTGCTGCGCGATGCCTACCGCGGCCAGCCCGATGCCGAGGTCGCCGCGCACCTGGGCGAAGTGCTGTGGGTCAGCGGCCAGACCGACGAAGCGCGCCGCGTGCTGCGCGAGGCGCGTCAGCGCGATGCCGGCAACGAGGTGCTGCGCGCCACGCTGGCGAGATTGCGCGTCGATCTGTGAGGCTGGGCGCGCGGCTCGCTGCGCTGGCGACGGCGTTGTTGCTGTCGGCCTGCGCGGTCGTTCCGCCGGCGGTCAATACGATAGAAGGCGAGGCGATCGCGGGCCGGCTGTCGGTCAAGGTCGATGGCGCTGCCGGCGCGTCGCCGCGCTCGGTGAGCGCCACCTTCGAGCTGCAAGGCGGTCCGCAGACCGGCCGCCTGAATCTGTCGACGCCGCTCGGCAGCGTGCTGGCGCAGGCGCGCTGGCGACCCGGCAGCGTGGTGCTCGTCACGCCGCAAGGCGAGACCCAGTTCGCCGACCTCGACGACCTGACGCGCGAGGTGCTCGGCGAAAGCCTGCCGGTGGCCGCGATGTTCGACTGGCTGCGCGGCCGGCCCTGGCCGGGTGCGCCCAGCACTGCACTGCCTG
>Ga0307510_10006487_pt1 | contig 13957 bp, 16 predicted proteins | sample 12_EM_MG_FD_207224 | JGI IMG/M metagenome (GOLD analysis project Ga0307510, IMG submission 207224) | Populus trichocarpa ectomycorrhiza microbial communities from riparian zone in the Pacific Northwest, United States - 12_EM | ecosystem: Host-associated > Plants > Roots > Unclassified | place... | reverse complement strand
ACAAAAAGTATGGTAAATGTTTTCTGGATGCTATGGCAAGCTCAATTGTAGTATGGCAAGCCCAGTTGCAAGTATGGCAAGCTCAATTGCAAGGTGCTGTAAGAAATTGACCTAGCTTACCGAGCTTGCAGGAATTTTACTTGCAGATGGCTTGCGGTGGCTTGCGGGCAGTGGCAAGTCGGATAAGTACTCAGTAAGACACCAGCAAGTAACATTACATTTTGCTGATGGCCCGTTGCCTGGCTTGGGCCTGTTCGATGGATGGAGTGGCCACAAGGTGGCTGACTGGAAGTTACACATCACATCACATCGCTTTGATTCTTGTGGCTGTCAACTCAGTCAAAGCGACATACAATTATCGCTGATGCTGATGATAACCTTTTCCCCCGTAAATTAATGATAACTGATTTGATCGGTTATTGATTCGACACACCCACATCCACACAAGACACACATACTGGTAAAGGGAAATCCGGTGGTCGCCTTTTCATCGTCTCCTGGACGACGAAAACGAACGAAACGACTTCTTGGGTTCTTTTCTGTTTTCTGAGTATTTTTCTTTCGGGGGAGGGTGGAACTTGAAGAAAGCATCGAAAACGACATAGGTATGTATCATCGCGAACTCCGAAAGGACTCGGACCCCAATTCCGAGTCGGATGGATAGAGACCGACGTCGTCGTCGGAAGGTTCAATTAGAATTAAACGGGTTTCGGTTTTCAATCGGGCCGGGGGGTCGTGTTGTCGATCGGCCTGCCAGTGAGTCCGAGGCGGCTTCTGCCGGGCCACACGTCGCCGCAACCGTCACCGTACAGTACGGGGGTACTACAGTAGTACCACAGGCACGGGCAGGGTTCAAACGTTCAAGTTCAACGTGCTAGTCGGTATTGTCTGTCGTTTTCTCTGCTCCACCCTGAGTTAGTTCGTATTGCGCCACATTGGATAACATCAACGGTGCCCCACCGCCGCCGTAATCGCCACCGTCCGTTGGATCATGGCAGGATCATAATAACATAACATGATGTACTACGGTATTCAAGAAATTTCCGGATAGATAAGTCTGAAATCCGGATCATCTCACCTCGCGCCAGACTTACATCTTGCATCTCATCCTTATCACGCCCTAGTCCTTGCCGTTATTGGAAGGGAGTGTTGTGGTGGTCGGTGACTCACCGGATCAAGGCCGGTGTTCACGGAATGACAAGGTTATTACTTGAGTACTTAAAGGTACGTACTGGAACTAGTAGATAGAATACAAACGACGGCAGAAAAAAGATGTGTAAAAAAAAGAGAACGCCAATGACAGTCGAGTCCAATTAAATGCACAACAAGCAACCCAAGGGCGAGCGGCCCGCCGCACACCCCTCATTCGGCTTCGGCTTCATATTCCGACTCGTGCTCCAACTCCCACGCCGAGACTCTGGGTCGCACCACGGTTTCCTCTCCATCTTCAAGTAGGGCCTCTAGCCTGCGCCCCAGCTCGCCCCCTCGTCCCCCACACTCATCACCCGTGGTAGAGAGCACACGCTCGCGGTTCTTCTCCTCCGCTGCTATGCGCGATACGGGTCGACGCTTTCGTCGCATGCCTTGCGGTTTAATGAGGTCGTCGGCGACCGCACTCGGGCATGCGTCTCCTTCCTCATCGTCACTGGCGTTGTCGGGTGCAGTCACGAGGCCGACTGCATGTGCCTCGCGTATCCACTCCTCTTCCTGGTCCTCCGGTCCAAGTATGCTCTCAACGAGACCTTCCTCCCACCCATCCCACTCGGCGCACCGATGGGCATGCCGCAAGTGTGCGCCAGTCACCTCGTAGTGTAGCCATTCAGCTGCAAGCGTTGACAGATCAGTATCAGGCGACTTTATGATGTGTTGCGGAGCCTGCGGTGAACGTTCTGCAATACGCTTAATTGATTGGCGGAAGTGTCGTGAGAGGAAAGGGCCCGCTTGAAGGAAGGCGGGTAAATGCGCACACTGCCAAAGCGGTCGAATCGTGGTCGACTCCCAGTCAATGACGCATGCCTGAAAATGTCATTATAATTACCAGCTGAGGGAGCTGAGGCGAAAGACTCACAATCTTAGAATGGTCCTTGGTGTCAACAAAAATGTTCTCCAGACTCAGGTCGTGAAGATCAAAGGAGAATTGCTCAGGCCGTCCACTAGGGCTCTCAATAAGCGCCATCAGTCTCTCCATCATCTGCTTCCACCTGTTCATCTCCCCTCGCACACTCTGCTCCCGCTCGTTCAATTGAGCAACTAAGAACGTGCACCGCTGATGCCGTCGATAGTCACGATACATCGTATCGCCAGGTCCATCCCACTCTTCCTCGCTCTCTTCGATGTCCCATTCGTCGCTGTCATCACTACGATCACCGGGGACGGCTTGTAAGTGATGGTGTCGCGAGGACTGAATCTCGTCCGGGTCGAGGTGTATACGGTGAGGAGCGGCCTTGCCCTCATTCTCTCGGATGACGCCGCGAACCTCGCGGTTGGCGCAAGCTTGGAGGTACGTGTGAGTTGTGGGCCAAGGACCGAGGTCTATTTCCGTTGGGTGCACGAGGTCACCTCGATTAGAACCAAAGAACGCCCACGAGACGATGGGGCCAACATGAAATTCCCCAGTTGATCTATGTTGGAGTGAATGGTGGTGGCCGTTGCTTCTGGGATGCACATTAGGCATGGGAGTTAGAGGGGATAAATTAAATGACCCGGAGGCAGGGGTGGGTGTGGGTATGGAAGAAGGTCTAGCTGTCACGGGACGGGTCTCTTCCGGTGATGGTCCATTGTACAACGAGCCAATACTTGAAAAACGATGAGCGAAGAGGGGTAAAATGATGGAAGCAAGATTATCGACCAAGGCCATAAGACTTTTATATGACATGGACTGGTATACGGAGGACAGTGGAATACCTTCCGCCTATCGTGGAGGTTATGGTAAATCACGTGATTCTGGATAGGGGGCAGGCGAAAGGTGAACGGACGGACCTTGGACATGATAATGTACTCGCCCCCGAGCCGGTTATACGGGTTAGACTCATAGAAATATATGACCGGGACCGGGATAGAGGTGTACGTGCGGATATACTCCATGGTCGCCACCTCTGATTCGGTCTTGCGTCGCGGCATGAACCGACGAGCGACACGCGCGATGACGACACGGCCATCGCTTAATGTGACGGAGTACGCCTATCAGGGCGGCGGCGAATGATAAGCAACGATTAGGCACATTAGCGCACAAATGCGCGGTATTTGTACGCACTTTATGGAAGGTGCCTGCAACGCGGTCAAGGGGTGTGGGGGACGGGGGTGGGGGGCGCAAACGTCGTTCGTCAATCGTATTGTGTCATTTGGGGTAGAGGGAACAAAAATAGGAAAGGGGGGAGGGGGGATGGAGATAACTGCACGCACCGGAGCTCAGGAACTCGATCCTACAGACCCGACAGTCCATCTTTTCCCTTATCACGTCTCGCAACACGTTCCGATCGACGTGGAACGGGGGTGCACCGTGGACTGCGCAATCGGCCTTGGCTTCGCGCTTGCGATCCGCTTGCTCCTTTGCCCAGTCCCACTCGCATTCGGCGGAAGCGGCGGCGGCGGCGGCGGTGGTGGTGGTGGTGGCGGTGGCGGCGGTGGCGTGGTTCGTCGCCGTCGTCGCGGAGGTCATGGTGGTGGTGAACGAAGATAGGGGTTGGGAGGAGAATGAGGGTTTGGGGGTTTCGACGAGCGTGAACGACGAGAAACCCGCTACGACTGCGGAGGCGTCGTGTAACATTGTGGGGTTAAACGGGGCGGGGAGATCGTCAGGGGAGAGGAAGATCGGACGGCAGTTTGACTGACTGGCTGGCTGAGGGGGGTTGTTGGGGGTTTCGGAGTTTCACTTTCACCGTGTGGTTGGTTGATTGATTGGATGGATGATTGGGGGAAAGAAAAAGGGGTATGGGTGGGAGGAGGAGGAATGAACAAAAGGAAGAAGTCAAAAATGTGTGAGGAGAGCGCGGTTTTTTATGTGGTGGGAGAGAGAGGACGGGTGGAGAGATGGAGAGGGTTTATCACTGGTTTATCTAAAGGGACCCGGGGTTCGGGGAGTCTCGCGTAGTGGTGATTATATGTAAGTGGTGTGTGGGTTACTAACTCAATCGCGAAGCCGAAGCGACGTGAGTCAACAAATAATCAAACCGACGTGTGGGCGAGAGGGAAAAACCAGCGGACGGCGACGGGGCCAAGGGAATCCACAAGAGTTATAGCTGGCGGCGGGGGGCTTTGTCCGTCCGCCGCTCGCTAATCGGACTATATGAGGTTACATCGAACGTGCATTTCCGGTTTCCGGGCCAACTCGGTACCACACCAGACACCAGATAATCACGAGAACGGTGTGTGGCCCATGGCGCGTGGCGGGTTTGGGTTGGGGAAAAGGAAATAGTGCCGCATATGATTGACTCTTGATTGACTCTTGATTGACTCGACAGTCTACAGCTGTGGGGCGTTGGGCAGCTGCTGCATTTTATAAAATCCAGAACCATCTATAACTTTGGCTTTTTTTCCCAAGCAAACCCCCCCCTCTCGCAATGGTCCCAACTCGTACGTCCCCGTTTTCTCGTGCGTGCAACGCGCGTCGGTCAGGGCGCCCGTTTCCCGAAGTGGTTCACCTGACCACGTCACGCGGCCAACCCTGTTTCCCACAGGCCGCGTCATTTGCTTTTCCTTTTTCTTATCAGTTGCCTATCACCCGGCTCACTTCGTCATATCACGCGCCCCATCACATAGACAGACAAGTCGTGCGAGCGTGCGAGCCGCTGACAACCGCAACCCTTATCAAGGTGGGCCACAACTCCACATCTCGTCACATCCACATGCCCGTGCCCCGTCCCATTTCCCACACACTCCTTCATTCCCTACGTGAGAGTCGCTGCTCTTTGGCTCGTGATCCAATCACAAACAAATCAAAATCTAATGCCTGCCGGCATCATCCGCTCTCCCAGCAAGCCCGGTCTGGTTGAATATGGAAGCCTGATCGGAAAGGTCTTAGTCTGCATGGTGTCGTACTACTACTCCACGGGGTTATGAGAAACTGGAGTGGCATGGTGCGGAGATTGAGCGCTCTCCGTGGCTCGTTGGTGGCAAAGTGCTTGGCCCGCGGGACTTGGCGGGTCAACTGCCAGCAGAACGAGTAAGGAGCCTTCCTTCGACGGTCCCAAAGAGCTTGGCGTGACTTTTAGCGCTGCGCTCCATGAATACCAAGCATTCAACTGACATACGTCGTCCACCTTTTGGTCAGCGGCGAACCAAATAGAATCACGGCCAAGATTTGCCAAGGATCTTGCGCATGCTACGCAAACAGATCCATTCAATCTCTTCCGTAGGTGATCAGATCGGGACCACAGTCACCATCGTCTTGATTACCGAGAAGCCTATGGTCATCAACATCACCTCCGCATTTCAAAGCCAAAAAAAAAAGAGACAAAGAAATTATATAAAAAAGTTAAGGAATACAAGGTGGTATAGTGAGGGTGGGAGCCAAGTGGGGAAGGTGAAGTGCTACAGTACCCACATGAAATTCAAGAGACTACGAACTATAGTACACATCCACGAAACCCAGCGACGACGTGGACGAACAAACGCTCATAAATAAGCATAAGTAGGACTGTGGGGGGTCCTATGCATGCAAAAAAAATGCAAGGGACAGGACACGCAAATCAACGAACGGTTCACGGCCAATGACACACAACGGAATATTCGCACCGTTCAAACGGGGGGTCGACGCACTCCACGTCATCGATGCGACTCTTCAGCCAAGCCAGGACGTCCTGCCCCAGTACCGTACACTCGTACATTTCCAGCCGGCGCATTTTTACGGGCGTTGCGGACCCACCGAGGGCCGAGGTTGGGGCTGAGGGTGGGGCGCTATCCGGATTTCGCGTATCGACCATCTGCACAAGCTTCGTGACGCCATCAGAATGCGCGGGGCATCCGCGCAAAGCGAGGTGTTCCAAGAATGGACACATAACTCCAGGTACATCCTCTTCCGGGGCACCAAGCATGGCAAAGAGTGGGTCAAGGGGCGTGCCGCCGACTTGCAGCATACGCAAATGATTGAGATCGTTCAAAAATCCCCACGAAGCGATTAGCCCTCCGTAGAATGGTGGTCCGTTCGAACCGTATGCAATGGAGAGCGAGTGGATGGCCGGATGGCTTGATCGCGCAACAAGGTTTGATATGCTGTCGTCGATCGGATCACGGGCGTCGATGTTCAGCGTGAGGCTGCAGAGGCTAGGGGTGACAAGAGAATCGATCAGAGAGGCCATGAGGTAATGCCCGCCGAGGGCGAGCTTCTTCAGCTCGGGAAGTGTGGTTTGGCACAGCGGGAGTACGGGATTGAGCACCGTGGTAACGTGCAGCGATAAATCCTCGAGCAGTTTGTTGTGTGAAATTATGTGAAGGACGCGGTCGACGGGGATACTGGTGGTGGGCACAGTCCTCAGGTTCAAGGATCGTAGGTTTGTTCGTAGCATTGGCGACGACCATTTAAATGGCGTGTATTGAAGGGTGACGGTCTCAAGCTTTGGTAATACTACTTCCGTATTTGGGTTGGCACTTGGGAGCCATGGCCATTCGCTGTGGTACATCGGCTCGGCACAGGAAACCTCAAATTCCCTCAGTAACGGAGCGGGTCCTTTTAGCGTCGCACGTCCATTAGTATATACCTGTTTATTAAGATATGCAGGAGTCAAGACGCACCAGAAACTGACTTGAGTGCTTGCCATGAAGGAAACTGTCTGTCGAATCGGAATACGAACCGCTCCCATCTGTGCATTTGCTCGACCAAGTAATAAATGACGATGTGTCCCCAATGAGAGCTGGCGCGTGATTGGTTGGTCACACTTAAAGTTGACGGGAGCGGAAGTGGCGGTGGCGGGCTAAGACCGCCCGACCAATCATAATGTGGTGGAGAATGAGGGATTATAATTGGAGGTGTCGACGTCGACGGAACGATCTGAATGGAGGTGGTGGGTTGCGAAGCTTGAATTTGAACGTAATGGGTCGTCGTGGTTGCGTTATTCGATAGAAACGTGGGCCATTGAGAAGACGAACGTGTACGGGAGCGTGAAGTAGGGGTGGTCGCCACTGCATCTGGTACATGCAAGAAGATTTCGACGTCGAGGGGGATGCAGCCGCCGGAGCGTTCGAGCCAGAGTCGAATGGTATCCGCAGATGCGTTTGGAGTTGTGACGAGACGTATCTATAAGACGACGTAAGTCAGCGACGGGGAATTTACGGACAGGGCGGTCGGAAGAAATGCACGCCGCAAACATGAGGTAGAAGTAAGATGGCAGTTTTCCCGAGGTCGAGCCCCAGGGAATGGCCATGGACACGAGATCAACGTGCTCCATGCATGTTCATGGGCGTACAAATTACTGCATCGGGACAGAAGCCGTAGCGAAAGAGGAAGGAAGGTCTAGCGTGTCCAGGGCCATGCACCCGAGATGGTACGAGAGCCACCGTTCTGCGCTCACAAATCGATGGCCAAATAAGCCAACTTTCGGAAGGTCGGTGCACGAGACGTGGAGCACACAACCGCCGGTTTGGCCAAGGAACCTTCGACCAAACCGAGATGAGTGTGAGACCAGGGGGAGGAGCGCTTCGCGAACAGAGATGCGATAACGCGATAGAATAAAGGTAGGCTCAGTGGGGAAATGAGCGGAGATGTACTCTGGAATGGCGAGGCTAGGCCCTCAAAAAGCTCCCACGTCGAAAAACCTGGAGGGAAAGTAGACTGCGAATGGGTACCACACCTTTGACCATAGCTTCGGCATCGACAACGCCAGCCGCCTCCACTGGGAGCAGACCGATGAGAGGATCCACGCACAACAGGGATACTCGTCGAAATTTATGATGAAAATATGACGCAGCAGTTCCGAGGGGAGCCTCCGGATGGGTGCCATGTAAGCGAGGGTGCGGGTAATCTTTTCTTCCAGAGTTGCGCGTTCGCGCTCGAGTTGTTTGATAGTGGATTGGTAGTCGGTAACAATCTTGTTCAATTGAGCTTGTGTAGCCTCGATCTTGCGGGAGACGTCGGCGAGAGAGGAGTTGTGGTCATCAAGGAAGCGGCGGGCGTCAGCGAGAGAGGAGGTCGTAGGCGGCTCACATGCGAACAGGTGTGAGACCATGGTGGGAAGATGAGAGATGGGTAGAGGGGAATCGGGGAAGAAGGACCGAAAGGAGACTAGGCGAGGGTGGCTTTGAAGTGAGATTCAAGCAGGCAGGCAGGCAGAGAGTAGCCAGGGGCGCAGATGACCCACTGTGCGTTTCAACCTCAACCTTCAGATTTCCTTTTCCCGCGGGTCTTTCAATCGTACCTTGCTCGCTTCCCCTCCTTTCGGCACTTTTTTTTTTCCCTTTTTTATTGGCCTTGTATTTTTCACTCTGGTCCACAGTTGCGCTTTGTGGCCAATTTGTGAATTTCCTACCATGGCATCCTTTTTTAAAATAATTTTTTTTTGGTTGTCGCATCAAACTGCCGGGGTCAACAAAGCGCCGAACGGAGAGCACCAGATGGGGTTGAATGGAAATATATATATACACAATTTGCAGAGAGGAGAGCAAAGGCGAGGAAACGGATGGGAGTTGGTGGAGTGGAATACATATAAGCGTTATACGGTATTACACAGCACGAATGGCATGATGACTGGAGTTCTAAAGGCACCGCCTGCCCCCGAGCTTTTCCCGGGCTCTATTTCTTTCCAGCTTCAATAACGTCCCCATTCTTACACGCGATGATTTTGATCTTTGGGGCCGTAATATGCTCGTTTGATTCCATCTTGAACGACGCATTTTTCACCAGGAACGTCCACACGTCATCGCACAATCGGTATGTATGGAGATGACCCTATTCGCAGCGTGGGCGGATGGGCGGCGAGAAGAGCAACTAAAAATGACATACCTTCAAGGTAGTCTTTGTCTTGACTTGTTTCACCATGATGTCTGCAAGCGACTTGTCAAACTGGAAAGAACGGTCACATTTCTGACGACTCAGAGTGCGGCTTAGTCTCGAGCACCTGCTGCAAAACCTTCATTGCGAGCTGGGGGGTGATCGCCCCGCTGGTGATGAGCTCGTCGAGAGAGTCGGTAAGGGCCATTCCAATTCTAAACTACCAGGTCGTCTTCTGCAACAACATGGGAAGAGACGAAGAGGACGTACGATGAACCACGGTAAAACTCATAGTATGCAGAGGCCATGACTCCGGGCTCCTATCAATACGAGTTTTTTGGGGAACCTTTGATGATGTCTGTCCAAAATACGGACAATTGCAGCGAGGTCCTTCCTTGTACCTGTACACGAACACGATCGCGATGGCGATGATGGCGCTGGCAGGCTTACACTCGTGGCGGTGCCGGGGCTCCCGAAAGTCGTGACCAAGCGTGACTCGACCCCGTTCGAATGCCGATTAGTCATCATTCTATCAGCCTGCTCATAAACGCTCGTCCTGGTCCCGAACACCTTCACTTCTCGCTCTTCCTTTGTTTTCACATGTCATCTTCCCCCTCCACTCAAACTCCAGAACAATCAAGTGGCGCGGATCAAAATCTGGAACGTACAGACATACGGAATCCACATCGCAGTCGCAATAGAAACCACAGATCTAATATCAATCACAGTGACTCTGGCAGAGATGAACCTGGCATTGACGGAGGACAACGACGGACGACTGATCGTCGGCATCGACATAAACCAAAGGGGTCAATCGTGGATGAACCACACGCGTCCCCATCTACCCCTGTGACCTCTCAGAGAGCTGCAACATCTCACAATCCCCAGTCCGACCCGGCAGCATCTGCAGGTCCTGCACCTTCGGCAAAAAACCTCAATCGCCCTCCTCACCCAGCTAAAGGTCGAGCTTCGCACGTCCAGGACGCGAATTCACCAGCATCTGGATCACCGGGCCATACGCGTCGTGCGGCCCGGTCGAACCCGGGGTCCAAGACAGGAGCATCGGTACCAACGAACGACGCAAACCCACCACGCAAGCGCAATAAAGCGCCTGCCGGAGACGATCTCACTTCCATACTCACATTTTCCCTTTCCACCCCCCCGTTCCCGGAATGCATGATCTGTTTCAATCGCATTCGACCGGATCAACCCACGTGGTCCTGTTCTCCAAGGGAAGAGAAAGAAGCGCAGTCATGTTGGAACACTTTCCATCTCAAGTGCATCCATTCGTGGGCAGAGAAAAGCGTGAAAGACGTAGAAGAGGCTTGGAGAGCACGCGGAGAGGAGAGGAAAGGTGAATGGAGGTGCCCGGGATGTCAGTCGAAGCGGGAGATCGTGCCGCGTAAATACTGGTGAGCCTTGTTGAGGGTACATGCGCATACATATGTTTATCTGACACGTATGCAGGTGCTTCTGCAGCTCGGCACAAGACCCCAAACCCCCTCGATTAGCGACTCCTCATTCTTGCGGAAATTCCTGCTCGCGTGCTCGGGGTTGTGGCCACCCATGCCCTCTTCCTTGCCACCCTGGGCCCTGTCCCCCGTGCATGATTACAATCCAGAACCCGTGCCATTGTGGCAAGGAGGTCATCGCGCTTGTTTGCTCTCGTGCTAACCCGACAGCTGGCGGAAAGGTCAATCTTCCGTCCAGTCGATCTTGCGGACGCAAATGCGAGAAACCCTTATCCTGTCGTAACCATGGCTGCCAGGAGCTTTGCCATGATGGCGAATGCCTCCCATGCTCTGTAACTGACCTAGTGAGATGTTGGTGTGGCCAGGAGAAGAAGACGATCGCCTGCGGTGAAGGCGATGCCAAGGAATGCCACGTCCTCACTGTGGATGGTGATGAGTCTTGGACTGGGCAATTTGGCTGTGACAATCTATGCGAGAGGTTTGTATTTCTTCTTTCGTTCATCTATTATCGTCCCGTAACCTATTATTCAGACCCTTCGACTGTGGTATTCACAAATGTTCAAAGGCGTGCCATCCGCCGTCATTCATAGCCCCCTCGTGCCCTTATTCTCCCCGGGTTGTTACTCACTGTCCATGTGGCAAACACTCGCTTTCTGATGCAACCGCTACATCCCATTTTGGTAACGGTACGGAGCTCATTCGCACGGCCTGCACCGATCTGATTCCAACGTGTCTGTCCCTGTGTGAGAAACCACTGGAAGGGTGTACGCATTCCTGCAACGCACCATGTCATACTGGCCCATGTCCCCCTTGTATGGTCTCACTTGTCCGGCCCTGTCGTTGTGGCTCAACAACGCAGTCCATGTCCTGCGGTACCGCAAAGGAGGATACAGAGTCAACGGCTTTCCTATGCAACAAGCCTTGCAGCGCGTTGCGAGCATGCGGTCATCATCAGTGTACCCGTCTATGCTGCCCGCTTGCGAACCTTGTGAATCCCGCCGGTAAGGGCAAGAAGAAGACCGCTGTTAACAGCGTTGGTTCAGAATTTGTAGACGTGGGTGGCTGGCACCTATGCGACGTCGTTTGTGGGAAACCGTTAAACTGTGGGACGCATCGTTGTGAGGAGCGCGATCATCGAGGATCGTGTCCGCCGTGCTTCCAGAGCTCATATGAAGAGGTATGTTATCATCCATCTACAATCTCGCACTCAATTGATCACGCCCATAACCTACAGATTATTTGTCATTGCGGGAACACCGTGCTGGAACCACCTATTCCATGCGGAACGGAGATACAGTGCTCCTACCCGTGTGTTCGCCCCCCTCCTCCATGTGGGCATCCGAAGGCGCCTCATTTGTGCCATGAGGACTCGACGTCGTGTCCCTCATGCGTTTATCTCACGGAAAAGCTCTGCGCATGTGGAAAGACGATGGTCCCCAATATCCGTTGTTCACAAGAGAAGGTTTCCTGCGGCAAGGCATGTGGGCGTCCCCTCGGATGTGGGTTCCATCGTTGCGAACAGCTGTGCCATGCTGGTGCGTGTGCGCCATGTACGACAATCTGCGGGAAGCCGCGCAAGCTCTGGTACGTAATCGCTTTGCTGTGAGACGTAATTTTGTTCGTGACCAACCTCCGGCGCGTTTAGTCTTCCGGCACAGCACCCATGCACCCAGCCTTGTCATGCTCCCTCCGTTTGTCCAGAGGTTGAGCCGTGCAGTGCGACCATCACCATCACTTGTGCGTGTGGACGCATTCGGCAATCCGTGCTGTGTGGACGGAGTACCTTGAGCCCAACTGGGCGCGAGGCTGCCCTCACCCCACACTGTACGAACGAGTGTGAGATCGCAAAGCGCAACGCTCGTCTTGCAGAGGCACTTGGCATTAATCCTGACACACACAAACCGGACCGCAACGTTGCGTATTCAGACGACCTCTTGGCCTTTGCCAGGCATAACGGAAAGTTCGTTGAGCTGGTCGAGAAGACCTTTGCTGAGTATGTCTACTGACCGTTTGACTGGATGCTAGGCTAACACATCTGGATAACGCAGGTTCGTGTCGTCTGACAAGCGGGTACAAGTTCTTCCCCCCATGCCCGAGTCCAAACGCAAGTTCGTCCACGATGTGAGTTGTGCTCTGAACCCCCGATATAGCGGATCCTTTACTGACCAAACACCTCACAGCTTGCAGCCGTTTACCGCATGGACACGCAGATGGTCGACCGCGAGCCTCATCGCAGCGTACAGCTGATCCGCCGCATCGACACACGCATACCCCCCAACCTCCTCTCACAAAATTCTTCTACGAGCACCACGCTCGGAAAGCTCGCCGACTTGCGGGCTCCGGCGCGTGCTTCTCCCACAGCTGCCCCTGTAGGCACCGCCGCATCGAGAGCTTCCAGGGGGTGGAATTCAGTCCTTACAACACCGCGCGTGGGAACACCCCCACCTGCGGCTCCGAGCGGAAATAACCTCTCAGCGTGGACAAGCCCAATGGGATCCGAGCGCATATCTCGGTCTACTACCCCTTCTAACCCGCTCGTCCAGCCGGTGCCGACAGAAACAGCCGCTGCGCCCAGCACTAGTAAGGAAGCAGTACCTGACAACTGGGAAGACGATTCCGAGTCTTAGGTCTTGAATTTGGGTACGTATTGGAAGATCCGAAGGTTTTCTTCGGAACGTTACGGAACCCCTGTTGGCTGTGGCTGACCCACTACGGTCTAAGAGCTAAGAGATGTTCATTACAACCCCCATCAATGAATAAATATGGACATCGGGAGCTTTGAATGTATACCCATGTCGTCTGGCCCACATCGCGGTCTTTTAAAGATTGGGGGTGGCGCCTTACCTAAGGAAAAATTTGTGTGCCGTTGGAATATGTGAAAATTTCCTACACTTGGCCCATTCGGGGTGCACTGCCTCGAGGGGTGGACAGGTAAGTTTAGATCATAGGTGCCCGGATGGGCGCAACATTCGTGACGGCTCGCCACCCAGTGGCATCCACAGGTACAGTATTTCTCATGTGTGATGAACGTGAGCAGTACCACCACACGGTCATCTTTGAGACACCGGTCGCAACAATAGGAATCGGTTTGATCATGGATCCCGACACGGAAGGATCTGCTGCTACGTAGGTTAAAGCAGCAGCTCTTTGTAATGAAAAAAAAAAAAGCTCGCGATGCCCGGCGATGTGGCTCCATACATAGGGTTTCTACAGTAGTCTGGAGACGTCCGATTCCCAATTTGAATTTGATGGGCAGTACAGCAGTACAGCAATACAGTAAATACGCTGCAGAGTTGAGCCGAGTTGAACGAGCGAGTTAACCTCCCTTCCCCCCCTGAGTTGCAAAACGAGTCGGCGGGATGATGCGGCTGGGCTATCTCCATCAATCAACTTTCGGGATTCGCGGTGCTTTGCCAGCTATCTCGATGCGTACCGTACCACTGCATGCAAATCAGGCTTTTCTTGCCAGAAAAAGTCTGAGGAAAGCTTAGATATGTGTTAAACAGTACTTAGGCTTTACTTGTTGGAAAATTTGTGAAAAGAAAGTTTAAATAACCTCTAACTT
>Ga0307510_10006486_pt1 | contig 13959 bp, 9 predicted proteins | sample 12_EM_MG_FD_207224 | JGI IMG/M metagenome (GOLD analysis project Ga0307510, IMG submission 207224) | Populus trichocarpa ectomycorrhiza microbial communities from riparian zone in the Pacific Northwest, United States - 12_EM | ecosystem: Host-associated > Plants > Roots > Unclassified | place... | reverse complement strand
TTTATAAAATTAAAATTTTTTTAATTTTTTTCATTTAACATTTGATTTATTAACTTTGTGGTTTTTATTATTTTTTTATGAGTTTATTCCAATCTTATACCTATGATCACATGATTAATGAGTTTACCTGGGTTAACATAGATATTTTTTGCTTTTTTTTAATTAATTTTTTATATTTCACTCTTAAATACTGAAATGTTTTAATTATTTTTTTTAATTTCATTCAAAAAATAAAAAATAGAAGAAAAATAACTTTTTCCTTCCTCAAACTCACTTTCCTCTTCACCTATTAGGGTGGTTATAAATATAAAAATATGGATTAGAAAGGAAATTACAGTAGTTATAATTATGATAATTTTTATTGTATTAAAATATTGTTTATAAATATTTCTAATTAATATTTTATTAAGACTAATATTAACTAGAATTATTAAGATTTGTATATATTATATTTTTTTCTTAAAAAAAAGTTGCTATTATGTATAAGGAATATTTAAACCAAAATAGAGATATTTAGAAAATATTAATCAGATACGTCCCGATGATGGCGGGGAAACCTGCGGCAAGCTAGCATTGTTGTTGAGGGAGAAGAGGAAGCCTATAGGAATGGAAGCAACATCAACCACTTTTAACCACCATATCGTTGCAACCGTTTAAACAATCCACCCGTGTTTGGGAATTTACCCTAAAAATATTAATTAATATATATTAGACAACTTATATTTAATTGGATAATCCGCAGTATATCTGTAATAATCCTAATTAAACCAAACACTAAACTGATTCCTTGACTCTCCCTATATATAAACCAGTTGATCTCTCCTCATGAAAAAAGAAAAACCCTAGCAGCAGCTCTCTTTGTCATTGATCAATATCGTAACCCTAATCATATTCTTGTGTTGCACAATGGAAAACGGTCTTCCTCGCCCACCTCCTGGATTCAAGTTCGTCCCCACTGAAGAAGAACTGATCAACTATTATCTATACAACAAGATTCATGGAAGATTTCATGGAGAAGATGCCACCTTGATCAAGGACTACGATCTTTATGGTGAAGAAGAACCCTGGGAAATATTCAACAAATTTCAGGGTCACAAGTTTGGTGATAATGGGCTTTATTTTCTTACAACGTTACATAAGAAAACAACCAATGGTATTAAGAATATGAATAGAAGTGTTGGTACTCATGGCGGTACCTGGCATGGTGATGGTGGCAAGGAAGTAAAATCCAGTGAAGGAGTTGTTATTGGAACGAAGAAAAGATTTCGATACCACAAACATGGAAAACCAGCCAAGGATGGTTGGATACTGTTGGAGTATGGTTCAGAATCTATTTCTGAAAATATTGTGATCTCTCAGCTCAAGAAGAGTGAACGTGGTTCTTCAAATAAGGAACCAACCTCAAGAAAAAGGAAACACATCAATGCAGAAGTTTTTGAAGTTGCTGAAGATGATGACATACTCAAGATCATGCAAAGCATAGTGATCAACTCTATACCTATAAGGTCACCAGCTCTGGAACCCCAGCAGATTATCCAGAATCAGGACATGTGGCTTGAGGCTGCAACAGTTTCAATGGAGCTTGGGGCATCCGTGACCGTCAACTCGGGACCTGATCTGTCACAAGCTCAAGAACCGCAGCAGATTACTGCAAATCAGGAGATGTGGCTTGAGGCGGCTTCTGTTGCATGGGAGAATGATGGAGGTTTCTCTACTGCATATTCTTTTGATGATGAGATATCATTCGTCAACGGTGAACCTGTCGGATTGCAATTCGAGCCTGGGCTTGGAAACTTCGTTCAAGAACCAATGATCAATGAACATCAACAGCCAATGATCAATGAACATCAACAGATGGCTCTTGCATGTTTTAGTGGCAATCATGAGGAAAAACCTATTTCAGTCGAGGATTATGAGTTGATGGGTCTATCGGAAGCTACCTTTCAATGATCTGAATATTGTTCAGAGTTTCAACGAGGATCCAATCATCAGCACTGAACCAATAATGGCGGGCAATGAAGATGTTAGGTATCAATTAAAATTCTAGTGTAAGTAGAATCATTGACAAAGAGGATTTGTGTTATACTAGATAATTAAAATCTTTATTTAATTAGTTAGTTAGAATTTTTATTAGATTATGATAATTAAATGTTATAATTTTCAAAGCATTCAAAATTTTAAGAGTGTTGAATGTAATGAATAAAAGCTTGCGATGTTAAATAATTGATTGTTTAGTCTTTTCAACAATTAATGATATCAGAGCTTTTCAACCATATTGGTATCATAGCTTTCCAACAGAAGAATCACACACCATTGAAAATCAGAAGATCATGGGGCTTGGAGTTAATTTGCCGCTCTACTGAAGATTCTTCCAATAACTTTGGGTTTATGATTGATGAAAGTCAACAGATGGCTCTCTTGCAATAGCTGCAATGGCGATGAAGGGTTTTAGTTTCCCTGCTGCCGTTGTTTGCGAGAACACGGCAACTTCTGACAATGCAGTACCGCCAGAAGTGAGAGCTGTCCCGTTATGGATGCTGGCTTCATCCAGCACTTGAAGAATGAGCCCAATATATTGCATGGTTTGCTAACTTCCAAGCATTGCAAATGGAAGAACGCTATATGAAGATGATCAGGTTGATGAGCTTATGGCCATGAAGTCTGGACCTATTTCCTGACTAGAGTAGTGATTTTTCATGTTAGTTTTTTATAGGATTATTTTTAACACTAATTAAGTTCTGTTGCTTAGGTTTCTTCTTTTCTTTTCTTTTTCCTCAAAGGTTCTTGTACTTAGTTCACAATTTGTAAACTTGAATTTACTAATCAATATATCAGTTTTGTCTGTCCTCTTATTTTCTTTCCGAGGCTTGACAATGGTGAAAGTGCCGGACCATATTGTTAACTCTATACTATTTTGACCTTAACTTGGTTAAAAGTTGTAGGGTGGCGGCCTGGTGGACTCAAATTCGGAGGGACATTTTGGTTATAACTTGGAAGAATGGAGATTTCTTGTTATGCTGCAATGACAATGAGAGCTGTTCAAGTGTTATAACTGGTTGCGTGTAGAAATAGAAAGTAGTAGAAAAATGGCTCTTCTCGTCTCTGACCTCTTCAGCTTCTTTACTTTGTGTTTTCATCAACTATTTTATTTAAAAGTGTGTAAAAATTATTTTTTAAAATATTTTTTACTTAAAAATACATTAAAATCAAATAAAAAAAATCAAATTTTAACAAAAAAAAAAAACATTTCAATCTCGATGCCAAACAGATACTAGCTAAATCTTTTTCTATTACCAAATTTTCCAAATACTTGTTTGTAGGAAAGAATGGGAGATCACAAAAGGGAGTCTGATAAGAAATTAGAGGAACATATTTACCATAGAAGGTCCACCAACTTGATTTTTCTTTACCTGTGGTGATTTTGGCTTAATATTTTTTTGTTTTCAAGTTAAACCCAATTTTGGAACAACCTGTGCATGATTGTTGTTTTCCTGGAACAGTCTTGGGACATTGTAAATTATGATTTCTGCATAGCCATTTGCTGTTGGGGTTAGCTCAGTTGTCAATTGCGATGAAGTGGAAGCAAGACTTTTCCTATCCCATAGTGTAACAAGTACTGCTACAGAAAAAAAGAATTATATGATTCAACATCACTGCTAAAAGAACAAGTAAAATTGTGATTTCTGCACTGTTTATGTTGTCATTCAAGATCAAGTTCTGATTAAAAAAATGCCTCTCAAGGAGGACTTTTCAGAGCGAATTTTTTTATACTTCATTTCTTGGAAGTAAAGTCAACTGCCTGTCAATCCCTGATAAATTAATGTGATTTCTATATATTATATATATACACGATTTCGATATCACTGTTGAAAGACAAATAAAATAGTGATTTCTGCACTGTCGATGTTGTCATTCAAGATCAAGTTCTGATCTCTAGAGAGTAAACACATCCTTATGATGCAGTCGTCGTTTATTGTATAAATCTTGATTTGGAGAAAGTTTGGACGATTTAAACGAGTTTATCATTGGATAGAGCTGGGTTGCTAATGAGGTCAGCACACTGATATCTAACGAGATTATGCCTAAATTAGATTCAAAAGTTTCTTTTAACTTAGAGTTTTTTTTATAGTTTAGTTCTGTGATTTTAGAGCTTGGAAGCATTAAGTTTTTTTTATCGTTACTGAATTTTTCTTATTTCAATTCATGGAAATAAAGTCAATGGACTGCCAGTTGCATGAAGACATTTACCAGCATCGAGGAAGCAGCTGGGATGCCATTGGCGTCTTTTAATATTATTTTACTCCCGAGAAAACAAAACATTTGATTCAGCTCATCAGATTTTGTTGCTTACAATGGCCAATCTTCTCTTCAATAAATTGATGGAGAGTGCCAAGGCAATTGAAGGTAGTAATCTGGATCTTGCAGAGTCACTTCTGGAGGAAATCAGATATCTAGTTTCTACAGAACCCAACATAGCAACAAGGAAGGTTGTGAAAAACTTTGCAGAGGCTTTAGTCCGGCGAGTCAATGGACTGCATCCTCGATATCCTTTGCCGTTAGTACCTTCCTCAAATCTAGAGGACTTCTACAATTATGTATTTTATCCTTTCTACTGGTTTTCTTACTTCACCACCACGCATGCCATCCATGCCTTTCGCACTGGAAATAAACCACTCCATGTTATTGATTTCTCAGTCATGTTATACACCTCTTTGTGGCATGATTTGATGCGAGATCTTGCGAATCAGCCTGGTGGCCTGCCATCTTTTCGGTTGACCAGCATCGTGCCGAAACTGTCAAGGAATTTTGACTACCGACAACAAATACGCAGCAAACTCACTCGAGCTGCTGAACGGCTCAGGGTTGATTTTCAGTTGAGACAAGTGGTGGCCAATAATGCGAAAGAAATCATTGAATGTTGTGTGTCTAAGATCAGAAGGACAAGGGAGGATGAGATGCTAGTCGTGAGATGGTCGTTTTCACTTCACAAGTTGCTTTCACAGGAAGGTGCCCTTGAGCAGGTGCTCTCAAAGGTGAAGGATTTGAAACCAGACATCATGATAATTGTCGAGCAGGAAGCCAATCATAACGGGTCTGATTTCATGGACCGGTTTGTCAAGTCATTTCAATACTACTCCACTATTTTTCACTCACTAGAGGAGGACAACTTCTACCGCGATGTGGATGGCATGGAGTTGTGGAAGAGGAATTTCAGACGGCAAATTGGGAACGTGGTGGCATGTGAGGGCATTGACAGGGTCGAGCGGCATGAGTCATTGTATCAATGGCAAGAGCGGCTATTGCATGCTGGGTTTCATCCAATGCAACAGTGGTGGAAGAACGATAGACATACTCTCCAGTTGAAATACAGAATACAAGAGAAGGATGGACATCCTATGCTATATCGGCACAATTGCCCACTTGTTGTCACCTCGGTTTGGAAACACTCTGACCCATCTCAGTTCAGTGATGGTGAATTACCTTATTCCATTCTTTTCCTTTCTGTTATGTTATCCCCATACCGATGTTTATGCTCATAAGTTTGTGGTTTTATGAAATGTGGACAACTGGTAATCTCTTTGACAGGTTCTATCACATTACAAGATGTAACTATGTTCCCTCTAGCTGAGAAGTCTGACTTGATGACTTCTTCTGAGTCTGTGGATGAACAAGCAGATGATAGGGAAGACAGTATGTGGTCTCCAAGGGTAGCTTTCTAAGTTTCCAATTACTTTCCTCTAGTTTGCAGTTTCAGTTTGAATCTTCTTGTTTTTTGATGGAATGAATCCTCCATCGTCCTGTAGTTTCTTTAAACAAAATTGGTGAAGATCCGCATCAGTAACCTAATTTGATTTCTGATACTTATTGTGCTGTTAAAATATAGACATTCATTGATGGAAAATTGGTGACAGTTCTACATTAATTTGTGAGACTCAATTTAGTTAATCTCATACATTGAAATCTGCTGCTTCTGCTGTTGTTAATTACTGATATAATATTAGAATTCTTGTACTATTCTTTCAGGGATTTTTGATGGATCAAATAGCTGCTTCAGCTAATCTATATGACATATTGGAATATGTATGTCATGTACATAAGTTTCCACTGGCATTGACATGGATTTCCCATGGTGGGGAGGGTAATGCAAATTCAAATGAGAAACGTATTCTACAGATTGAGGATATGGCTTGCTATGTAAACAGTTGCTGGAAGAACAGATTTGTTGATGGATATGTGGAGTGCTATATTAAGGAAGGGCAAGGTATTGCTGGTAAAGCACTTCAATCGAATCTGTATTTTGTTCCTCATATTTCTCTGCTGGATGCGGTCGATTATCCATTCGTTGACTATGCACATAAGTATTTCCTTCATGCTGCTGTTGCAATCAAGCTCACAAGCACCTATACCAGCACCAGCTTCAACGATTACGTAGTAGAATTTTTTCTCCCTCCTCACTTGAAAGAAAGTTCAGAACAACATCTTTCAATAAATGGACTCCTATGCACCTTGCAGAAGAAATGCGGTAATTTGTGGAAACTTTGGTGTATGGAAACAAATAAGCTTAATGGCTCCAGAGCAATGCTTGGGGAGGTAGGTGTCTCTAGCATCCCACCAGCAGCTGTTTCTAGGAGCTCTCAACTGGTACTATCAGATGGTATGCCAAGCATAAATGAAATCATGGAACTAGACATATCTAACCAGACCAGTGATGGGATGGAAACACATCAGACTCTTGAACAGGTGATTGTCTTAACTGAGTCTATATCATTGTATTTTTGGCTATAAATAGCTTCATGCTTCATGTGGTTAATTATCCTTCTTGTCAATCTCCTGACAGGAAGTCAGAGAACAATATGCAATGGCTACTCCTGGTATAAATGCTGAAAGAGAGTTGCCTAGCAATGGCAATGCCAACCGAGACATGGTCATTAACAAAAAACGAAAGGTATCCAGTGTGTGGGAGGGATTTAAGAAGCATGAAGGAAAATATGGTGAAGCATGGGCTACATGTAAATATTGTAATAAGCGGTATCGTGCTGAAAGCACGAGGGGAACTTCAAATTTACATAAACATTTACAAAAATGCTTGTCCAAGAGACAGGGAGGAGCAGAACAACAATCATCACCTCTGGTTGAATCTGATGATTTAATAAGTTCCATCCAAAGAAATTTTGTGTTCGATCAAGAAAGAAGTCATCTAAACATCGCAAGAATGATGATTAAGCATGGATATCCACTGGATATAGTTCAGCATGAGTTTTTCGAAACTTTTGTGAAGAATTTGCAGCCAATGTTTCAACTTCATTCGAAAGACATGGTTGAAGCTGATGTTCTTGCTATTTATAGACAAGAGAAGGAGAAGCTCATCAGATGTTTCAATAACCTCTCTTGTCTGTTCTGTTTAACAATTGAATTGCTGTCGTCTGACGACAGAAAGATGACATACTGTTGCTTGACCTTGCATTTCATTGATGATGAATGGAAGCAGAAGAAGAAGATTCTTGCTTTCAGGAATCTACAGGGCAATTACGATGCAGAAACTATACAAGAAATCATTAGAAGTGTGCTTATAGAGTGGGGCATTGGCAAGAATTTGAATTTCATATGGTTAAATATTGCTCCTCCAAATGATCAGATGATTGGAGAATTAAAAAGTAAGCTTTCTGACCAAGACTCACTTCTCAATGGGGATGAATGTTTTTTATCTTCTTATGCACAAATTGTTCATCTTCTTATTCAAGATGGACTTTTCGAGATAAAGAGTGTTCTTTGTAAGATTAAAGAATCTATTGCATATGTCAATGGAACACAAGATAGAAGAGAAATGTTTCAGAAGGCAATCAATCAACTGAAGTTGCAAGACAAGAACAAGGCTTCTCTAGATGTTCCTACAAGATGGGATACCACCTTTTCGATGCTCGAGAATGCATTAGACTTAAGAAATGCCTTTGCTTACCTTGAACAAACTGACAGCGAATTCAGAGTGAATCCATCCGTGGAAGAGTGGAGCATATCAACGATCATACTGGACTGCTTGAAAGTGTTGATATTGCATGAGTCCGCAAGCAATGCTTCTACAGGCGTAGAATTGTATTTCCTGAACGTTTGTGGTGTCTATAAGAATTTGATACAATGGAAGAGGAGCCAACATGCATTTGTTCGCTCGATGGCAGATAGAATGCTGGTGAGATTTGATGAGTTTTGGAGCAAGTTTTGCTTGGCTTTGGGAATCTTAACTATTCTCAACCCATGCTTTAAACTTGATGTTGTGGAGTACGGCTACAGCCAGATTTATGGCAGTGATGCAAACTTATTCTTGCCAAGACTCCATAACGATCTTAAAAGGGTGTACCATAGATATTCTAGTGACTCCAGTAATCCGGCAGCATCCACTTCCACTCTTGCTGATGTGAATTGCTGCACATCATTTAATCCAACTTCTGAAGATATGCTTCAAGGATTCAGGGCGTGGCAGAAGCGTAAATATGAAAGCAATTCGCTGGATTCGCAGAAGGTTGAACTTGATCAGTATTTAGAGCAACCTCCAGAAAACTTGAGTAAGGATTATAATGTCTTGGAATGGTGGCATGCCAATGCTCCAAAATTCCCAATACTCGGAAGAATGGCTCGTGATTTCTTTGCAATTCCTGTATCAACTATTGTTTCAAAATCTTCTGCAGCTGAAGAAGCAGTGAAGATGAACTCAACCTTTAATCACGTACGTCCTGAAATTGTAGAGGCTTTAATATGTGGGAGGGATTGGCTGGAGAGTCCTTTGCAAGTCCTCTTTTAAAAAAAATACTCCCATTTCTAGTGTTTGTTTGTTTGTTTTTTTTTTTTGTGGGGGGTTGCTATTTTAAGTAATTCTACTGTTATTATAAAATGCAGCTAGAAATATTTTACACATTTGATTTGTGCTGTGTATTCAGTGGAATCACTCTTTTCTTGTTTAATGTGGGCATTGTATTCAGCTAGAGTATATGTGTGTGTTTATATGTTATATGTAGAGTTTATATAACCATACAACAAGAAAAATAAATAGAATAAAACAAATTATACAAAATACTTAAATCATCTCTTAATTCATTTAATTCCTTGATTTTTTTCCTTTTATCTTTTAAGAAAATAAATAAGAATATTTATTTTGATTATTTACTTGACAATACCACTCTTTTCTTGTTTAATGTGGGCATGTGTTTGTTATTGTATAAAAAAAACATGTTTATTTTTATCCAACTATCATTACCTCTTCTATCCCGAAACAATAACTGATTCTTGTTCATCATTTTGTTTTCATGTTATCACTAGCAAAGACATACTCTCACGAGACAAGAGGAGTGTGAGAACGCCTAGTTTACATCAGGTTTCTCCATAAAAGAAGATCTAATTAATCACCCCACCGGTGTGCAAAAGCCTTGCTTACTATTGTCCAACCTATGGTTTAAGAGGATTTAAGCGCGATCCAGTATGTTTGATGCTGGTAGCTTAGATTGATGGGAGAGAAAATTTAGTATGCTTCATGGTCCATCCTGTTAACATTTGCTGGGCCTGGATTGAATATGTCAACGGAACACGAGAGGAAAAAAGAAACAGTAACAACAGCAGCAACATAACTGTTATCAATTTCCAGTCCTCCAAAATCAGAAAGCCAATGCCATAGCTGTTGTAGCACAGCATTCATCATATAGTATTCCCAGATCATCTTAAGACAATCCCTGCCTTTTGCTAAATTAGTTCTTGAATGAAAACAAAATGTGGCGAAACCCCTCCCACCACATAATTGCATATATTATAAGGATCTTATTTCACAGTTTAAACTAATGAGCTGAATTGATTTTTTAATAATAATAACCTACACTCAGAAGGTTAAACCAGTGATTTCACCTTATTTTTCTTAATACAAATATTAAACATTAAAATCTGGAGAATCCACATTTCTAATTTCCCGTGTTGAGGTTCTGCTCCAGGTCATAGGACTTTAAAATTGCATCTTTTAATATTCAAATCATCCCTGCAAACCCAAGTATCCCTTTCTCTATTTTGCTTAAACTCTTCAACGTTTCATACGTTCAGAAGGGTGGGTTATCATAACGAGATGGAAAGCAACAAGTCTCTTTATTATTACCACAAGCATACATGTTCACTTGTTTACAGCTCCAAGGTCTTCATTACTAAACAGTGAAATGATGATGAATTTCATTTATTTAAATATTTGATAGAACAGTAAGAATTAAGTGCTTTGCTCAGCAAGAATCCAATTTTCCTCGGACCATTACTGTTGGAAACTTAGGCAGGGCCTCCCATGATACTTCCAACACAGGAAACTAAATAAACTCCCAATCCCAAGCATCATTCACTGGTTGGCATTGACTACTCCTCCATCCAACTCTCTCACAGACTAAACTCTGTCTAATATGATAGTTGTTCACAAGAATGGATCGTCAATCGACCAATAAGTGCAAATGAATTGAACGAAGAAATGCAATTCTTACACCATCTAATATTGAACTTGTGAGAACTAACTGGAGATGCATTGTATTCTTCAACATTCTCAACTTTTAAATCAACAAAACATAAGTGATCATAAAATAATATTGAAACTAGAAAAATCAAAATGAATTACATGAGAACCAAAAGGATCAGCACTAAACCTGCAAGCAGAACCTTGAGGTAACGCTCAGACATTCTTCAACTTCTTCATCTTAGAAGGCGGCCAACGACCCTTCTTTCTCATCCTCCTCTTCCTAACAAGCCTATTCCTTCGAAGCCTGATCTTTCTCGCCAATTTCATCTTCATCTTCTGTTCTTCTCTCTCCTGTAACTTTGACTCCAATGGCAACTTATCAACTGCCACAACCTCCTCTTTACTTTCTACAGGAGGCTCACTTGTCTCTGTAGGAGCGGTTCCATCAATATCCGAAGAAGCTCTCGCAATAACTGCACCAATTCTGTTTCCACGAATTGGGTTTTGAAACCGGACTCCATTCCAAGTCTTAAACTTTAATTCAAAGGCTTTCACGTCCAGCCTGGAAACTAAAAAATAACACAAAATTCAGATATGGGTCTTGAAGACTAAATTAAAGTGAAAGATGAAATATTTCGTAATTTTAAGCACAACACAGATTCAATTATGGGTTACAGCAGCAAAACAAACAAACTTCATGGTAACTAATATAGAAAGCATGAGCACAAAATTCAGATATGAGCCTTTAAGACTAAATCAAGAGAAAGATAAAATATTTAGGAATTTTCAGCAAAACCCACATTGAATGGGTTATAACAGAGAAAAGACCAGTCTTCCTAGAAATAATATAGAAAGCACGAGCATCCAAAAACTGGTTGAACTTAGGAAGCAAGTGATAAGTGTTTGATGAAATGGCCAGGCGAGCATGAAGTGAAACCATATAAGCTTATACTAACAAGTGCTGAAAAGCAGAAATAATAAAATTCACCGTCGATACAGCCCATATTAGCAAAAACTGCAAACATGAGACAAATCTAAAGAAGTGGGTACCTGGTGTTGCAATGAAGGCCAAAGTTGGAGATGAAAAGGGGGGAAGTGAAGAGAGCGAGGTGAGAGGATTGGAGAGAAGGAGGGGCATTTTCGTTTTGATTGAAAGGAAATCTGCAATCTTTTTGGCTTTGGGGGTTTCCTAGTTTACGTTGCCTGTGGCCTTCCTGTGTGGTTCTTTTGGATAAGGAAAGTGAGCTCTACCTCGGTTTGCTCTCACCTAGAGAAAAAGACTGAAAGGAAAACCTTCATAAGAGTTTCGAAACGTTTCCAAATGGTCCTTTGTTTTTCTCTTTTCAATTTGGCTAAATTGTTAAAATTATCCGGGATTTTAGATCAAATTGTACTTTAATTATTATTTTTTTTAATTTCATTACCTAAACTGTTTTTGAAGAATTTTTTATTAATTTTAATCACAGGTAATAATTTAGAAACATAATAGGTATCCGGGAAATTAAACTATGTAATTTGAAAAAAAATAAAAATAACAGAGATAAAAACATAGAAAAAGTTTGATTTTTTACCAAAAAATAGTTTATGATATTTGAATAAAAAAAAATAAAGTTTAGAGACTAGATTACTTTGAGCAAGAATTTAAAATGATTTTGAATAATATAACCTTTTAATTTCTACATCTTTCTTCTTCTATTATTCAAGATATAAATCTAATTTAGGTTGTTAGTTTTGAATAATGTTATTTATATTCAAATATATGTTCTAATGAATCTTTAAAATAATATTTTATTTAGTAAGGGCTGAAAATTAATATAAAATAATATAAATTGTTATTCATTTAATTCAAATGATCATTATGATTATTATTTTTATTTTGATGGCCACCATGATTTTTTTAAAAAAAAGATTAATGTAAATATGATTAACATAATCATAGGTGAAATAATGCAAACATAATTTTGCTGGTCTGAAATGAAGGGCTAAATTTGTTTCTCACATATTAATTATTTTGGTGAATGCAAATAAATATTTGCAATGACAGTTGGTCTGGGCCTGGTCATAAAGTTTGATCTGGGCTTAAAAGCTTGTTTTAGCTGTTGGATATTTATTTTCAGTGACAGTTGGTCTGGGCCTGGTCATACAATGTTTTTAGTTGGGCTTTTCTCTGAGCTGAAAAAACATCAATTATCTTCCACAATATGCAGGCTTCCACAATATGCAGGCTACTGTATGAGTCATAATTATAAAACTTGATTATTTGAGGTTACTATGCAATCTGTGTTTTATAATTTTTTAAATTATTTTTGTTTAACATTATTTTTTATATTTTTAAATTGTTTTAATATATTGATATCAAAAATAATTTTTAAAATAAAAAATATTATTTTATTGTATTTCAAAGATAAAAAATACTTTAAAAAACAAGTATTATTATACTCTCGAATACTCTTTTAATTTATCATCTAGTCAAAATAGATCACCTTAATGAATTAAAAATAATATTATTTTATTTTAATAAAAAAAACAAATCTCATATGAAACTTGACTACACATGAAAATTGATCTAATAAATTAATTGAGTTTTACTGAAATTGTTTTTAATTTTTGATACAAAATATTAAAATCATCAAATAACATTAAAAAAATATATATCAATTTCACGTCTTTTTAAGTCAAATACATTTTCAAAATGCACTGGCACGAAGTTTCAAGTCATTTTTTACATCAATTTTTTTTTCTTTCAAATTCATGATAAAATTAAGCAAATAATAAGTCTTCGTCACTTCAGGTTCTAATGTCCAGTATTCTTCAACAGCATCCAAGTCAGATATGCTCAGCCTGGTTGACCCTGCGGCATAGAAAAATAATGTACCTTGTTACTTGCTACTTGTTTTCATTTGAGAATTACTTTCCAGCCTAGTTTTCATGTTCATGCAGACTGCAGATTATATGCGCATTTTGATTTTTCACTCTGCAGACAAATCTTGTTCTTGGAAATAAAAGACAAGGCCAGTGTTTACCTGGGAAAAACTTATTTCACAGTACTAGCAACTACCAGTGAGGATCCAAACATGGATCAATTGCTGAAGAAAAAAGAAGAAGAAGAAATAAATAAACAGATAGCAGAGATACAAAAGCATCTCACTTAAATCGAGCAAAAAGAAAAGGAAAACTTACTTCCAGTTAGGGCTGTCCAACCAATCCTTTCCACATATCAAAGCCTCGGCTATCTCAGGAAGAACACCGTCATGGACTGATGCCATCTTCATAACCTCTGATGACTTGGAAATGATAGTTGATACTGGAATTGCTAAGAAATCACGAGCCATTTTTCCCAGCACTGGAAATTTTTGAGCATTGTCTCGCCACCAAGCTAATACGTTACCATCCTTATCCAAGTTCTCCGGAGGCAGTTGTAGATACTGATCAAGCTCATTCCATTGTGAGTGCACCATGTTGCGTTCATACTTACCCTTGCGCCACTCTTTGAA
>Ga0307510_10006485_pt1 | contig 13961 bp, 13 predicted proteins | sample 12_EM_MG_FD_207224 | JGI IMG/M metagenome (GOLD analysis project Ga0307510, IMG submission 207224) | Populus trichocarpa ectomycorrhiza microbial communities from riparian zone in the Pacific Northwest, United States - 12_EM | ecosystem: Host-associated > Plants > Roots > Unclassified | place... | reverse complement strand
CTATCAGGCCCTGTCGGAATCGGCGCGGATCCTGGCCTCATCCAGCCCGGCGGTCTCCGGCGACACGGTGGTGGCCTCGTTCGGCTCCGGCGAACTCGTGGCGCTGCGCACCTCCAACGGCAACGACCTCTGGAACGAGGCGCTCTCCCGCGCCAGCCGCACCAGCGCGCTATCCGAGATCCGCGACATCCCCGGCCGCCCGGTGATCTACCAGGGCGACGTCTTCGCGGTGAGCCACTCCGGCGTCTTCGCCGCCACAGACCTGCGCACCGGCGACGCGCGCTGGAGCCTGCCGGTGGTGGGGATCACCTCGCCCTGGGCGGCCGGCGACGTGGTCTATGTGGTCTCCAAGGACGGCCTGGTGATCTGCGCGGCGCGTGAGAGCGGCCAGATCTACTGGACCCGCGACCTCAATGCCGGCGTGAAGCTGAAGAAGGCTAAGACCGGCGGACGGTTCAGCTGGATGAAGATGCCCGGTCTTCCCGGCAAGACGGTGATGAAGCCCATTTGGTCGACGCCGCTCATGGCCAACAACCGGCTGATCATGGTCGGATCGACCGGTGAGCTGGTGGCCCTGAACGCCAAGACCGGCGAAGTCCAACGCCGGATGGAGATCGGCGCGCCGGCGCTGCTGGGTCCCATCGCGGCGGGCGATACGATCTATGTGCTGACCGATACGGCGCAACTGATCGCGCTTCGCTAGCCGACGCGCTACACACCGCTGCATGGCGCTGAAACTCGCGATTGTCGGGCGACCCAACGTGGGCAAGTCCACGTTGTTCAACCGGCTGGCCGGGCGCAAGCTCGCCATCGTCGACGACCAGCCGGGCGTGACCCGCGACCGGCGCTTCGGCATCGGGCGGCTGGGCGACCTGGACCTGGAGCTGATCGACACCGCCGGCTTCGAGGACGTCACCGACGAGAGCCTCGAGGCGCGGATGCGCGCCCAGACGGAATTGGCCATCGACGAGGCGGACGTCGCGCTCTTCGTCATCGACAGCCGCGATGGCGTCGTTCCGATGGACGAGGTCTTCGCCGAGATCCTGCGCCGCCGCGACATGCCGGTGATCGTGGCCGCCAACAAGGCCGAGGGCCGGGCGGGCGATGCCGGCATCCTGGAAGCCTTCGGGCTGGGCCTGGGCGAACCGGTGCCGATCTCCGCCGAGCATGGCGAGGGCATGGCCGACCTCTACGCCGCGCTGCTGGCCGTCGCGCCCAACCAGGACGACCACGAAGAGGAAGACGGCGACAAGGCGGTGAAGATCGTCATCGTCGGACGTCCCAACGCCGGCAAGTCGACCCTGGTCAATAAGCTGCTGGGCGAGGATCGGATGCTGACCGGGCCCGAGGCCGGGATCACCCGCGACGCCATTCCGGTGGACTGGACCTGGGACGGCCAGGCCGTGCGGCTGGTCGATACCGCGGGCCTGCGTCGTAAGGCCAAGGTGCAGGAGAAGCTCGAAAAGCTCTCGACCCACGATTCCATCCGCGCCATCACCTTCGCTGAGATCGTCATCCTGGTGATGGACGCCACCCACCCCTTCGAAATCCAGGACCTGCAGATCGCCGATCTTGTTGAGCGAGAAGGCCGTGGGCTGGTTTTCGTCCTGGCCAAATGGGACCTCGTCACCGACCAGCAGGCCAAGCTCGCCGAGATCACCGAGGAGGCGCAGCGCCAGCTGCCGCAGGTGAGGGGCACGCCGATCATCGCGCTCTCCGCCGAGACCGGCCGCGGCCTCGACAAGCTGATGCCCGCCGTCTTCAAGGTCCACAACGACTGGTCGACCAAGGTGAAGACCAAGGACCTCAACGACTGGCTCCGGATGGCCACCGAACGCCACCCGCCGCCGGCGGTGGGCGGGCGGCGGATCAAGCCCAAGTACATGGCCCAAACTAAGGCCCGGCCGCCGACCTTCGTCCTGTTCTCCAGCCGCGCCGACGAGATTCCCGAGAGCTACCGCCGCTATCTGATCAATTCGATCCGGGAGAGCTTCGACCTGCCCGGCGTGCCGATCCGGGTGACGGTGAAGTCGAACAAGAATCCCTACGCCGCGGGTGAGGAGAAGGCGGGCCAGGGCTCCGCGCGGGCGCCGTTCGGCCTGCCCGAGGGCGGCCTGCCGACGACCGGCCTGAAGGCGAAGATCCGCACCGCGGCCTCGGCCAAGGCCAAGGCGGGCGCGTCGGGCAAGCCGAAGCCGCACGGCAAGGCCAAGCCGGCGGGACCGAAGGCCAAGATCGGCAATCCCCGCGGTCGCGCCCAGAAGCTCGCGCGTCCTGGCGTCAAGCCGAAGCGCGCATCCCGTCCGGCGCCGAGCGGTCGAAGACCACGTTAGCCTTGGGCAGGCCCCGGTCGGCCTGCGCCAGCGCCACGATCAGCGGCCCGATCGCCGAGGGTTCCGGAAGCGTCATCGGATCTTCGCCCGGCATGGCCTCGGCGCGCATGGCGGTGCGCATGACGCCCGGGTCCAGCAGCACGGCGCGGACCTTGGTCTGCTCCAGCTCGTCGGCCCAGGTGCGCACCAGGTGCTCCATCCCGGCTTTGGTGACGCCGTAGGGGCCCCAGAAGGCCTTGGGACGCGCTGCGCGGCCGGTGGTCAGGAAGATCGCCCGCCCGGCCTCCGAGGCCCGCAGCAGCGGCTCGGTGGTGCGGATCAGGCGGTAGGCGGCCGTAAGGTTGACCGCCACCACCCGGTCCCAGTGTTTCGGCTCGATGTGCGCCACCGGCGTCATGGGCCCCAGGATCGCCGCGGCGTGGACCAGCACGTCGAGCCGGCCGAACCGCTGGTGCAGCGCCAGGCCGAGTTGATCGAGGCCATCGCCCTCGGTGATGTCCATGGGCGCGAGGGTCGCCGACTGGCCGGTGGCGGCCTTGATCTCGTCGTCGAGCTCTTCCAGTCCGCCCTGCGTGCGGGCCACGGCGACCACATGGGCGCCGGCTTGCGCGAGGGCGAGGGCGGTGGCGCGGCCGATGCCGCGGCTGGCGCCGGTGACCAGGGCGATCTTGCCGGAGAGGGGCTTGTCGGTAGGCGGGAGAGACATGGGCGGCTTCCTAGCGAGTCTCGCCGCCGAAGTCAGGCCCTAGGTCTCGGTCCGCCGCGCATAGCGCTGCGCGAGCGCCGCGCAGGCCATCAGCTGGATCTGGTGGAAGATCATCAGCGGGATCATGGCGATGCCGGCGACGGCGGGCGTGAGCAGGGCCGCGGCGATCGGCGCGCCGCTGGCCAGAGACTTCTTGGAGCCGCAGAAGACGATGGCGATCTCGTCGGCCTTGTCGAAGCCGAGCGCGCGGGCGGCGAAGGCCGTGGCCGCCAGCGCGGCGCCCAGCAGGACCATGCAGATCACCAGAAGCCGCAGGAGGTCCAGCGCGCTCAGCCGGCTCCAGACGCCGGCCACGACCGCGCCGGAGAAGGCCGTGTAGACGATCAGCAGGATGGTGCCGCGGTCGAACTTTGAGAGCGTCTTGTTGTGGCGGGCCACGAAGTCGCCGATCCAGGGCCGCAGCAGCTGGCCGGCCACGAAGGGCGCGAGCAGCTGTAGGATGATCGCCCAGAACGAGCCGGCGCTGACCACCCCTTTGGAATGCATCAGCAGGCTGGCCAGCAGCGGCGTCAGGAACACGCCCAGCATGTTCGAGGCCGAGGCGGAGGCGACGGCGGCCGGCACGTTGCCCCGCGCCACGCCGACGAAGGCGATCGAGCTCTGGATGGTCGACGGCAGGCAGCCCAGCAGCACGATGCCGGACGCCAGCTCCGGTGGGCTGATCCAGGCCGGCAGGTGGACGATGCCCACGCACAGCGCCGGGAAGAGGACGAAGGTGGCGGCCAGGATCAACAGGTGCAGCCGCCAATGGGTCAGGCCGCGCAGCACCGCCTCGCGCGACAGCCTGGCGCCGTGCAGGAAGAACACCAGGCCGATGGCGATCTTCGAGACCCAACCCAGCCAGACGGCCGCCTCGCCGCGCACGGGCGCCAGCGTCGCCGCCACGCCCATGGCGATGATCAGGATGAGATACCAGTCCGGCTTCAGTTTCGAGAAGACGCCGGTCTTGTCTCCGCTCACGCGTCGACCAGGAACGAGAGCTGGCGCTCGGAGACCTCGTTGCGGCCCTCGGCGATCTCACGGTCCAGGAGGCGGGTGGGGTAGTCGCCGGTGAAATAGTGGTCGGTGAACTGGGGCGTCGCGGCGTCGCGCACGGTGCCGTCCACGGCCCAATAGAGGCCGTCCACCGACAGGTAGCCCATGGAATCCACGTCGAGCAGCTTGGCGATCTCGTCGATGGAATGGTTGGCGGCGAGCAGCTTTTCGCGGTCGGGCATGTCGATGCCGTAGAAGTCCGGCCACATGATCGGCGGCGAGGCTGAACGCAGGTGCACCTCGGCCGCCCCGGCCTCGCGCACCATCTGAACGACGCGCACGGAATTCGTCCCGCGGACGATGCTGTCGTCGATCAGAATCACGCGCTTGCCGGCCAGCACAGAACGGTTGGGCGAGAGCTTCATGCGCACGCTGGATTCGCGCGTCGCCTGGGTGGGCTGGATGAAGGTCCGGCCCACATAGTGGTTGCGGATGATCCCCATCTCGAAGGGCAGGCCGGCTTCCTGGGCGTAACCCAGCGCCGCGGGCACGCCCGAGTCCGGCACCGGCACCACCACGTCGGCGTCGACGCCGGTCTCCTGGGCAAGGCGCCGGCCCATGCGCTTGCGCACCTCATAGATCGAGCGGCCGTTCACGACGGAATCGGGGCGGGCGAAATAGACGTATTCGAAGATGCAGGGCCGCGCCTGCTTGGCCGGAAAGGGCTTCACGCTGGTGATGCCGTCGGCGTCGATGATCACCATCTCGCCGTGCTCGATGTCGCGCACGAAGCGGGCCCCTATGATGTCGAGCGCGCAGGTCTCCGACGCCAGGATCGCCTTGCCGTCGAGATCGCCTAGCACCAGCGGGCGGATGCCCAGCGGGTCGCGCACGCCGATCAGCTTCTTGTTCGTCAGCGCCACCAGGGCGTAGCCGCCCTCGATCTGCGAGAGGGCATCGATGAACCGGTCGACGAAACGGGCTTTCCGCGAGCGGGCGATCAGGTGGAGGATCACCTCTGAGTCCGAGGTCGACTGGAAGATCACGCCGTTGGAGACCAGCTGGTCGCGCAGCGTCAGGAAATTGGTCAGGTTGCCGTTGTGGGCCAGCGCCACGCCGCCAGCTTCCATGTCGGCGAACATTGGCTGGACGTTGCGGATCACCGAGCCGCCAGCGGTGGAATAGCGGGTGTGGCCGATGGCGAAACGGCCGGGCAGGCGCTCGGTCAGGTCCATCCCGCCGAAGGCGTCGCCCACATGGCCCATGTGGCGCTCGGTGTGGAACCGCTGGCCATCGAAACAGGCGATGCCGCAGGCTTCCTGGCCGCGATGCTGCAATGCGTGCAGACCCAGCGCTGTGAGGCCGGCGGCCTCGGCCGAGTCGAACGCCCCGAACACGCCGCACTCAAGGCGGGGACTATCGTCGAGGGGGTCGCGGACCGTGGGAACCCATCGATCGTGCGCCTCACTCATCTGGATTTCTCCACCAGGTCGTCGATCTCGCCGCGTTGGCGCGCGTCGTAGCCGTCTGTCGCAGGTCTGTCACCTAATGCATCTCCCACGGCGCGGTCGAAGGCCGGTTTCATGCGTCCGGCGATGCCCAGGCCCTTGGGCGCGAGCGCGGCGAGCGCCCGGCCCATGTTCTGCGCCAGCGGCCAGGTCGTGGCCCCGGTGATCCAGTGGGGCTTCAGGTCGGTGGGCGTCGCGGCGTTGAACATCAGGTTGAGCGCTCCCAGCACGATCAGGCCGCGCGCCAGCCCTATGGCCAGGCCGACGCTGCGGTCGAGGGCGCCGATGAAATTGGTCTGCTGCACCCGTCGCGCCAGCGCGCCGCCGACGAAGCGGAGCAGGATATAGGTGACAAGGAAGACCGCTATCAGGGTCGCCGCCGTGGCCAGCCAGTCCGGATGGACGACGTGGCGCATCATCGGGGCGAATAGCGGCAGGCCGAAGACCGCGAAGGCCGCCGCCGCGATCAGCGCCACCAGCGCGGCGATCTCGCGCACGGCGCCGCGGGCGAAGCCCACCGCCGCCGAGATCAGCAGCAGGGCCGCCACCAGGAAATCGAACTGGGTCACGCCGCTCATGACCACCCGCCTTCGCCGATCCGGCTGACCGCGTCCGCCAGCCGATTGACCCCGGTCGCAGCCACCGCACCCGCCCCGTCCATGCCGGAGGGGCCCAGGGCGCGACGAAAGCCCAGCTTGGCGGCTTCCTTGAGGCGGCTATCCATCCGGCTGACGGCGCGGACCTCGCCCGAGAGGCTGATCTCGCCGAACACCACGCAATCCTGCGGCAGGGCCTGGTCTAGCGCGGAGGAGGCCAGGGCCGCCGCCGCCGCCAGGTCCGCGGCGGGCTCGGTGATCCGCAGGCCGCCGGCGACGTTCAGGTAGACGTCGCGGTCGCCGAGGCTGAGGCCGCAGCGGGCTTCCAGCACCGCCAGCACCATGGCCAGGCGCCCGTTGTCCCAGCCCACCACCGCGCGCCTGGGCGTGCCGTAGGCCGAAGGCGCCACCAGGGCCTGGAATTCCACCAGCACAGGCCGCGAGCCCTCGATGCCCGCGAAGACCGCGGCGCCGGCCGCCCGCTCGCCCGAGGTGTTGAGGAAGAGGGCCGACGGGTTCTTCACCTCGGCCAGGCCCGCATCGCCCATCTCGAAGACCCCGATCTCGTCGGTGGCGCCGAAGCGGTTCTTGGCCCCGCGCAGGATGCGGAACGGGTAGCCGCGCTCGCCCTCGAAGGCCAGGACCGCGTCGACCATGTGCTCGATCACCCGCGGCCCGGCGATGGTCCCTTCCTTGGTGACATGGCCGACCAGGATCACGGCCACGCCCTGCTTCTTGGCCAGCCGCACGAGCTCGCCGGTCGCGGCGCGCACCTGGGTGACCGAGCCTGGCCCGGCCTCATGGGAGTCGCTCCACATGGTCTGAATGGAGTCGATCACCACCAGGTCGAAGGGCTCGCGCTTCAGGCCGTCGAGGATGGCGCGCAGCGAGGTCTCGGCCGCCAGCTTCACCGGCGCATCGGCCAGGCCCATGCGCTGGGCGCGCGCGCGGACCTGCTCCACGGCCTCTTCGCCGGAGATATAGGCGCATTTGGCGCCCCGTCGGGCGGCCTCGGCGGCCACCTGCAACAGCAGGGTCGATTTCCCCACGCCGGGATCGCCCCCCAGCAGGATCGCCGATCCGGGCACCACGCCGCCGCCGCAGACCCGGTCGAACTCGTCGACGCCGGTGGCGATGCGGGGCGGGGCGGGGGTCTCGTCCTGCAGGCCCTCGAAGGCCAGACCCCGCTGGCGATTGGCCTTGGAGGGCGCCAGCGCCCCGGGCGGCCGGCTGCCCTGCAGTTCCTCGACGAGCGTGTTCCACGCGCCGCACGCCGGGCACTGGCCCGCCCACTTGGTCTGGACCGCCCCACAGGACTGGCAGGCATAGATGGCGCCGTCGCGGGCCATGGGGACTTGGGCGCTCCTGATTCGGGTTCCCCAACAGTCTAGCCTGTCCGGGCGACCGGCGTCTGTGCGTCGGCTTGCCGTTGTATGTGCTTGGCGTAGGCTTCCCTCCGGGGCAGGACAGGGAGGCCAGGCATGAGCGTTGTGGAACCCGGCTCGGCGGGCAAAAGCCTGGTCGAACGTGTGAAAAACATACTGACGCAGCCTTCGGCGACGTGGGACGTCATCGAGACGGAGCCGGCGTCGATCGGCGACCTCTACCGGACCTATGTCGCGCCGCTGGCGGCGATCCCGGCAGTCTGCGGGGCGGTGGGGCTGCTGGCCTTCGGAGTGGGCGCGTTCGGCGTCAGCTTCCGGCCGTCGCCGGTCTGGGTCATCGCCCAGTTCCTGACCAGCTATGTGATGACCCTGGTGATGGTCTACGTCCTGGCGCTGATCATCGACGGGCTGGCGCCGAACTTCGAGGCCACCAAGGACCAGGGCCAGGCCTTCAAGCTCGCGGCCTATTCGGGGACGGCCAGCTGGGTGGCGGGCGTCTTCCAGCTGCTGCCGATGATCGGCGGCCTGCTGGCGCTGCTGGGCGCGCTCTACACGCTCTACATCCTCTACGAGGGCCTTCCGAAGCTCATGAAATCGCCGGAGGACAGGACCACCCCCTATTTCGTGGTGATCCTGGTCGTCGCGGTGGTGATCGGCCTCGTCATCGCGATCCTGACATCGCGGATCAGCACCTTCGGCGGTCCGCTCTCGATCGCGTCGCAGCATGTTGGCGGCACGGTGTCGGTCCCCGGCGCCGGCTCGATCAACCTCGGCAAGCTGCAGGACCAGGCCAACCGGATGGAGGCCGCCGCCAAGCAGATGGAGTCCGGAAAGGACGTCCCGGCCACCGATCCGGAAGTGCTGAAGGCCTATCTGCCGGCCAGCGTCGCCGGGTTCAACCGCACGGAGGTCAGCGCCTCCAGCGCCGGCGCCGGCGGGTTCCAAGGCTCGGGCGCGGAAGGCGCCTACGAGAAGGGCGAAAGCTCCATCCGCCTCACCGTCAGCGACCTGGGTGTGGCCGGGGCCATGGCGGGCATGGCCAACGCCTTCAACGTCCATTCCTCCAAGGAGACCGCCACCAGCTACGAGAAGGTCGGCAAGGTGGACGGCCGCATGACCCAGGAGAGCTACGACAGGTCGAGCCAGCACGGCGAATACAGCGTCCTGGTCGCCGACCGCTTCATGGTCCAGGCGACCGGCGAAAAGGCCAGCATGGACGACCTGAAGGCGGCGGTGAACGCCGTGGGCGTGAGCCAGCTCGAAGGGCTGGCGAAGAAGGGCTAGGCTCCGCCCAGGTAGACGCGCTCGGCCCGGCGGCTCAACCGCACGAGCACCTCGTGCGCCACGCTGCCGGCGGCGGCGGCCAGGTCGTCCAGCAGCGCATGCGGGCCGAGCAGCTCGACGGCGTCGCCCGGCGCGGCGTCGACCTCGCCGAGGTCGATGACCAGCAGGTCCATGGTGACGATGAGCAGCCGCCGGCGCGCGCCCGCGAACCAGGCGTAGCCGCCGTTGCGCCCGGCGCGGATGACGCCGTCGGCATAGCCCGCGGCGACCACGGCGGCGCGGACGGGCGCCTCGATCCGCACGCTGTCGCCATAGCCCAGGACGTCGCCCGGCCGCAGGTTGCGGATGTCGGCGATGGGGGCGGTGAGGGCGGCCACGGCCCGCAGCCGGTCATCGGGGACTTCCCGCGGCCCGCTGCCGAACAGGCTGACGCCCGCCCGCACCAGGTCGAAGCGGTAGTCGGGACCCAGGAAGGCGCCCGCCGAGGCCGCCAGGCTGGCGCGGGCCTGCGGGAACAGCGCGCGGACCTCAAGGAATTGCCCTAGCTGACTGGCGTTACGGGGATTTTCTGGATCGGCCGCGGAGCCCAGGTGGCTCATGACCAGGCCGACGTCGAGTCCGCGCAGGCGGTCGCCGGCCTGCACCAGGGCGCGGGCTTCGTCGAGTTTCAGGCCTTGGCGGTTCATGCCGGTGTCGATGTGCAGGGCGACGCTGAGCGGTCGCCCGCCGCCGCTCGCCCAGGCCTGCGCGGCCGTGACCTGCGGCAGAGTGCAAAGCGCCGGCGTCAGCCCGGCGGCGGCGAGCCTCGCTCCGGAGCCCGCCGTGAAGCCGTCGAGGACATAGATGGTCGCCGGCCGATCCGCGGTGAGGGCGGCGCGCAAGGCCTCGCCCTCTGCGAGCCGGGCCACGAAGAAGCTCCGCGCGCCCTCGGCCCAGAGCCGAAGCGCCAGGGGCGTTGCGCCCAGGCCATAGCCGTCGGCCTTCAGCACGCCCGCCACCTCGGCGCCGGCGGCCTCGCGGCGGAGCGCGGCGTAGTTGTGGGCGAGCGCGTCGAGGTCGACCGTCAACCGCGCGGCGGCGGGCTCAGCCATGCCGGCTCAGCGCAGGTCGTAGCGGCCGTCGCGGGCGAGATTGCCGAATTTGGTGATGTCCTCGTTGAACGATAGCTTCACATTGCCGATCGGGCCGTGCCGCTGCTTGCCGATGATGATTTCGGCGAGACCGCGGACCTTGTCCATCTCCTCCTGCCAGGTGAGGTGCTCGGCGGTGCCTTCGCGCGGCTCCATGCGGGAGAGGTAGTAGCTCTCGCGGTAGACGAACATCACCATGTCGGCGTCCTGCTCGATCGAGCCGGATTCCCGCAGATCGGAGAGCTGGGGCTTCTTGTCCTCGCGGTTCTCCACCTGGCGGGAGAGCTGGGAGAGCGCCATCACCGGCACCGACAGCTCCTTGGCCAGCGACTTCAGGCCTTGGGTGATCATGCTGACCTCCTGCACCCGATTGTCGGACTTGCCGTCGCCGCCGGTGACCAGTTGCAGGTAGTCGACGATGATCAGGTCGAGGCCGACCATCCGCTTCAGCCGCCGCGCGCGGGCGGCTAGCTTGGCGATGGTGATGCCGCCGGTGGCGTCGATGTAGAGGGGAGCTTCCTGGATCTCCAGGGCGGCGTCGCGGACGCGGCCGAACTCCGAGGCGTCGATCTCGCCCTTGCGCAGCCGGTCGCCGGAGACGCCCGAGACCTCGGCCAGCAGGCGCATGGCCAGCTGCTCGGCCGACATTTCCACCGAGAAGAAGGCGACGACGCCGCCGCGCACGGTCTTCTTCGACCCGTCGGGCTGCGGCTCCCAGGCGTAGTGCCGGGCCACGTCGAAGGCGATGTTACAGGCCAGGGCGGTCTTTCCCATCGACGGGCGCGCGGCCAGGATCACCAGGTCGGAGGGGTGCATGCCGCCGATCTTCTGGTCGAGGTCGATCAGGCCGGTGGAAAGGCCGGCCAGGCCCCCGTCGCGGCTGTGAGCCTCGGCGGCCATGGTGACGGCGCCGTGCAGGGCGTCGGCGAAGCTCACGAACCCCTGCGAGGTCCCGCCGGTCTCGGCGAGCGTGAAGAGCTGCTGCTCGGCTTGTTCGATCTGGTCGCGGGCCGAGACCTCGGCGTCGCTCTGGGCGGCGGTGGCGGCGATGTCGCCGCCGATGCGGATCAGGTCGCGGCGCAGCGCCAGGTCGTAGATGGCGCGGGCATAGTCGGGCGCATTGGCCGCCGGCGGGGCGCGGTCCACGAGGTCGGCCAGGTAGCGCACGCCGCCCAGTTCCTCGAAGGCCGGGTCGCGGGAGAACTGCTCGGCCAGCAGGATCGGTTCGGCCAGCTGGCCTTTGCGGATATGGCTCTCGATCGAGGCGAACAGCCGCTGGTGGAACGGCTCGAAGAAGTGGCGGGCCTGCAGGTAGTCGCCGATGCGCTCGAAGGCGGCGTTGTCGTAGAGCAGCGCCCCCAGCAGCGCCTGTTCGGCCTCCACATTGGCCGGCACGTGCGCGATCGCCACGTCGTTGGAGATCGGTCGAAGGTCGAGGGCGGGAACGAGGGCCATGGGTTACCGATAGCCCAACGTCAGGCGCCGGCGCACCGCCGCATGTTGGCGCAGGACGGCCCGCTAACAGCTTTCCGGGAGGCCTGTGGACAAGGTGGATCGCCCACGAAAAAGGCGGGCTGGAAAACCAGCCCGCCTCGATCGTTTCCGTTCGCCGGTGTGGCGAACTAGTCTTGGACGTAGTTGCCTTCGATGGAGCCAGCGCCACCCTCGAGAAGGTCGGCCTGGGCCTGTTCGTCGGCGATCCGGTCTTCTTCGAACTGCGAGTTGATGATGTCCTCGCCGCGCGCCTGACGCTCAGCTTCGTCCTGCGAACGGGCGATGTTGAGCGTGACGGTGACGGTGACTTCCGGGTGCAGGCGGACCTTCACCTCGTGCAGGCCCAGCGTCTTGATCGGCTTGTTCAGCACAACCATCGAGCGTTCGACCCGCGAGACGCCTTCGGCGTTGACCGCATCGGCCACGTCGCGGCCGGCCACGGAGCCGTAGAGCTGACCGCTTTCGCCGGCCTGCCGGATCAGGATGTAGGAGGTCCCGTCCAGCGTCTCGCCGGCGCCGCCGGCGGCTTCCTTGGCCTTGGCGTTGCGGGCTTCGATCTCGGCCCTCTGGCCTTCGAAGACCTTCAGGTTGGCGTTGTTCGCGCGCAGCGCCTTGGAGCGCGGCAGCAGGAAGTTGCGGGCATAGCCGTCCTTGACGTTGACCACATCGCCGAGCGAACCCCAGCCTTCAACACGTTCGAGCAGAATGACTTTCATGTGCCTGGCGCCCTTACTTCACGACGTAGGGGAGGAGGGCCAGGAAGCGGGCGCGCTTGATCGCCTTGGCGAGCTCACGTTGCTTCTTGGCCGACACCGCGGTGATGCGCGAAGGCACAATCTTGCCGCGCTCTGAGACATAGCGCTGCAGGAGCTTCACGTCCTTGTAGTCGATCTTCGGCGCGCTGGCGCCGGAGAACGGGCAGACCTTGCGGCGGCGGAAGAACGGGCGGCGCTGGCCACCCGCGGCGGCGCCGGCGGCCGGCGCGATTGCGGTTTCGTCGGTCATCAGAATGAATCCTTCGGGCCAAAGTCATCCCGGCGCGGCTCGCGCTCGCGGTCACGGTCGCGGCGGGCGAGGATCGGCGAGAGCTCGAGATCCAGTTCCTCGACGCGGACGGTGAGGTAGCGCAGCACGTCCTCGTTGATGCTCAGCTGGCGCTCCATCTCCTTCACCGCGTCGGCGGGGGCGTCGATGGCCAGCAGGGAATAGTGACCCTTGCGGTTCTTCTTGATCCGGTAGGTCAGGTTGCGAAGACCCCAATACTCGATCTTGCCCACGGTCCCGCCGCCGGCTTCGATCAGAGATTTCATAGTGTCGTTGAGGGCTTCGGCTTGTTGCGGCGAGATGTCCTGCCGCGAGATAACCACGTGTTCGTATAGCGCCATAGTTTCCTTCTTCCGTTTGGGAGGCGGCGCGTCCGGCGGCGGAAGGACCGCCGGAAACGATGGATCTCATGCGCGGCGGAGGGGAGTTTCCCGACCCATTGGTGTTCCGCGGAGAGACCGCCTTCCGTGAAGAGGCGCGCATGTACGGGAAAAGCGGGTTCAAGGCAAGCTTGGCGGGCTTGCCGCGCCGCTGGCCTCGAAGAGCTGAGAACCCTCTTCTCCTCTCCCCCGGGCTTAAGCCTCGGGGGCGAGGAGGAGGGGCTGGCCCCGCCGCCTATTTCTTGCCGTTCAGCGCCTTCAGCGCCGTCAGCGTCTGATTGACGTGGTCGGTGGGGTCCATGGCGGAGTAGGCGCTGGCCACTGTGCCGTTCTTGGCGATCACATAGGAGGTGCGGCTGGAGATGTTCCGGGTCGGCAGCGTGGCGTCATATTCCTTGGCGATCACCGCGCCCGTGTCGACGGCCATCGGGAACTTGCCGGCGCAGTATTCGGTGTCCTTGGAGAACTCGGCGAGCTTTTCGGTGTTGCCGGCGGTGATGCCGATGACGGTCGCCTTCTGGGCCTTGAACTGGTCGGTGGCTTCCGAGAACAAGTGGGTCTCGATCTGGCAGCCCTTGGTGTAGGCGGCGGGGAAGAAATAGACCACGACCGGACCCTTCTTCAGCGCCTCGGCGAGTTTGAAGGTGAAGGGCTGGCCGGCCATGAAGGCGGGCGCGGTGAAGTCGGGCGCCTTGGCGCCGGGCTTCAGTTCGGCGAAGGCCGGCGAGGCGAGGGCGCCCAGCAGGGCGGCGGAAGCGGCGAGCGTGACGAGACGGTTCATGGTGTTCTCCCCAGGACTAAGGCGGCCTTCGAATTCGGCGGTTTTCTACACCGATCGCGGCAGCCTGTCGCGGAAGCTGCATCGGCTGGAGGCCTGGACCGACGCGGGGCTCCGCCGGCGCTCAATTGTAGGCGGCGGTGACGGTGAACATGCCGGCGTAGGCGCCGGGCAGCATGGTGTTGCTGATCGGGAACGAGCCGCCGACCCCGAAGGCCAAGCTGCCGCCGAATCCCAGGCTGGACGAGAGCACCGGCGAGCCGCCCGCCGAGTTGCTGGTGGTGACGG
>Ga0307510_10006484_pt1 | contig 13961 bp, 13 predicted proteins | sample 12_EM_MG_FD_207224 | JGI IMG/M metagenome (GOLD analysis project Ga0307510, IMG submission 207224) | Populus trichocarpa ectomycorrhiza microbial communities from riparian zone in the Pacific Northwest, United States - 12_EM | ecosystem: Host-associated > Plants > Roots > Unclassified | place... | reverse complement strand
CAGGCGCGCACAAATCCCTCCCAGCGCGGAGGTCACCAGCCGCACGCCGTCCAGATGCGTAAAGGGCGTTGCGGTGCTCGATGTGCTCAGTACACCCAGGTCATGCGCCAGCGTGACGACATACCGCCCACCTCCAAAGGCCAGCGGCTTGAGCTCTGTGTGCTCGAAGTTCTCGACCCGGCCCACAAACACAGCGTGATCACCTCCCGGATAGGTCGCTGACTTGGTGCACTCGAGAAACGCCGTGCACCCTTCAATGATGGGCAGTCCGCCCAGGCCGCGACGGATCGGGATATTCGCGAACTTATCCTCGCCTGCCTTGGCGAAGCGCCTGGAAATTTCCGCCTGATCCTCTGCGAGGATGTTGATGACGAACCGCTCCGCATCCCGAAAAGCCGGAAAACTGCGGGCGGAGAGCGCTTGACTCCACAATACCAGCGGCGGATCGAGCGACACCGAGCTGAACGAATTGACCGTGATGCCCACCGGCGTTCCACAGGGCGCGACGGTAGTAACAATTGTCACGCCCGTCACATACTTACCGAGGCAGTTGCGCAAAGCCCGTTGATCGAACGAAGGCGTACTCACTTGCCTTCACCGTCGACACCGCTGTCCTTTGCACGCTGATGTGCAACCTGCGCGCGCCGGGCTGGCACGTACGCCTCCTGTCCCAGAGCTGTGTACAGAGCAGCAGTTACTTCGTAATGGTGCTCGAGTCCTGTTTGTTCCAGGAGCGCGAGGGGGCCAGTGGGATATCCCAGCCCCAGGCACAGCGTCTTATCGAGGTCCGCGGCGGAGGCGAGACCTTCATCGAGCCGCCGCAACACAGCGTTGTAGAATGGCCGTAGCAGGCGATCCACGATCCGACCCGGAAAGTCGTTGCAGACCACCGTCACCAGATCGGCAGAGCTGAATGCACGGCAGGCTGCGGCGAGAGCCGGGGCGGCCGTCGATGACTTCTTTACAACTTCAACGAGGCGGCTGGGTTGCGCGCGTCCGAGTCGGAACCGGGAAAATCCAACAGTGTTTGATACGTTCCCGGCGGACGACTCGCCCACGTGTACGCCCAGGCACTCGTGCCCGAGCTCGATCGCAACGAAATCGAACTGCTCCGGGTGCTGCAGTTCGGCGTATGCAGCGCCTGCATGCTCGCCCAGGATGATTAAGCCGGTACCGTCGGCCACCGCAGCGCCAGTTAACGCATGCGGCTGCGGAAAAGACTGACTGTCACCGGACTGAAGGACTCGATACGAGCTCATGTCATGCTCCAAACATGGTAGAGCCGGTGTAGGCGTGAAATCCCCGACCCGACTTCCTGCCAACATGCCCCGCCGCAATCATTCGCTTCACCAGTGCCGGGCAGGCCGCACGCGGCTCGTGCGTGAGACCGAACATCGCCTCGCAAAGCAGACGCTGTGTATCCAATCCGATCAAGTCCAGCAGCTCCAGGGGCCCCATCGGATACCCGAGCGCTGTCTTGATAGCCCGGTCGATCTCGGCGGGCTCCGCCACGCCTTGCTCCACCAGGCGAATGGCATCGTTGTTGAACGGGATGAGAAAATAGTTCAGCACGAACCCTGGAGTATCCTGCGTGCGCACCGGTTGTTGTCCCAGCGCCAGACAAAACTCCCACGCCGCCTGAAAGCTGGCCGCGGATGTGGTGAGACCAGGAGACATCTCTACCAGCTTCATCAACTGGGCCGGCAAACAGAAATGCATGCCCACAAAACGATCGGCCCGACCCGAACCGCCGGCAATTTCAGTAATGGAGATGGTGGAGGTGTTTGAGGCAAACAGCGTGTGCTGCGGGCAGATCTGGTGCAAGCGTGCAAACAGCCCGCGCTTGACGTCCAGATCCTCATACACCGCCTCGATCACAATATCGCACGCGGCGAGATCTTCGAGCCGCGACGTACCGCTCCACAGGCTCAGCGCCGTTTCGGCCTGTTCGCCGCTGAGCCTGCCGCGCTCGACCGATTTGCGCAGGAAAGCGGCCGTTTGCTGTTGTGCGCCCTCCAGTGACTGCGTGCGCGTGTCATAAACGAGCGTGCGGAAACCGGCACGAGCCGCAACGATCGCGATCCCGGCGCCCATGGTCCCAGCCCCTGCCACACCGACGGTCCTGATCGCGCTCATGTTGAATCCCCCGTCTTCATCGTTGCAAAAAACTGCGTCCAATGAGTTGCCGATGGATCTGGTTGGTGCCTTCCCAGATCTGCGTGATCTTCGCGTCGCGCATCAGCCGTTCGACCCGATGATCCTTGCAGTAACCGTAGCCTCCAAAAAGCTGCACGGCCTCAGTGCTCATACGCATCGCCAGATCCGAGGCGCGCATCTTCAGAATCGACGCCTCAATACCAAGATTGGCTTCGCCGGCATCCACGGCTCGTCCAACGGCCCACAGAAAGGACTCACACAAAGCAAGCTCCGCGGCGAGATCCGCTACCAGGAACTGGATGCCCTGAAACTCCAGGATCCTGCGGCCCGACTGCCGACGTACATTGATGTACTCGACCGCATCCTCGAATGCCGCACGCGCGATGCCCAACGCATGAGCCGCGATACTCGGCCGTGACCGATTCAGCGATGCAAACAGGATCTGCAGCCCCTCACCCGGCGCGCCGAGCAGGTTCTCGCGCGGCACGCTGCAGCCATCGAAAGCGAGCGCACTCGTGCTCGATGCTCGCATTCCGAGCTTGTCTTCATTGCGGAGCACACGCAGCCCGGGCGTCGAGCGCTCCAACATGACTGCGGAGATGGCTGCCTTGCCGTCCCCGAGCCGGCTCCATTTGCCAAATACCAGCAACAGCTCCGCCAAATCTCCGTTGGTGATGAAACACTTACCGCCCTCGATGACAATGCGGTCACCCTCCGGGCGAAACGTTGTCTTCATGCCGGTTGCATCCGATCCCGCATCCGGCTCGGTGATGGCCAGTGCCGCCAGGCGACCGGCCAGGATCGCGGGCAGGAGCCGCTGTTTGAGGGCCGGTGAACCGAATTCGATCAACGGCCTGATGGCATGAAAATTCGTGGCCCAGATGATCCCGGTTGATGCACAGGCATACGAGATTTCCCTGACACAGGCCAGATAGCAACGATAGGAGAGCGGCGTGCCGCCATACTCTTCAGGGATGAACATGCCGTTCAGGCCGAGCGCATTGATAGCCTCAACATTTTCCGATGGAAACCGTCCGGCTCGATCGTAGTCCGCGGCTCGCGGCGCAAATTCCTCGCGTGCAAGCGCCCGCACGGCGTCGAGCACGATCGTTTCCTCGTCGTTGAGCTCCCAGCGCGCGTCGAGTCGTGAAAGCAGGTTCACGAGCGCGCGACGTCCCATTCAGTGTGCAATGCCCTGCCCTCCATCCACATAAAGGGTCTCACCTGTCATGTATGAGTTGCCTGCGCCGAACAGCAGTGCGACCAGCGATCCGATCTCATCAGGCCGGGCTGCCCGCCGTAACGGGATGCGGCCGTCCAGGTAGGCTTTCAGGGGCCCCGACTCCAGCGCATCGCGGTTCAAGTCCGTCAGTACATAACCTGGCGCAACATTGAGCACCCGGATACCCGCTCGCGCCCACTCGACTGACAGCACGCGTGTAATGGCGCCGACTGCCGCCTTCGAGGCGCAATAGGCCAGGTTGCGTTTGACGCCGAGCTTGTCGAAGAAGGATCCGATGTTGACAATCAGCCCACCACCAGCCTCCAACAGATGCGGGTACGCGGCTTGGCAACACAACACTGTCGCAAGCGCATTGGAGGACATTACAACATCCCAGTGCTCGCGGGACACGTCCTCGGAACGAGCTTCCGCGTGAATTCCCGCGTTATTGACGAGTCCCGCCAACGGGCCGGCCGCCGCAACCAATTCCGCTACCGCGCGCCGCACCTCTTCCAGTTGCGTAACGTCCGCCCGGAGCGGCCGCAGGCGCGAATGCATGTTGGCATCAGCCCCAGACATTGCCGGAAGGTTCCCGGATCTGGAGAGGCAGCCCACTACATAGCCAGCCTGTGCGAGTGCGCACGCAATCGCAGCTCCAATACCTCGACTCGCACCGGTGACCACAATGACAGACATCCTCAGCAGTCCCGAAACCGCGGTGGGCGTTTATCGGCGAATGCCTGCATGCCCTCCGCGGCGTCCTCAGTTTGATAAGCCAGGGTGGACAGGTCCTGCTCGATCAGCAGTCCATTCTCGAGTGTCGTGGCGGCTGCGCGTCGCACGGCGTCGCGCGCAAACCGCAGTGCCGGCAATCCGAAACCGGAGAATTCCTCCGCAAAGGCCGTGGCAGCCGGGAGCAGTGGTTCGTCCACGAGGCGGTGGATCAGCCCGACCTGCAGCGCCTCGCCAGCGCTCACCGTTCGTCCGGTGAGAATCAACTCCATGGCGCGTGCCTCACCGAGCAAGCGGGCGAGGCGTTGCGTGCCGCCGTATCCGGGGATGAGGCCGAGCTTGATTTCAGGCAGGCCCAGCTTGGCCCGTGCACCACCGAGACGAAACGTACACGCCAATGCCAGCTCCAGCCCTGCTCCGAAGGCGTAGCCGTTCAACAGCGCGACCGACGGGATGGGCAGTTGATCGAGCTTTGCAAAGGTCATCTGGCCGAGCGCTGCTCCGCGCTTTTGCTCCAATAGCGTGCGCCCGATCAGCTCCTTGATGTCTGCACCAGCACAAAACGCCTTTTCGCCCGCGCCGGTAATGATCAGGGCACGCGCGTCGGAGTTGGCCACGCGATCAAGAGCAGAGCCGATCTCGCGAATCAACTCGAACGTCAGGGCATTCAAGGCGTCGGGACGGTTTATGGTCATGACGGCGAAGTGTCCCGAAGTTTGCAGCTCGATCGGCATGCTTTATCCCCTCAGCCAGGCCTGACCCAACGAACCGGCTGCGGCCGAGCTCGTCCGGAACGAACCCACGCCACGAGCTCCCGCTTGAGAACTTTGCCGCTCGCCGTGAGCGGAAATGCCGACAAGCTCAGGAAATACTCGGGCATGTCGAACTTCGACAGGCCCACATCGAACAGATGCTGCAGCAACTCTTGCGCCGTCGGCGGCGGGTCCTTCGCGGAAATGATGGCGAGACAAACCTTCTCGCCCAAGCGCGCGTCATCAACGCCGAAAACGGCCGCCTTCAAAACGGCTGGGTGGCGGTACGCGAGATCCTCGATGCGCGCGGGATGGATCTTGTGGCCGCCGCGAATGATGAGATCCTTCAGGCGCCCGACCACCTTCAGGTTGCCCCGCTCATCGAACATGCCCAGATCGCCGCTCATGAACCAGCCGGATGTGTTGAATGAGTCCTGTGTCGCCGCCTGATCGGCGAAATAACCCAACATCAACGTGCCGCCGCGCCCCCCGATCTCGCCGATTTGTCCGGGAGCGGTCACCTCGAGATCACGGGTTTCCTGCGACCACAGCCGGATCTCATAGGATCGGCACGCGCGCCCGCAGGTACTCGTGATCGTCTCGAGATCATCGTCCGGCTGTGTGTAGTGGTGGGAGCCGTTTTCCGTCATCCCGTAGATGTTCTGCGGCTTGGCGCCCAGCTCCATGAGCTGCCGCGCCACTTCGGCAGGAATGGGCGCGCCCGCCATGTAGAAGGTCTGTACCCGATGCAGGTGTTGCAGGCCGGCTTGCCTCGCTGCATTCAACACGTCCATTGCATGCGTTGGAACACCCATTACGTAGGTCGCTCCGGAGCGCTCGATCCAGTCAATAGCCCGATTTTCCGGCGTGAGCTGGCTCAATACGAACTCGCCGCCCGTGACCAGCGTCTGTACCAGGCCCACGGTTGCGATGTGATGACTCATGGGGCTGAGCGACAGCAAGATCGTCGAAGCGTCGTGATGCCAGTCCTCAACCATCGCGCGTGCATTCGCCAGCAAAGTGTTGTCGCTGTGCATGACGCCCTTCGGAACGCCGGTTGTGCCCGAGGTAAATGCGAGATAGGAAATCTTATCCGGGTCGTCGTCAGGCTCCGGCAGCGAATGCTCCGACGGTGAGCAGGCCACCGGGAAAGGCTGGCTCCCGGGCGGACTCGCGCCGGCGTCACCCGGAATGGCGAAGACCTGCCGCATGCCCGGCAACTGTTGAGCAGTAGCAAAGACATCGGCGCGATCGGCATCCGCGCCGTAACCTACTTGCCCGAACAACACAGTCGATCGGACGCGCTCGAGAAGCGAGAGGATCTCGGCCACGGTGTAATTCTGGTGCAGCGATGGATTGCAGATGTAGCCGTTACGAGCGCATGCGAGCAAAACGATCGTTGCTTCGATTCGATTTGGGAGCCAAACAGACACTCTGTCGCCTTTACGGACGCCCGCAGTGTGCAAAACGTGCGCAACAGCATCCACAGAGCTCAGCCACTGCTGCCAGGTCAGACGACGGTGCCCGTCTCGTACCCCATAACAAGAGCCACGCTCATGTGCATGCTTTCGCAACAGTCCATAGAGCGTATCCGTGCGCCACGTGCCGGAGGCGTAGTAGTCCTTTGCGCGGCGAGGATGATGCAATGTCAAAATACCCGACATCGTGTCAGTGTCCGAATTGATCCGGGTCGGGTGGGCGTCGCTCCGCGAAAGCGGTCGACAGTTCGTGCGACTCATTGCTGGGCAGGTAACCTCTCAACAACAGGTCGTGAGCGAGCCGCGAAAGGCCTGACACCCCACCATGGCGCGCATTAAAGGCTGCTTTGACGGCGGCCAGGGCAAAACTACCCCGCTGCGCTATTTCGAGCGCCGCCTCATGCACTGCCTTCCTGAATCGATCATCGGGGACCACCTGGTTGATGAGGCCCATCTCCAGAGCCTCACGCGCGCTGATCTTCGGGTTGCGATACCACATGTCTTTGGCGCGCTTCTTGCCCACCAGATCCTCGAGGTACCAGGTTCCATAGCCGGCATCGAAACTGCCCATCATCGGACCGACCTGGCGGAAGACGGCACTCTCCTTCGCAATCGTCAGGTCGCACACCATTTGCAACACATTGCCGCCGCCCACCGCAAAGCCGTTCACCGCCGCGATCACCGGCTTTTGCAGCCGGTCGATGCTTTCATACATTTCGAGCGTCGGCAGCACCCCTGCATACAGCAGAGTGTTCTCCATGCCCTCCTTGCGGCCCCCGATACAGAAGAACTTCTCTCCGGCACCGGTGATCACCAACACACGCGTGCGAGTCTCGCGACGAACTTCGTTGATGCAGTCGCGAATCTCATGACACATGGTCACCGTGAACATGTTGCCATCCGCGGGCCTGTTGAGTGTCAATGTCCCGACCGGCCCTTCTTCCTGGTACTCAATTTCTGTAAAGGTCATCGATTTACTCCAGCCACTCCTGCAACACCTGCTGCGTGCCGGCCCCGAGTTTCGGCGGCGCCAGCGCACATGCTTCACCCCGCCCATCAAACTTGATTCCCAGGCCCACTTGTGGGATGCGCACGCCGTTGCGATCGAACCCGTAGAAGAGCCCGCTCTCCAGCAGCGCGACATCGGAAGTGACTTCGTCGGCCCGGTTGATGGGCCCGCAGGGCACGCTTTGCTGCGCGAACAGGGCGAGCCACTGCGCACGAGGTCGTTTGCGAAGGACAGAGGCGATGAACTCGACGAGCTCGGCACGATGCTCGCGGCGGGCCGCGTTCGTCGCGTAGCGTGGATCAGCTGCGACGTCCGGCCTCTCAACCGCAGTCCAGAATCGCTGCCAGATTGCATCGCTACCCAAGCCGAGCGTCACGGGCAAATCCTGGGTTTCAAACACCTGGTAGATCGCAATGACACTATCGCGGCCGCCTGAGCGCCGCGGCACGTCTCCGGAACCCAGGTAGGCGGCGAGGCGGGGCGACACGAACCGGGTCATGCTCTCGACCATGGAAATGTCTATCTGGCACCCTCGCCCATCGCGCGTGCGCCGCAAAAGCGCCGCCACGGTCGCAAGAGCGGCATCCATTCCCGCAAGAAGATCCGCTGCCGGGGAGCCGACCTTCTGGGGACCGGACTGCGCTTCGCCAGTCAGGTCCATGATTCCGGAATAGCCCTCCGCAATCAGGTCGTAGCACGGCAGGTTGGCACGCGGGCCCTGCAACCCGAATCCGGTAATCGACACGTGGATGAGATCGGGTTTGACGCTGCGGAGCGTTGCGTAGTCCATCCGCAGCTTGGCCTGGGCTCGCGGGACGAGGTTCACGACCAGCGCATCGGCCTTGGCCAGCAACTGCAGGAATAACTGATACCCCTCGCTGCTGCCGACATCGAGCGCAATACTGTGTTTGTTGCGGTTGACACAGGCAAACCACAGTGACTCGCCATCGAGGAATGGAGGGCCCCAGGCCCGCGCATCATCTCCGGCCGGCGGCTTTTCAACTTTGACGACGCTCGCCCCCAGGTCGCCCAAAAGCTGGGTTGCGTAGGGTCCCGCGATGGAGGTTGTCAGGTCGAGCACTCGATAGCCACTCAGCAGGTCGAGCGGCGGCGCCGTCTTCAGCGGCAGAGAATCGGCAGGTATCATGGCGAATCAGGCCTGAATCTCGGCACGTACTGGCCGTCCCCGATATCGTCCCACCAGAGCGATACGGGCATTCCGATCCTGACCTGCGCGGGCGCCGAATCGGTAATGTTGGTCACGAGGCGGACTGCAGGCAGAGCCGGGAATTCGACTACTCCAACTATGTAGGGCACGGACGCCGCCAGCGCGGGATGGTTGGGATGGTGAACGACACAATAGGTGTAGACGGTGGCACGTGAACCGGGCTCGACCCACTTCACGGCAGTGGAATGACACTGGTGGCAAATAGGCCGAGGCGGATGGCGCGCAGTTCCACAAGCGGCGCAAGCCTGAAAGCGCAGTTGCTGTTGCGCGCAGCTCGCCCAGAATTCGCGATCGTCCCGATCAGGCTCCGGTCGAGGCATTTCCTGCGGAAAGTAGCTCACGAACGTGCTCCCAGTATCGCGCCGCTGGTGGGTGAAACACCGAGGCCACCCGTCACCAGGCACGTACGGGCTCCAACGACTTGTGAGGTCGATTCCCCGCGCAGTTGGCGCACGCCTTCGATGAGAATGTTCATTCCGTGCACATACGCTTCGGAGAGTTGTCCACCGGATGTGTTCAACGGCAAATCACCATCCGGCCAGCGGATACGGCCGCCGGAGATGAAATCCCCGCTTTCACCACGGCCGCAGAATCCGTAATCTTCCAGCGCCATGAGAACCAGTGGCGAGAAGTGGTCATAAATCTGCGCGACGTCGATGTCGGCAGGTGTCAGTCCAGCGACTGCAAACAATTCCTTCGCGAGGCGTTTGCTGTTGGTCGAGGCGTAATCCTCATCGGGCATGTTGTGACTGCCCAGCGGTCCCGTGCCCCAGCCAGGACCACTACCGTGCGCCACTGACAACACGTCCACGGCCCGCGCGCGCAGATCCCGGGCCCGCGCACGCGTTGTCACCACCACGGCGCACGCGCCATCGGTCTCGAGACAGCAGTCATACAGCCTGAGTGGTTCCGCAATCCATCGGCCGCTGAAATAGTCTTCACGGGTCAATGGTTTCGAATGCATCACGGCGCGCGGATTGCGGTTGGCATTCGCCCGGGCGTTCAGTGCAATTTCCGCCAGGTGCTCGGCGCTGATGGAATACAGGTGCATGAAGCGCTGCGCGACCAACGCCAACATCTGGGGAGGGGCGAAGAGACCGAAAGGGTTAACGAAGTTGCCTTGCGTGCGCCCGGTGGTAAAGCGGCCGAAGCGCCTGCCCTGCCCCTGACACAATCCGCGGTACACGACGACGGTGTTCGCGTGACCGGCTTGTACCGCCGCGCAGGCCTGCGCGAGCGCCGCAATCGAGCCGCCTCCCCCTCCACCCCACACCATTGAGGACCAGCGCATCACAGGCACTCCCAGAGCGACCTGCATCAACGGTCCTTCGTTTGAGTCGTTCGAGAAGGAGGCGAAGCCATCGACATCACGGGTACTGAGCCCCGCATCGGCCAATGCCGACAATATGGCCTGGGCGGTGATCTGGAATTGACTGCGGTCTTGAATACCACCCCAGCGGGTGAATTCGCTTTCCCCGACACCCACGATGCAGGGCTCGAGCAACTGACTCGTCTGCGCCATCAGACCACCGCCTCGCTGCGCAAGCCTGCCAACTCCTGAGCCGACAATCCCAACAACTCACGCAACACCTCGTCGGTGTTCTCCCCCAGCAGCGGTGCTGGTTTGAGCGGCGGAGCCGGTGTAGCGCTCAACCGGGGCACGGCGGCGGGCATCTTGAGCGATCCCAGGCGCGGGTGTTCGAGGGTTGCGATCGAGCCTCGTGCCGCGAAGTGGGGATCCTTCATGATTTCTACCGGCGAATAGATGATCGAATGCGGTACACCGTTTTTGCGCAGAGCCTCGCAAACCTCGTCGACAGGATGGGATTTGATCCAATCGGCCACGATGCCGTTGATGGCATCGTAGTTTTGCACCCGCGCGGAATGCGTTGCGAAGCGGGAATCGCTGGCCAACTCGCTACGCCCAATGGCCTCGCAGAGCCTCACAAAGACATTGTTCGCAGCAATGGTCAGCGCAAGATACCGGCCGTCGCAGGTGAGATAGTGATCGCCAGGAGAGGCCTGGTAGGCCTTGTTGCCGGTGCGCTCCCGTACGACGCCCAACTTGTCGTAGGCTGTCACGAGCACCTCGGTGAAGCGGAAGACTGTTTCAAACAGCGACAGGTCGATGTGCTGGCCTTCACCTCCCCGGGCATCGCGGTGATAGAGCGCCATCATCACGGAAAACGCGCCATACAGCGCGGTGGTGTAGTCAGCGATGGAGAATCCGGGCCTCACCGGTGGGCGATCGCTGTAGCCGGTCACGTGCAGAAATCCGGCGAAGGCCAGCGCGATACGGTCGTAAGCGGCCAGCGGAGCGTTGGGTCCTGTCTGGCCATATCCTGAGATGCTGAGCATCACCAGGCGCGGATTGACTTCCCGGAGCTGCTCATAACTCACGTTCCAGCGCGCCATCGTACCGGGCCGAAAGTTCTCTACGAGCACATCCGCATGGCGCGCCAGGTCGCGCAGCAACTGTTGGCCGCGGGCCTTATGCAAGTCGAGGGTGACAGAGCGCTTGTTGCGCCCCTCGACGTTCCACCAGAGGCTTTCGCCCTGCAACATCGGACCGCTGTGCCGAATCGGATCGCCGCCGTCGGGCTGTTCGAGCTTGATGACTTCAGCGCCGAAATCCGCCAGCAGCGTCGCCGCGACCGGGCCGGCCACCATGCTGCCCAGCTCGAGCACCCGCACGCCGTGCAGGGGTCCCTTGTTTTTCGTGTTCAACGACCTCTCCAGTTGCCACCGCGCCGTGCCACCTTTGATATCGTATTGGCATATCTATTATTCGTCAACAGCATATCTTGACGAGACATCGGAGCAGCGGCGTCAGGGCCGGAACGGCTTGCCGAACAGCGGCTCCTTGTAGGGCGTCGGCGGCAGTTGCCACGTGCCGGTCGAGGGCGGCCGCACCTCCGCATCGACATGCACATCGATCACACAGGGTCGATTGTTTTTGAGGGCAAGCTCGATTGCCGGTCGCAAATCACCGGGTGCGGTAACTGTCATGCCGTCAGCACCGCAGGCGCGGGCCCAGGCTGCGAAATCCGGGTTGTAGCGTTCGCCCGCCGCACCTTTGTAGAAAGCGGTGCCGATCTCGCGCCCGCCAAACAACCCATACTGCAGGTCGCGAATCGCCGCCCAGGCAAAGTTGTTCCAGATGATCCAGATGCATGGCAGGTCATATTCCACTGCCGTGCAAAGAACGTAGGGAGTCATGGTGAAGCCGCCGTCCCCGACAATCGCGACGCACGGGCGATCGGGCGCGGCCAGCTTGGCCCCCAGGATGCTGCATACGCCGAATCCCATCGACGAGTAGCCCCAGCTGTTCAACATGGACTGCGGCCGGCGGGCCTGCCAGAACTGCATGAACCAGTTGTGATGAACGCCGGAGTCCAGCGAAATGATGGCCTCGTCGGGGAGTGCCTGGCGCACAGTCCGCACAACGAACTCAGGGCGCAACGGGCTCGTGGCTTCGGTGAAGTGCGGCTCCGTGAATGACTCCCACTGCTGTTGCCACTCACGGACCTGTGCTCGCCACCCGCTCCAGCGCTGCGACTTTGCGCGGTTACTCTCCAACCCCGCGAGCAGTTGCCGCAAGAACGTCCGGGCATCGGCAATGATCGGCAGGTCCGGTGCGTAGTTGCGCCCGAGCTCCTGCGGATCGATGTCCACATGAATCAGCCGTGTCTTGGGAAAATTCCATGAATAACCGGCATGCCACGTCGAGGATGAGCGATCGTCGAAGCGCGCTCCCACTGCAATGACGAGATCGGCATGACGCCCCGCCTGATTCGCCGGATAGGCCCCGTTGCGGCCGATAAAACCGAGGGCCAAGGGATCGTCCATGGACAGGCAACCCATCCCGTTCGGCGAGCTGACCACGGGCACGCCGAATTCCCGCGCCAACCGCGTAATCTCAGCGCCCGCCTCCGAAAGCGTGGTGCCGTGTCCGATAAAGAACATCGGTCGCTCGGCTTCCGCAATCAGCTTCAACGCCGCCGAGACTTCCTCCGGGCTCGCTCCCGGCCGGTACACGCCTCCCGGGTGCGCCGCTGGAGGCAACTCCACCTCAGCCTCTTCCTGAAACACGTTATAGGGGATATCCAGATTCACTGGACCTGGCCTACCCGTTGTCATGGTGTCCATCGCCTGGCGCAACGCCAGCGGCAACATGTCGACGCGCGACGGCTGGAAGCTGCGCTTCACCACCGGGCGAATCACGGAGGGAAAATCGGCTTGGTTGTGAAAATACAGCTCCTGGAATGGAGCGCGATTGGCTTGCGACGTGGGGACGTTGGCGGTGATCGCAAGAAAGGCGGACGAGTCGGACAAGGCAGTGGCGAGCGACATCACGAGGTTCGCCGAGCCCGGACCTGTCGAGGTCAGTGTTGCAACCGGACGGTGTTTGACCCGGAAGTACCCGTCCGCCATGTGCCCTGCACACTGCTCGTGACGCGGTGAGATCAGTTGCAACTCATCGCGCACGTCATACAGGCAGTCGAGCAGACCCACATTGCCGTGCCCGCAGATCCCGAAAATGTAGGGGATCTTCTCCTGGATGAGATATCTGGCAATGAGCTCGCCGCCTTTGGTCATCGACATACGCTGCCCTCTGCGGGAGCTCCGTCCTGCGCGGGGGCCGACAGAACCAGGAATACCAGGGGTTCCAGGCCGCATGCCGTAAATGAATGCCGCACCCACGGTGGAATCCAAACATAATCATGGACACGCAACAGGTGCTCAACACCATCCAACACGAGCGCCCCCTCGCCGCCGAGAACGAAATACACCTGTTCCTGTTCCGAATGCACATGCTCTTCAACCCAGGCCATGGGCTGGTAGTGCGAGATTCGCAAATCGAGCTTACGCGTACCCACGAGGGTGCCGCTGACGAGCTCCTTCGACAGCGCGCCGCGGAAGTGACCGGGAAACTCCTGCCATTTCGCGCATGACACACTGCCAATGAAGGGTTGAGAAGCCGCAGTCATTTCGTTACCCACATATTTCAATTCAGCATAACAGTAATGCCATAGTACGAGCGAGGTCAAGCAACCGCGCCATGGGCTTTATATTCGTGTATCCTCATATCTGTTATGCGTTTAGTGGACGCGAAAAGGGGACAGCTCAGATGAAGACCAACGCAGTGCGGGTAACCTGGATCGCCTCGATCAGCCTGCTGACAGGCGCCGCCGTCGCCGATACCACGGGAACGCCGCACGCAGCGGGCGTGACGCTGCTCAAACCGGAGGACGCGAAATATGCCCCGGTGTCCGTGGCTCCCGCCTGCAACACCCTCGTGGGAATGCGTGGCGACCCTGCAAAAGGCGCGTCCTCGTTCCTGACGCGGATGACGGCAGACTGCCTGGTCCCCTGGCATTGG
>Ga0307510_10006483_pt1 | contig 13961 bp, 17 predicted proteins | sample 12_EM_MG_FD_207224 | JGI IMG/M metagenome (GOLD analysis project Ga0307510, IMG submission 207224) | Populus trichocarpa ectomycorrhiza microbial communities from riparian zone in the Pacific Northwest, United States - 12_EM | ecosystem: Host-associated > Plants > Roots > Unclassified | place... | reverse complement strand
TTTGGATTTAGGTCCTGGGAGAGCTCGTAGTGGTGATCTCCACGCCTTGAACCAGATGGCGAGTAGCCTGCGCAGTATGGCAGCCCCTGTGAGGGAAACGAGGACCAAGAGCCATCTTAGAACTTTCGAGAGCGAGGGACTGGTGGTCTTGGCCGCTTTCAGGAGAGCCAGCATACGAGTCAAGGGTTGGTTCATCGAGGGGCAGGGGGGAAGGTTCCAAGAACAAATGAAGTATTGAAGCCATAAAGTAGAGCGGTTATTAAATATTGAAGCACGACCGGACCTCAGTCCCGTCCAGGTGGTGCATATGTGATTTCGGGAAATGGTGGGGTAGAGCTTGTCCCAACGAGTTTTACCGCCCGGATGATTCTGTCAAAACTCTCGCACGCATTACGCGTTTAATTATTTCATATTTTCTGCACTCCAAACAGGGAAGTAGTTCCGACCTCCCTTCATGTTACAATAGAGAGACCTATGGCGATGACTTGTCAGGATCTGAGTCCAATACAGAGTTGGGTTTGAATGCCTGAGATCTACCGGGTACTTGGGTCAGACTTTACCCGAACGTCGTCGTCGGTACTGTTGCCAACATTCAGTCGTGAATCTATCCCTGCATGACGTTGAGGTGGACGCGATGCCGCGCCTAGTGACCTGACTTGATATCTGCTCCACGAATCTGAATGAATGCGAGCATCGATAAGAAGTATCTGAAGGAGCTGGTCCCGGTTCTAAACCAAGCGGTGGGTATACGGGAATTGGACGGACTAGTGTGTCGTTATAGCGTGATTCTCTGCATCCCCTGATGGAAATATTTACCGTGGTGTCAAGATCACTATCACGACTGATGCAGAGGGCGCTTATGGTTGGAACGCCACGAGGCAGACAATGTGCAAACCGGTAATTTTGAGATGCGAACCCGGCCATGTGTGTTCTACGAAAACAGGGTACACCGCTACAAAACAAAGAGATCGTGACGCAACCTGTTGGATAATATATCAACGGATCGTGAGGACGCCGGACTTCGTGGTCCTGTTGGCCTTCGGAACCCCTTCACCCCAAAGGAAATCACCTGTGCCGGAATACATCCCATCATTTTCCTTCACCCCTTTCTTCTTCTTGGGCCCGGAGACTTCCTGACCCCAGACCCTCCAGAACTTTAGATTCTCGTCACCAGCACCAGTTACGACTACGTCACCGGCAGGACCTAGGGCACTGAACAAGACGCGGGATTCATGGGCGTCTCGAATCTCTGCGACGCGTTCGAGGGAGGGATAAGAGTGTATCATGACGGAGTTAGTTGGATAGCCGTGAGTGGACAAGATCTCTTTCCTGTGGGGTGACCAGTGGAGGGTGGTGACCTGCGACGGCGTTTTCAACGTGTGTAAGCGTGCCCCAGTTGTACTATTCCAGACATTGATAGTCGCATCGCTGGTACCACCGCCGGAAGCCAGCAGAGACGGTTGCCACGGACACCAAGACAAAGCCTACAAAGTATGGTTAGTCTAGCTTATTCTTTCGCCTTGGAAGCATCGATCGTACCTTTACGGCGGCGGTGTGGTTCCTCTTCGTCCACTTGGCACCTCCACGGGAAGCTTCAGTGCTCTCGCCGGTTATGCCTCCCATACTCATGCGAGCATCCCAAATGTTGACGACGTTGTCATTTCCTCCGCTGGCCAGCAACTCCCCGTCAGGACGCCACTTCAGCCCGCAAACCTCGCCCGTGTGTCCGACCAACTCAGCCACCTTGTGTCGGGCGATACGAACGTCGTGATGCCAGATGGTGCCGTCTCCACAGGCGGAGCTGAGGATATGGCCGTTCCAGCTCAGGGCAGCGACTTGTCCAAGGTGGCCTGCCATCGTCCGAAGCTTCGAGCTACTCTCAATATCCCAAAGTTCGACATCCCCGGTACCCATTCCAATACCCAGGAACGCCCCATCGGCGGAGAAATCCACTGAGGAAACGTAAGATCCCTCCGGAGCTTCGCCAACGTGGACGACGTCTCCGCTATCAGCCTTCCAAACATAGGTGTTTTCCGTCAAGGCAACCGCCACGATGTTGAGGGCGCTCCAAGACAATAGGTTCAGATAGAAGTCATCCGCCATTCCGGGAGCATCGAGAACCCTTTCGGGCACAGTAGGAACCTTGCGGGACTTGTTGGTGACGGCACCGGTGTTGGATGCAAGTTCCCCGGGTCGGGTATAGAGCGAGCGAGCGTATTCACGGTGCTCCGCCATCAGCTTGGAGGACGCCGACGGGGGAGGGGGTTCGTGGAATCCAAGCACGCGCTTGTCGAGCTGAAGGCCCACTGCGTCGGCGAGACGGGCCGTATGAGTGGGGTCGACGGAAACAGCCTCGAGCGTCATCGCATCGAGTTTCTTCGTAATACTTTCATCGTTGAGGATATCTCGTGCAGGTATATAACGATCACCGTGTTCTCTCTGACCAGATATCAGTGCTACGACGACGGATAACAAGAAAACCGGTAGACCTACAGATCTGTTGGCAGGTGTGGACCTCGACCTCTTCACTTCAGGTTTCGGAGGTGGTATATAGTCCCTCGTAATGACATCAATCCGGCTCTCAGCACTCCCCTTCTTGATAATCCCCCCGCTTGCTTGTTTTGCCAGACTATCCGTCACCTGAATGCCTCCAGTTAGCCGCTTAATCGGTGAGGGAGGCCGCGAAGTTGATTTCGACGTCGTCGCGATGAATGGATTCGAGACATCTCCGATGGTGGTCCCCAACTGCTTTGGGAATCGACTCTTCGTGGGTGAGTTATGGGCGACGGAATTCAAGCCGATGGCGAGAGAAGGGGTCAGTGGAGTCTTCGTCTCGGACCTAGACCGATGTCGCGTCGGTGTTTTGGGATTATTGGGAGGCATGGTCGAAGGAGAGGTGGGGGGTGTAGTAAGTATTCGCTGGTCGCGACTTTTCAACTGGAAGGGCACGTGCTGAACGCATTCCACTCACCTGACCCGGAATCAAAAACGAAAATGTTGAAGCCACGTCAACTGAAGGACCAAACAGCTTCCCCAAGGCCCAATGGTCTAGTGGTAGGATACTTGCTTTGGGTGCAAGGGATCCCCGGTTCGAACCCGGGTTGGGCCCCTCTTTTTTCGCACATTTTCCGCTCGTAATTATCTAATAAAGTTTTTCCAAGGAGCGACGACATCGAATAAAAATGCTGTACGAATAAAAATGTATACGGTATAGTATGTTCTAGCAAATGACGCAATCCTCTTTAAAGCTAAGGTTGTACATGGTCTTATCAACCGTCTTCTCAATCTTCTTCCAATCAGATCGTCGCTGAATGAATTCATACACGTCCTACAAGGCACCATCATCAGTCCCAGAAAGCTCTCGCACGATGTACGAATTACCTCGGGGCGGTAAGATCCCCCATAACGTGTGGCATCTCGTACGATCTGCGCAAGATCCTTAGCATCATCCACGACGAAGACGTGGCCAAGCATTTTGAGATGGGAGAAATCCGTTGTGATGCTCTGAACCTATTTTTTGTCCTGAGGTTGCGAGTTCCTGAGAGCAGATCACTCCGAACGTACCTTCAACCCGGATATAAAGGCGTGGTAGGCGTTGAGGTCCGCGATCAGCTTGAATCCACCGTTTAGGGAGATGATTTGCCTCTTGATGTGTTTTTGGAGGATGCTGAATAGTGCGCGTGAGGCAATTTGAAGCGTTCCAGTGAACGCAATGAACATACGCGATGAGCCGGATGCCGACTTCCTGGTAGAATACTTCCAGAACCTCTTTGCTCGTGCTGCCCTTGACCAGTTTGCAGTGAAGCTCCAGGCACTTTATTGCCTCACTACACCCGACAGTGATACCCAGATCCAGCGGTTGGTCCTCAGCAGGGTAATACTCACGAGGCTGCGTCTTCGTGATGATGATGTGCTCGACCTTGGATCACATCAGGGAAGACCCGAGTCGGAGAAACCGCAAGATTTTCTAACCTGATTCATCAGCACATCCGTTCCTGCGTTCAATCCTGCAGCTACAGATTCATCCAAGGCATTTTCGAACCGCTTCTTCTCTCGAACGACACCATTCAGGAAGTCGGTTCTGTCTATGTGGGGTGCCTGTACACCATTCAGATACAGATATAATCCAAAAAATGAGGCACTCGTACCAGCTCCTTGTCAAAGTAAACTTGGACCATTGACTGAATCGTATCTCCAACATGTACCAACTCAAAGAATTGTACCAGAGGGGCAACACGTTGTCCGGATTCTTGATGTTCGTCAGGTTTAAACGTGTGGAGTTTTTCAACAGCTCTGGCAACGCGTCAGGCTCATTAACCTGTGCAAAGTGCACGCCACCCATACCTCTCAAACCCAGGTTTCAAGTGTCGCTCAGCTAGCGCCTGGAGCATCAAAATAAACACTTCTTCAATTGTGTCCTGTACCTTGTGGCCGTAGTGTCCTGGGTATGTGGCAAAGGCATCCACACGTTTGAGAGACTCTCTGTCTGCGTGGATCAACTCCAGAGCCACATCAAGGGATAAGAACAAATCGAGCGTTTCCCAAGAAGGCGCCGCTGTAGTAGCAGGAGACTGTAATTCAGCGTCCTGGGCTACAACGGGTTGTCTTTCAGTAATTACGGTAACTGGGACACGCTGCTATGCTTACGTTGTTTGGATGTTGATTCCTGTTCATCGTTTAAGCGTTGTTGAACAGGGACAGGTGTGGGTTCATCGTCTTCATCTTCATCGCCTCCGATCTCGAAAAGCATGTCCCCAGCGTCGAACCTTCGGGAGTAACCGTTCGCAGTTGGAGTCGTGTTATTTCCAGCCCATCGTTGTGGGTGAAGCATCTGTAAGCCTTGCACGGCAGCGGACCCCGCAGCTCCTGCGGCCGCACCTACGGCGCCGACCGTCATTCCAACAGTTTTGGGGACAATAGTCACTGGCAGAAGCAAAACATCTGTGAAGGAAGCGAGCACGTTCCGTTTCACTTGAGCCGGATTGTGTGATGAAAGGAAACGGGCGTGATCTGCGCTGCTACTGGCATGTTCGGAAACCTATGGGAACATGGATATGGGTCCACCTGGAGGACCAGTTACGAAACCACTTACCTTCTTATCCCACCCCCTGCATATCAGCTCCAAAGCGTTCCGCAGACTCTCGATCTCCTCGTCGAGATACTCGTCCATGTTCTCCTCAAACATACGGTAGCTGCCCTCTTTGTCAGATTGCTGAAAAGGAAGTTGCGATGGGGTACGCACATAACATCCTCCGCTTGTGTTCGAGACATGGTGCTTTTGGAAGGACCGGAGGTGGAAACTTGGATGATAATATCAACCAATTTCCACGACTCCTTGAAACAAGCAGCGGTGGCCCGAAGAAAACTGTCGTTCGAGATCTCGCGGGCACGGCTGAGAAGGGGAGTGATGTATTCCGCAATTACATCCGTCGCCAGTTTACTCGCGAAAGAGAGTAGGGTAAGAGACTCGCTAGGGAATACTCGAACGGCGACAGAGCCGCTTTCCGTAAACGCTTTCAAGACGTATTTCATGAACTCGTCCATAGCGTCGAACGCGAGTTGGGATTGTTTACTTCACGGTGCTTGGTCAGGAGTACACCGATTAAACGGATCAGATGACGTACGTTAGATTGTCCATTGGATTCCAATTTGCTGCTTCATAGAAGATTTCTCGTTTCTCCGCCCACACCCTCCCCAGTTCCCACTCGTCGGCCCCATCAAATACCTCCCAGCTCGCTTCCGCTGCTTTGGTCATCCCCTTCTCATCTTTTCGACTCTCAGCTATGTCGAAGGCGGCAAGTAGGTTTGCCTCGTATCTGTCAACCGCTGATCTCAGCGAAGCGTTGAAATCCATCCATTTACGAAGTGGTTGGATCCGTGGCGAAAGCCACAACAGAAGTAGGTGTAAGATGCGAGATTGTTGTAGTAAGGGTATAGGTGGAACACCGGGCACCGAAGGAAAAAGAGACGCCAGGATGGCATGGGGGGGAGACGACAGGGGGGTGGTGTAGGGTTTCAAGAGGCAGTGAGTACGTCGATAGTGTTCCAAACACGTGGGCGGTCTCATCGAAGAGACAGACGCATACACTTGGCTCTTGTCCCCTTCAACGGCCATGAATCCAGTTGTGGTGGGGATTTGGGCTTGCGTGAAATCACCGAAGTCATCGTCCACATCTCCGACAGCCAGCGTAGGCGGCATGTCCTTCATTAGTCCGCCATCCTTGGTTTTCTTCGCGTCCTCCAGTTGATCGAGTAGAGCTTCGAAGTGGGTATATTTGGCAAACCGTAAGGCGTTCCACTTGGCCTCCCAGACTTTTTCGTGACGTGCCAGGTTCGAGAGCGAGCGAGAACATCGGGCATATGCGGGGAAATCAGGAATTGGTAGATGAATGAGAACCAGGATGTGGAGGTCGATTGGAAGTCGGCCAACGAATTGAGCGGGTGCTGCTGTCGCCTTCACTAATTTGCCTGTCTTGACATCTGGCGCATAGAGTCTGGTGGGCTGGAGAGTCTCGAACTTCTCCATGGATCGAAGAGGGAGAAGTAAAGAGGCGCCATATTTCACGCACCGACGTCGGCTTCGCAGTCACAGTCGACGGGTGGTCGAAGCCTGGACTGATCCGTGGAAGCGGCAAAAAGTGGGGCCCAACCCGGGTTCGAACCGGGGATCCCTTGCACCCAAAGCAAGTATCCTACCACTAGACCATTGGGCCTTCCACCTTGAACCGGAGCCATGAATCTGAATCTCCCCTCTTTCATTCCACCGCCCCCGAGAAGATCATGGGCAATGCTGCGGCTTTGGAAGGAAGGAGAAAAACGTTCTAGACGTTTGCGACGGACATCTGAGCTTACGTGTCCGTTGATCCGCAGTGGCACGCGTTGGGCACGCTGCAAGTATTTCCAAATAAAAGTACCCGGTGCGACGATCATGACCGCCCATACCCCACCGCCGTTCCTCAACTATGGCGACGACAACGAAGGATGCACTGGCACGTCTATACCGTCCTCTAATCTACACCGCTCTGACGAACCCGTGTGCAGTGGAACTCTGGACATGATGAATCTGTTGAAGTGAATCAGCGGGCACTTATTGACAAGGTCCTGGCAAGGTACTCTGGGGAATTCACTGGTGTGTTTCGCCTATTCTCCACTGAAGCAGACAGCCTGAGCGCAAGCGTTTAGTGTTTCGTGAATTACTGCAGAACTCCGATGACGCTTCATCCAAGGCGGTCGAGATTCGATTCGAAACCAAGAGATACATTGATGGAAACGAAGATCAGGCCCCGCCCCTGCCGGGTGAACGCCTTCCTGATCTCAAGACTGCTCTAGTTCGTGGGTTCCGCTCTTCATCCTACTCATCAACCTGACCGGTCCTGCCCAGGTGCATAGATGGACATTTAAGAACAACGGCATTCTATTCCGAGACGAAGACTGGAGTCGACTGAAGAAGATTGGTACGCAAGGTCCCGGCGCGGAGTTTCTGCGCAGTTAACATCCCTATCCCTATTTAGCCGAGGGCAATCCAGACGAAGAGAAGATTGGCGCGTTTGGTGTTGGTTTCTATAGCTTGTTTTCCGTCACCGAGGAGCCTTTTGTCACATCTGGAGGGCAATGGATGGGGTTTTACTGGAAGGACAAGAAAGATCAGGTGCGCGTGGCTTCACCATTCGTGTCTGGGAACAACGATCGCTCATGTCCCAAGAGTTGTTCGCTCGCCGCGGTAATCTCCCCGATAAAACCGACGACCCATGGACAACGTTCGAGATGGACCTACGGGAACCGACTCCGATTCCTGCTGCGTTTGATTTTACTAGATTTTTGGTATCCTCTATCACATTCATGGTGCACCTCCGTGAAGTTAGCGTGTATTTCGACGACAAGCGATTAGTTCACTTAACCAAAGATACCGGTAATCCCAAGCAACTTGCAATTCCACGGAGTCTGAGACCTACCAGTACGATGGGGTTCATGAACGTCAAGGGTTTGAGGTCAACTCGTAAGCTGTTTATCCACCATATGGCACGTTATGTATTGACCATCGTCACGCTTTGTAGCCCTCGATATTACCGCGGAAGTCATGAACTGGGTCTATAGTACTGGGACAGAGAAACCCAAACAAGTCCCGGTTATTGAACAAATCAAACCCAAGGCTGGGTTTTTCTCCTCTCTCTTCGGTTTAGGCGGGGGAAATACCCCTCGACGGGCTCCTTCCCCACTACCTCCTCAGCCGGTCATCAACGAAGCCGAGTACTTGAAGGTCGGCCGATCTAGTGTTGTGTTGACAATTTTCACCGCCGAAGTGGACGTCAAACTAAGTCAGAAGATATCGACGGAACTTCACCGATCGACAAAGAAGAATCCTCCTCGTGCGCTCAAGTACGAGCTTATATATGTTGGCCACTCCTTCCCTCCCTCCCGTGACGAAAGATGCTGATATGCGTTTCAGACGGGAAAGGATGAGTACAATGCAAGCAAGAAAGAGGATGACACTCAGCCCAAGGCAACAGGCAGTGTTTTCCAAGGCCTGCGCGCGGACTTGGACGGGTGAGTGTGATTTTGGACCGTGTATTCTTCTGCTGACCTTGGCTTAGATCTGGTTCAGCTCGTGTATTCATCGTCAGTCGTGTGAAAAATGCAGTAGAATCGTTGCTAATTTGGATTAGGGTCATGCCACAGCGCAAACGACTGGTATTGGAGGACACATGGCCGCTCGGTTTATCCCTACTGTCGAGCGAGAGTCCATCGACCTTGTGTGAGTAAGCCGTCTCTTGCTGCAGCCGGTATCTTACTTGCTCCCACAGTGACAGGAACGTCGCTGGTGAGTGTCTGTGGTTGTTATACGAGTAGAACGTTCACACTACCCTCCAGTTTGGAACAAGGAATTGCTTTTTATTGGCGGATTCCTCGCACGTGCTGCTTATGAGCTGCAGATGCAGGATATCAGAACCATTTGGGATGCCTCCATTGCCTCGAAAAAGCCCGGAGAGCTCCTCGATTCAGAACTACGAAAATGGTTCTACGATAGAGCCAGGCATAATCTGCAGTTCTTCACTTTCCATCCGTCGACTCCATCTGCTGTCGTGTCCAGCGAAATGCGATCCGCGTTCTTCAACTGCGTTGGCTGGGGACAATCTTTCCCTGTCGTCTCGAGTGCCGGGATCAAATCAGCTGTTGACGTGCGAATGCCGGATCCCGCATTTTCCACGTTCTTGAGAGAACTTCCTGTGTTCCCAGAGGAACTGTTGGAAAGCTCCAAGTTGATGGTCGCAGCTCTCCGGGAGAAAGGGATGCTGAAGGACATCACGTTCGCGGACGTATTGAAGGAACTTCGGGAACGACCGCTTTCAGAAGAGGAGATGGTCGCCTGTCTCCAGTGGTGGATCAGTACGTCCCAGCAGAACCCCACGGGGGTCGATGATATTCGACGAGAATTGCTCAAGGCCGCGGTTCTAATTGTTGGTTCTTCGAACGATGGTGACGAACGGATAATACCATTAGATGGAATCCAAACATTCCTGAATCCACGTAACGTTGTCGTTCCTACTGATGGACCGCTGCCCAGCCACCTGCTGCCTATGAGCGTCAGTCGCAAGTTTGACCCGACTCAGCTCCAGAAATCTCTCCAGTGGAGGGAATTAACAGTCTTGGAGTGGGTACAGCATATCGTAGACCCCGCGGTATACACCCAGAAGAGCGAGTTCAACATCGTCGAATCCCCGGTTTGGGCAGATCGCGTACTTCAAGTTGTCAGTAGATGTTGGCCAACCCTGTCGAAATTCAACCAAACCACCGTCGTTGGGCTGTTTGACAAGCTCGCCTGTATACCAACATCCGCCGGGATGAAGACACCAGGCGAGGCATATTTCTCGAACGCGGATATCTTCCACGATTTGCCCGTTGTAAATCTTCCGTCCGGGGTCCAAATTAGAGGTAATCTAGAAAAGGTTTTGGCCGAATTGGGGGTACGGAAGCACGTTGACCTCCAGATTATCTTCAATCGGTAAGTTTCACACACCCCGACACCGTACCGTTCTTATTCGATCTTTGTAGGATGATCAAGACCGGCGACTGGACCATCCCGGACCTGATCAAATACCTCGTTTCAGTCCAGTCCACACTTCAACCAATCGAAATTGAAAGACTTCGACTTACCCCTGCGTTCCCCGAGGAGGCAACGGTCGGACACGACAAGAATGGAGATGGTACCCCGAAGAAGGCCCAGAAGTTCAAAGCCTCTGACTTGTACGAGCCATTGGACGTGTTTAAGAACCTTGGGATACCAATCATCGATTGGCAAGGGAAGGATGGCAAGAATAGATGGAGGTCCAACAGCGAAGAAGGCACGTCCGATATAGTTGGGATTTCCTATATACTAATGCTACCCTTTCCAGCCAAGTTTTTGTTCAACCTGGGTTTGAGACGGTTCCCACCGACGGAGGTTATCCTTGGTATCGCTGCCAAGGACGAACCCCGAGGGACGATCGCGCTGAACTACTTCCTCGACAATCACGTCCAGAAGTACACGGACTATACTGTCGATGCTCATGCAAATATTGCCTTCGTTCCTGCTATACACAAAGGCGAGAAGAAATTGGTGAAACCACTTGAAGTCTTCTCGAATCCTGAATGGCGGTCCCTTGGGTTCTCCGTCTTGGACCCTGCCCTGAGGCAAGATGCGGTTACGAAGCTGAAGATCAAGGAGCACCCACCCACCAACCAGTTAGTCCGTCTTTTGGAAACGTCTCCCCCAACCACCGAAGCCCAGGCCCGCGAATGGTTTGGGGTTCTCTCTCGTCGAATATCGGGTTCGTGTAGTGCCAAGTCTCATGAATCAACACGCTGATATTTGCCAGACTTCCCTGCTTCCGAGTTGAACAAACTATCTGCAATGCGCATCGTCCCCGTTCCCGATGATTCTCAGAAATCCACAGACCCTCGCCTGTTGCCACCGAACCAATGCTATTTTAAGGGCGAATCTGATGGCCAGTTTCATTCCAAGCTGTTTGTCTTTGTCGACCTTGGTACTTCGGCGAATAGTTTTCTGAAGGCATGTGGAACAAAAGGTGAACCCTCAGTCGAGGAGATTGCCTTGATCCTTTTGAAAGATCCACGGGAGTTCTTCCAACTGGCAGAGGGCAGGGACAAGTAAGTTGGAAATTCAATTGTGCAATTGTTTCAAGTGGCTCTAACGGTGCCAATAACAGCTATCTCGTGGAATTACGCAACATCGCCATAAACTTCCGGCAGTTGGGCTACGCTACCTTGGCCAGACTCAAAAAGGCGGCAGTTCTCATCGGCTCTCGGCGTACCAGAAGACAGAAATCAGACAAAGCCACAGATTTGGTCGATGGCGATGAAGAAGATTGGGACCTGGAGTACGATCTGCTGGCCCCTAACCAGGTTGCAATCGCGGACGATACGATCGCCCTTCAACAGTTTGGTGAGGCCATCTTCTGCGCTCCGCAAGAAGACATTCTCGAAGGTGAGTACGGTGGTACAAGTCCCTGGTATTCTATGCCAACTGCGGAAACTGCAGGTTTCTACCAATCCCTTGGGTGTAAACGACTCAGTGAACTTGTTCGAGAGGAATATCGAACAACGCATGAGATTTATGGACACAGGACAGCACAAGACGTCCGATCGTTGATCCTCGAAAGATTACCGCTTTTCCTCCATGAACACACCCATGCAGCCACCCGAGTCTCCTTTACGTGGTTGAATAACGAGAGGAATTTCGTCGTTAGAACGTTCGGAAAGGTCACGGTCACAAGGAACCTCAACTTTGCTAGTGCTAGATCGTCCAAATCCATCGAGACATCAGCGATCGCGAGGCGAGAGGGGAAGGGCGCAATACAGCTGTGGTTGGCTGGCAACGCGCAAGTGGATATGTACGAGGTTGCGACTTCGTTGTGTCGTTTACTCTTCGACACCTACAAAGTCAACGATGCTTTGTTATTCATGACGATACTGTCAACGGACCTTCGTGCCTTACGGAGGCGAGGGTATAACGGTGATTATGAAGCTCCTTTCCCTTTTTGACCCGCCTGACTGGATTTCCCGGCAGTTGATCGCATCTTGAAGCAGCAGAAAGCAGAGAGGGAAGCCGCCGCAGAAGCCCTTGCGAAGAAGGAGAAGGCAGACAAAACCGCTTTGGTTTCGCCCCCACCAGCACCACCAAAACCCGAGTTTATTCCAACGCCTGCTCCACTTCTGGCACCGGTACCGGTACCGGCCCCGGCACCCACCTCAACGCGCACACTCACTCCGAGGCCCGAACATACTGGAGATACTGACGGAGGTCGATCGAGCGTTACCCTGAAAACCGATTCACCCATCGATGGTGATTCCAAAGGGCGAACAATGTCGGGTTTGATGGAAAACTTCATACAGAAGGTTTACTCCGTGCCGCAGCCTCCCGTGCCCTCGGATAAGGGTCCTCAAGTACCGGAGAAGCCTATAACAGATTTGGTGACGCCGTTGGCCAACATTGGTGAGTCGCCCCTATGGTTCCCGACACCAGCCAGCTGACGGGAATTTTCACCAGCGTCGAATATTGACACCGCGATCAGGGCGTGCAAGGAGGAGAGGAGTGATCTGATCCAAAGTCGGCAGCAGATGCAGATGGTCAAGGAGACCCTCAACGATGGCTACTGCGATATATCGGGCAACATTGACGATCTCTCATTCCTAGGTAAGTTGGACGCGCCGTATCAGTCACTTTGACCGCAAATAACTGTGTCCAAGGTGATATGGGACAAGTAAGAATATATTCCTCCAAGGGTACGGTCGCTCGCATATGTCAGGAGAGCCATGGCCTAACCAAATTTAACATAGACGTCCCTAACCCTGGGGAACTTTTGAAGACGAGGAGGGATTCGATAGCCCGCTTCATTTACGTGGTGAGACCAATTCGGGATATATTCCAGTTACCCCCGACCAGCGTACACATCTTCTACGACCTTGCTGGGAGTACCATCGCATTCAACCGGAACGCAAGTATATTCCTGAACCTAAGATACTTCGAAGCATGGCGTACGTATAAAATCCAGTTTCCATGTCGCGGACGCTCATGGATCTGGACAGATGATGACTTAGTAAGGGACGGAGATCTCATCGAAGCTTACACCTCATGGTAACCGATCTTTTCCATTTTCCATCTATCGGCTCAGCGGAATCAAACAGGTACTTCTCCCTGGCACATGAGATCGCCCACAACCTTGTCCAACCTCACAACTCGGAACACGAATTCTACTTTTCATCAATCTGCCAGAAGTTTTTACCTGAGTTCACGAAACTTATGCTCGAGGAGAAATCACGTCGCTTGCGTTTGGCAGGTAATTTACCTCCTATATAGCAGTACAGCATCCACCCAGAAGTAGGGATATCCCGTTCTGTTTGATACCATCCAGACAATCCTCTGTAACCAATTAATGTGCGATTGAATAAGGTTCGCTTCCCCCTCCCACTCCCCCATGTGGGTCCTTGCCCCTCCAAGTCGCTTTGATCACTGGGGTCGCGTGTTTAACGGACCGATGACCTCCCGACACCGGACCTGCGCCGGTATGGAGTATACGGACCGCATTGTACTGCCATAGACCTCGCTTTGGGCTCTCGTAGGCTACCAGAAACGTCAACTTCAAGTGGGCTGATCGCCTTTGCTCCCGGTTCTGCTTCCACACCAGACGATAATAAAGATCCTGGATGGTTATGATTTTCGCTGTTGGCCGCCAACCCCACAGCCGCTCTGGACATTATTCTGTCGGACTCGGGCGGGGAATCTATTAATACATTTTTTCATGCGAAGCCAGGGGCAGATATTTTGGTCACTTGGTGCGGCTGCCCATATGATCCCCATACGTGCGTGCCACTCTAATCAGATGCTAATGGCGCGAGCGCTGCGCTCTTTTCACCTCAAGCTTCAGGTTTCCCAGGGGTAATGGACTAAGGGTGCTGAGCTTTTA
>Ga0307510_10006482_pt1 | contig 13963 bp, 10 predicted proteins | sample 12_EM_MG_FD_207224 | JGI IMG/M metagenome (GOLD analysis project Ga0307510, IMG submission 207224) | Populus trichocarpa ectomycorrhiza microbial communities from riparian zone in the Pacific Northwest, United States - 12_EM | ecosystem: Host-associated > Plants > Roots > Unclassified | place... | reverse complement strand
GAGAGTTTGCTAATTTTTATTGTTTCATTTCCATGTAGATATAGACAAAAGTTAGACATTCATTTATCAATATTTCGATTAATTAATTATAAGACATTTTGGCATGTGATGGCCTCTTTTTTTTTTATTTTTTAATTCAAAATACATTTACTTCTGATCACACGGTTCACTTTTGCCGAAAAAATAATTTGTGAATAGTAGATTAATTTGATATATTTCGCATGAAAATTATATATTAATAATAAGGTGAGATCACGTACGCTGAAAAGGACATCATATATAAAAATGATATATCATGGCCTTCTCCATAAGCTGTGACACACTGATGCATGCTCAATTGCTTATATAAAGAATTGTGGAGCAATAATGTTCCAGTGATAAAGAAGTATATATAAATTAAGCTTGAGTGTGCTTTTGGTAGCGTGGAAGGTACTTTTTAAAAATAATTTTAAATAAAAAAAATATTAATTTAATGTTTTTTTAAACTACACATATTTTTGATATTATGCCGAGAGACGTTACTTCTCTGTTTAGAAATATGATTGCGATTGATTTTTAAAGTGTTTTTAATTTGAAAATACATCAAAATGATATTTTTTTTATTTTTTAAAAATTATTTTTGATATCAGCGCATCAAAATGATCAGAAAACACTAAAAAATATTAATTTAAAGCAAAGAAAAAATAAAAAAATTTTAAATTTTTTCAAAAACATTTTTGAAACACAAAAACAAACAAAACCGCATTGAATCAGAAGTTTGAATAAACCTTTCTAGTGATTTGAATAAAGTTTTATATTGTGAAACCTCTTGCATTTCACACTTTCATTTAACCATATATTTTATTGATTTTAGTTTTTTTTCTCGGCTTAAAAAAATCAAGAAAATCAAATTTCATCATCAAAATTTTTATAAATGTTTTTTTTTTAATAGTAGTTTCAAAACTAACCATATTAATTAAATCGTAAAGCACATTAGGGTTCTATGTGGTTAACAACAAGAACAATTAAATTTACTTTTCATGGTAGAAAGGTTGCTTGATTGAAAAGATCATCGACTGGTGATCAGATGATTGATGATTTTTTATGTTTTATTTTTAACTTCGTTGGTGATTTAACTAGGCTCTGATCTCCTTTGTGATTCTTTAATTGAATTGATAAGGCTCTTTAACTAGAGATTAGGAAGTAGGCAGTTGTTAGGAAGATCCATGAAAATGACATTTTCATAAATTAATCAAAACTATGGAAACTACTGGTGCTCCAAAAATTAGAATAATGGACCACATTGTTCGTTAGAAGTTAGCGTTGGAGCTTTAATGGCCATCATCGTCCCAACCTTTTCATGCCCTTAAATGGTGCAGGAAGGAGGGTACAGAGTATCGGTTCAATCAATTCATGAATTGATTTTTTTTCTTAAAAAAAATCTTGAATGGAACTGACTCGGATAGTACTCCAACGAAACTGATCGGTTTGAATCTGTATCTATAAGTTTTATTTGAATTTTTTTGATAGGTTTTGATCCCATAAACTTTTAAGAGATTTTTTCTTGGTTCTTAAATATAAAACTAGAATCGAATTGAATCGGGTTTGTTTTAATTTTTTTAAAAATTCAAAATGTGATTCAACTTTGGTAATTAATTTTGAATCAATTTTATAATAAATATTTTGAATAATCTGATTAATTTGTTCACCTTCTATGATCATACATAGTCAATGGAAGAGAACTATTATCATCATGGCATTAAATTAAAGTCGGTCCGGCTCTGCCCTTGATTCTAAGAGGGGTTTTGACTTTGGGTTTGATCAGGTTCGTCCTTGTCCAAGTTAAATCAATTCCTACTTAGGTATTAGGCACCGAAAGCAATCCTTGGGTCGGAAAATAAGATCAGATTACCCCTACTATATTCAGAAATTGGACGTCATTAAATGGGAGTTGTTTGGCTAGATAGTTGACCTGTGGTAAAACTATTGGCTATGCAAGAAGTAGCTGGGTTATGGGTGAAAATGATGGTTTACACGACTTCTACTTTTGTTCTAAGTATTTTTTACTTGAAAACAATATTAAATTATGTTTTTTTAATGGTTTTTTGATGATTTTGATGGATTGATATCAAAATAAATATATATAAAAAATGTATTCTAATGTATTTTTAAATAAACAATTATTTTGAAAAACACCCTACGTTACAATCTCGAACACCCCTTTAATATCAATTGCAAATACATTGTTGCCATGGATTGCATTTGAGGATTATGGTGTTCAAATGTAAGTGTAAGATCATTTTCCTCCGGTCTACCCAAATCTAAACTATTTTATTTGGAGATAATTTCAGTTAAAGAGGTAAAATAAATCATCTTTATTATCTCAGTTAAATAGTATTTGTATTTTAATTATAAAACCTACTAAGCCTGGTAGATGAGCTCAGAAACCAGGAGTTTAATTTAGATTGGATTAGTTGAAAATCTTTTTTAAAAATTAAATTAATCTAGGTTAATCCGTTTACCAGCTATCCAAACTTTAAGTTAGACTGATGTCAAATCCTATAACTAGAACAAGAAAAATTGGGATTTTAAAACCCCTTGAAACAAATATGCTAAGCACTACCTGTCCAGCACCTGGAAGCAACTGTCATGTGCTTAGGCCCATTTACAAAGTCAACAAATTAAAAATTTTGCCCCATTTGCAAAATGAGTTTGGTTAGTTAATCCTCAATTAGTTAGTTAAAATAGTTATAGATAAGCCCCCAACTCCTAATCTTCTCTGGTTAAGTTATAATCCCTTAATTCCAAACACGCAATTGATTAAATTTATGTTATTCCTGACTCGAGACTAAGTATGTAATTAATTATTCCTATAGTTTCCTTAACTGTATACAACACTTTCCCCCATCTTTTTACATAAAAAAGGCTGCTCTAATTCTTGTTTTAAGACTATTTTCCAATTTTTCATTGTATACTCAGTAATTGAATTTGCAAATCTTGAAATATTTATCATGAGGGCCTTTTAGCATAGTAGTTTGACTCGATACAAAGCTCAAGTGGATTAAAAAAAACATGAAATGAAGTCATTTTGGGTAAAAAAATCTCAGATTTTTTTAGAGTTTATTCAACCAGGTTCCCTGACCAGGCTAACCAAGTTGCATATTGATTTACAAGATCATCCAAGTTTTGCTTATGTCAGACTCCCGAGTCAGCAAGTTACCGAGTTGCATATTGATCCAATAGATCACCCAAGTTTTGCTTATGCCAGACTCCCGAGTCAGCAAGTTACCGAGAGTCATGATTGATAACTATGCTTTTTACATGAACTGGAGAACTTGGGAATTTTTGGAGTTAGAGAAGGATCGAGGCACCCATCATCAACCTCTGGGACTCTGCTCCTGCAATATTGCACTAATCTAGCCAAGGTTAAATGAAACTGCTCTGCAGTAGCTGACCCAAGTTCTTTCAGAATTGATTTTCTTTTACAGTGCAAAACTAAGGCTTTAGATGACACCCCGGCCCATAAAACTGGGGATCAACTATAGCTTTCGATGCCGAATGGTTTTTACTAGCAGAAAACAGCTTTGGTTACTGAGAGTTTATTTCATCAATATTCATATGTTTTCAAGAAATATTACTGCACATTGTTTACATTAATGCATGGAGTTCATGAACACAATTTAATAGTTAGACATCAAAACTTAAATGGAATTTACATTGAAATCTAAAAGGCTCAGATATCAATAAGTTAATCAAATTGTTCATTAGCTAACTATCACTAAAACATCAACTCTTTTCGGTTATGCTTTTTCTCGGAATCAAAAGCACATGCAAGAAGCAAAAAGTAGGAACTAAATTTTTTGAGGTTGAACTGCAACAAGATGTTGTCAGCTTGCAGTTACATCGAGCAACAAAGTTTCGAGTCAATGGATGCCAAACATATGCAAAATGCTTGGTAACCTGTTAGAGGATATCTGCAAAAGAAAGATATGTAAGAGTGTCATTATTTTTTCAATTTCCTCCTTAGAGGATATCTCCAAGTGTTTCGATGGATTTCGCATCACTAGAAAGAAATGGATCTGCATAGTTCGTACCTGAAATCCATAACAAACTTCGACTTCCCTACCCTTCCAAGTTGTAAAATTGTCTGCTTTCCATTTTCCTGTGAAAATCGCAGCGTCAGCTATCAGAATCCAAACACACAGGAATTGGATGGTACTTTATAACGGTTTATTCCAACATATAATTTTCAAGATGAAATTCACGATACCTCCAATGTTAGCTGGAAGTTCTTCACTGAGCTTTGGATTCCAAGCCCAGCTCTTCCTCTATCTCTGAAGTCTAACTCGTACTGCTTTGACATCTGGAGAATTCAAAAAATAAATCAAATCAATGAGCAAAAATGAAGTCCAAAAGTTCGTCTTCTATAACGCATAATAAACAATCTGTACTCTCACATTATTGTATCGTGGAGTCCTTGAGCATAGCTTATGTACTTTGTCCATTTTCCCCTCCCAGTCCCTAGCCAAACCATTAATATGTTGCATCTACGACAGAAGAAGAATGAAATGATTATCCCATTTTGCAAGGCTCCATGGAATCGAAAAATAGAGAGTGAAAATGTCAACAGAATTTCAAATATACGTGTTCACATTCATATAGAGGTGAGGACTCTTAACATTTCAGAATCTCCTGAACTCACCAGGGTTGTATTCTTTAGCTGCATGGATTGGTGTTTTGGTACATATGCCCTCATGATTCTGTAACTTCCAGTCCAAGTGGCTATGGTAGGCTTGAATCTACAGAAACATAGGGAAATATATAACAACTAGTGGAGAGGAAACAGAACACAGAAAGTGAGTGAGAGAGAGGGATATATAACAACTAGTGGAGAGGAAACAGAACACAGAAAGTGAGTGAGAGAGAGGGTATGCCTTACGTAACAACTGCCAGAAGTAGATTGCCCCTTTTGGAGTTGACAGTACCACCCTGCAAACAACGAGCACATTGCCAGCCATTTTAGTGAATAAATTATCAAACAGATCTTTGTTCTAATTGATTTAGGAATATCTGATATCTTAGATACTATAGGAAAAGTGATTCAGGAAATTTGCGAGGTCTGAAGGAATCGAACCTGATCCCATATGTGATACTTGGAACCCATGAGGTTTGCTGTTACGTTTCCTACAAAGCTATCATCTGAACTAGAAAGAACTCCCTTCAAATTCTGAGCTATAGTGAACTCTGACTTTCCATTACGCCTCTTATGGTGAGCTATAGCTAGTTTCCGATCCTGTCGACCATGCCCTTCCTGTAGTTTTGATATTCAAAATCAAAGTTCCAAGCATGAAATTTTAATCATTATGTTAGATTTTAGCAGTGGCAAACAGAATTAATTAGTCTCATTTTGTTTATAAATTATAGTAGAAAGCCTTGCTCTTCCCTAATAAGAACACAACCATAGTTCCTCAAATTAGCTGTGCACTGCAGATGCTATATTTGTGTGTGAAAACAGATATTGGTACAACAGTTAAGCAGGAATGCAGAAGCTATAAATCCCAAATCCTAATTAAGATAATCTTAGTACTCCAATCGCAATATCTTGATTTCAATTTTGCGAAAACATTATACATTGCAGAATTATAGCATTCAGAATCTACCGTTTGCAATTGCTTACCAATAACATCACCGATAATTGACAGAAGTATATTATACATTGCAGAATTATAGCATTCAGAATCCACCATTTGCAATTGCTTACCATTAACATCACCGATAATTGACAGAAGTATATGATGCGCATAGTAATGTTGAAATGAACACTCAGCATAGACCATCAAACACACCACCTCCAGAACACATCTAGGAACCTGAGTAATATGATACTCACGTGGAAGGTTTTAGGATTCAATCTATTCAATAGTTGGTATAATGAGGAGAATTTGTCAGTTTAAATCAATCTGTTGCTTCAGAAAAAAGGCAAAATCCTTTTTAACTGAGCAAAGTTAATCAATTGCCACTTACAATCTCCAATCCTCAGCCTTTTATCAAGATCCAACAGAACAAGTCCCCCATTTGGGAGTGTTACACAGAAGGTGATGTCCAGCCCCTTGAAGCATAAAGGATGCTTTCGAGACTGCACAGCACTTGCTATGCAGCAATCCCAAACAAAGCTTTAATCTTAGTCCTAAACTAGTTGGATGTGTCTATATTTTCTTGTATTTTATTTGTTTTGAACCAAAACTACACTTACCATGAATTATTGTGATAACAACTTCTTTTCACTACTTCAACCTCCATCTCGTGATGTACTTGCCAAGAGTGTTATTGGAAATAATTGAAATCACTAGATTTATGTCTAAACGAAATTTCCATAAGACCATGCATGACATCCTTCACAAGTATTATAATTGTTGAACACTCCATACCATATTCTTGAGAAGCTCTTCCAATTCTATTTGTTTCGGACAACCTTTTATGAAATGCAACTACATCTAGACTGTTGGTGACATGGCTCATTTTCTTGGAGTAGTGGCTAAGAAAAATGGTGTGATGATTAAGGAAGAGTGTAGGTAGCCATCGAGTTTGTTCTCCTTACTCACCAAGCGTTTGAGTATTATACATAGATGAGAACAAACACGGTGCAAAAACACAACCTTTGGGAGGTTTTTCTTTGAACAAGAATGGGTGTGCAGAAGGCTCTGAAATTTAGATTTTAGCATAAAAATGACAATCATATTCTTGAACTAATTTTCTATTAAAAAGCTGTTTGGAAATGAGGTTATTACTGCATGTAACCCGTGTTTTCAAATCAAAAACATTATTTTTAAATTTTTAAAAATTAATTTTGATATTTTTGATTTGAAAACACGAGTTGCATTGCTTAGGCAACCTCATTCCTTACACCGAGACTAAATAAGTGTTACTCTCGGTAGAGGAGCCAAAACTTGTTGAGCAAGGAGAAATAAACAAACAATTCAATCAATTTGGTAGCTATTTCACTCGTTTTAGCCCATCCACTAATTTACCTGACCACTACTTAAAAAAAATCACATCATCAACAAGAATATACTTAGAAATTTGACATATTTACCAGTCACGACTGCCCCATTTGGACCATCCATGGCCACATATGCTAGTGGGACTCAATAGCATCTATGAATTATAGAAAATCAAATAGATCATTCGCGACAAGCACAGTTTGGGTCATATTTGCTAAGAATCAACATTTCACATGGTGAGCTTTCACCAAATAATTATCAAATTTTAACAAAACTAACCTATATAGTTTGGATTTGTAAAGTATAGAATGGTTTAATCTATTCGTTCACTTTACGAAGTTTAAAAAAGAATATTTAATCTATTCCTCAAATGATGAAAACAGGTAGCACAAATGACTCACATACATTGGTTTGTACCAAGCATACGAGTTCATCTTAAAACTCCAATTCAACTCCAAGACTGTTCCAAATAGGTCAGGAACAGGAAAGACATGTACAAATAATAATGATTGGATTGCCAATAGTAAGATTGGAAATTCCAAGGAAATGAAGTATTATATTAACCAACTGTTAGGGGCAACCGCACCTATCACGAATGTACTATCTAAACCATTCATAATCCACACATGCTGGTAGATCCCATGATGCATGTAACTTGTAAGCTATAGACGGTTGATGTGGCATTCACAAAAGGCTCAGCAGCTCTTAGCACCACCCATTATATTATATCTCCCTTTATTTGTAAGAATAAGATTCTACTTGAGTTGATTTCAAATAAAATTAAAATATAAATCTTATCTGAAATTAGAATCAGAATCTTATTCCTATTCCATTCCAAATCCTAGACGAACCAAATGCCACGAAAGAGACTCGCTCTAAAATGGAACTTCAATGTGAACACTGGCAACATTAGTTCAAATTATTATCACCAATTCAGACAAGAAAAGATCAAACTATATACAAGTAAGAGAACAGCTTACATTGGTATAGAGTGAGTACAATGTACCCCCATCTAACCCTTCTGGCAATGCTTCCTTCATAATAACACAAGTACATCTCCCTATGTCCAGTGGCAATGGCCTGCACAACAATGCCCTGAAAGCCAAACCCACATTACCAAATTTATGTATCAAAATCAGAAAGGAAAAGAAAAGAAAAGAAAAAAGAACACAGAACACAAACATGAAGTGAAAAAGAAAAAATGTTTAAGACCTGTTAGGCAATGCAGACCAAGAAGAAGCTGGAGCAGCCTCAGAATCTGAATAGTCCCAAATATTGACAGAATTTGACTTCTCAGACTCAGCAGAGTCCCAAATTTTAGACTTAAAAACCTTTTCAGGCTCATTCATTTGCATACAAAACTGTAGAGAAGAAGGCTTTAGGACTCTTCCAGTGGACAAAGACTTCATATTGGATAACTGTGGCTTTGGCAAAACAGAGAGAGACCCATTTGTAGACAAAGGTTTTGAGTTGTTGGGCACCGCATTTTCTTTGTCAACACCGCCAAACTTGGCAGTGTTATCAATGTTCTCTTTGTTGTCAGTGAACGATTTTGTAAGGAGATCACCTTCACTGCAAGTATGATGGTGTTTGGAGTCAGTGAGGGGATTAACATAAACGGAGTTGTATGAAGATTGGTTTGGCAATGTGGGTTTTCTGAAACCAGCCATACTTCGGTATAGAAACAGAGAAAGATTCCAACTTTGTTAATTTTGAGAGGGTTTATAGGTGAGTCTTTAATGGGAGTGGATTTGAATTCTGAATGTTGGTTTGGTTTCGGGAAAGATTTATATAACTGGGATTCTTTTGCTTTCTTGGAAACTGTGAGAGATTTTAATGAAGTTGCAGAAGGGAGGTAGGATCTTCAATGAGATGAAATTTATGGTTTGGTTTCCAAAGAGTTTGGCTTTTATAGTAAAAATCGAGCTTCTTCATGGGTTTTTGGTGCTTAAAATCTAAAGTCCTGTTTTGCCATGTCTGCAAATAGTAATGGGAACATACGATGCAGCAAGAGCAGAGTGGGTGAAATTTGAATTGGGGTTTAGGTTTTGCTAAGGTAGGACAATTTATTTGGTTGTTTGATGCAATTTATTGGATTTGGAAAAATAGGATTTGAATTTGAAAAGGCATGGATAACTGTGCTGAGGGGTTTTTTATGTGCTTTGGTTTGGTGGGCTTAACGGTAACTATATTTGAATCATGTTGTGGATTTGTGTGTGTGTCCTATAGTGAGAATGGGTGAATTTTTGAGGTTTGACCAGATAAAGAAATTAGGTTGGACGAGGGATGAGAAGTGGGACCTGGCTAGCTTTGAATAATATTCCTGCTGTCAAGTGCGAGCCAACAAGATTTAAATTTGCTCGGAATTTTAGGTGGTGGTCACCATGGGGCCTCCATGTACATGACACGGACTCTGTTGCGGTTTATTTTTGTGTTGATAAAATATTTTTGTCAAAAATTATTTTTTTAGTATTTTTATATTATTTTGATGGGTTAATAATTTTAAAAAATAAAAAATATATATTATTTCAATGCATTTCCAAACAGAAAGCATTTTGAAAAACAATCGCTACTACAATGTCAAACATGCTATATACATCAGGGATATCAATTCCTTTTAGTGTGCGTTTGATAAAAAAAGTGTATGATATTTTATAAAAATATATTAAAATGATATTTTTAAGATTTATTTTTTATTTTTAATATTAGAATATTAAAATTATCAAAAAAATATTTAAAAAACATTAATTTTATGATTTTTTATAGGGGTATTTATAGATATAATTAAATAAGCTTTAGGCCCATAATTATATCTAACCTAACCTGTAATCGTTTTATAAACCCAACCCATTCAAAGAAATTTTGGATTTGAGTGGGTTAGATATATAGGGCTGGACTAATTTTTTATCTGAAATTTACAGATATCTATGAGTTAGGTTTATATTACTAATTTTCATATGTTGAGTTTAATTAGAACAAAGATTTGAGTTCAATAAATAAGTCCAAAAATTTGATGTAATGTAAAATAATTATTTGACTATTTTTTTTAGAATTCTTAGAAGTGGTGGAAAGTAATTAATATTAAACATTTTTTTAACTGGATTACATTCGTTAATCAATTATATAGGGTATATAGGTTGGGTTAGGTAAATTAAATTTAAAAAATTATGATCAATAATATTTAATTTTTAGATATTTTTACCTGAAACAATTAAGTCTGCTTTTTTCTTCTTCAACTTATTTACTTTATAAAATACATTTTTAGTCATCACCTTGATCATATACAGGACACTAACTAACTTATTGTGAACTTCAATGCACCAAACATTTTCAGTGTATATAAAAATTAATTTGAATATATAAATTAATAGTATATAATTAAAAAAAAAGCATAAGCTTTTCACTTCATTGTAATATATACGAGGAAACATTGATGATTCACATCGTGTTTTTTTTTGTATTTTAATTTTTTTAGTCATTTAATTTTTTTTGTTTGATCATTTTATATTAGATTAATTTGGGGCTGGACTTTGTTATTTGTTTCTTTTAGCTTGGTATTGGATACTCACGGTATTGAGAAATAAAATCCACTCTCAGTTGATGCTTAAGTTTATAAAATTAAATAAAGTTAAATTAAATTAAAACAATTAAAGCTACGAGACTAAATTTGAACACTAGATAAATACTAAGCCCTTTTTTCTAGCAAACATGGGGAACTAAATTGCACGAGTAGGGGAAAGGCTCACCCTTGTTTTTTTTGGTCCCTTAATTTTTTTTTCAATTTGATTATTCCACATTTAGTTTATTTGGGATTGTACTTTATAGTTTTTTTCGGTTGCCTAGATATAGGGATCCCATAATGTTGAGGAAGAACTTTGACAAGCATTTTATGCTCAATTTTGCAAATAAAATTTAATTTAATTAATCTAAAATAATTAAGGTTTTGGGATAAAGTTTGAAACAAAAAAAACTTTTAAATGATTGAAAATGACAGGCAAGACAACTTGTATGACACACGTGGGGTGAAGTTGTTGCGCTTGAACTAAGTGCGTGTCTTCCTGCGGTGGCAGAACACTTGTCCGTGATTGTGTTGGAAGCAGCATGACCAAATCCTGCACATTGTATGACGCGTGTCGATGGAAGAGCTACTATGAGACTCCAACAATCTTTTCTTTCTTCTCCTCTCTCTCTTCTCTTCAAGATTCATGATGGCATGCCAAAATTAAAAGGTGTCTTATTATTTTGTTTTTGTGTCAAATTTGATTCTTATTTTTTTGTTTGCTATTTTTGGTTTTGTGTCCTTTAAATTTTTTTTTTAAATTTCATCATTTAATATTGAGTTCGTTAGGAATTGAGGTTTATACTTTTTTTTTCAATAGGGTTGTTGCTACCCAATTTTTGACCCACCTATTTGATAAAATTTTCAGAAAATCCAAAAATAGCGAAAAACAACGAAAATCCAAAAAAATATGTTTTTAATATATTTGCATCGTTTTGAGCATTTTCAGCGTCGTCTCAAAAGAATTTAAATTTTCAAAGGTTTTTTAAACGCGTTCGACTTTTCACGCGTCATTTTTAAAATCATTGATTTTCCTCATTTAAATCGACGTTGATATTGCTCGTTTTCAAAAAATACAAAAAAAATAAGAAAAATCAAAATTTACAAAAAAAAGAGAAAGTTGAGGGACCAATTTTGAGGCCCAAACAATATTTTGCCTATATATAGCAGCCTTCAACACACATAAAGGGGGGGCAATTTTGACAACATCAGGAAAAAATACCAAAAAATACCTAACCCTAAACCCATCTTTTTCTCTAGGGCGCCCCCCTTCCTATTGAAAAAAAACCCAGAGGGAGCAGGGGCGGCCGCAAGCCTCCCTTTCCCTGTTTACAGAGGCTGGCCGCCCCTCCCCTTTGATTTTCTTCTTCCCCTCAGCAGCCGGGAACAAGGGACAGTTCCCTCTCTTTCAAAACCAAACCGGGGGCAGCCCCCTCCCTGTCCTCTCATCTTCTTGAAGCCGCCTCCCTTCCCTTGGTAAGGAAACCAGAGCTCCGGTGGCTCCCTAAACACAGCCAGCCACCCCTCCTTTGGCAAAGAAGAGAACTGGAGAACCAAGGGGCGCCGCTGGAACCTTCCCCTCTCTCGGCCGCTCACTCCCCTGCTCCCAGCACCTTCCTTCTTCTTCTTGCTCTCTCGGCCAACCACCGTTCTTCCCTCTCTCGGCCGACCCAGCTCCAGCAGCAAGACCTCCAGCAGCGGTAGCTTCTGCCCACAGCTGACAGACCGGTCCTTCCACCTCCCTCAGCCTTTTTCCCAGTGGCTGCTCCTTATCCCTTAAACCAGCCGCCAGCTCCACCGTAGCTTCAACAGCCCTAGCTCAGCCCCACGCCGGACAGAGACCAGCGCCGTCCCCCTTCGCTCTCCTCTCTCATCGGCCGCCTGCTTCTCCTCCCCCGATCTCTTCATCTCCATCAACAACAAAGCCAGCCGGACGGACGACAACAGCTCAGTGACCACAGCTGCAACCCCCTTTGCAACAGCTAGATCGGCCACCGGAAGCAGAGAAGAAGGCGAAACTAAAAGAAAGCAGATCCAAAACAGAGAAGAAAAAAGTAGATCCGTGACCAAGAACAAAAGCTAAAACCAACTGGATTGCGTCTTTTTCTTCTTTGCAGGTGATGTTGCTCCTCACTGCCAGTGTAGGAGGGAAGAGGAGATGAAGTCGGGTCGGATCCACTAGTTTGTTCTGGTTTGTCTGCAGCGGCGCGTGGACCCACGCGCCGCCAGTGGCGTGGCGCGTGTGGGGACGCGCCGCCACTGTTCCAGCGGTTCCAGAAGGCTTCCTGACACTGTTCTGGGAGGTTTTGGGTTATTCTGTAATTTTTAAAGTGTTTAATGTAATTTTTGTTTAGTTATTTTTTGAATTTGTATTGTGGATGTAAAAAAAAAAAAAAAAAAAGAAAAGAAAAAGAAAAATAATAGAAAAAGAGATGTGTGTGTCTGTGTATTTTTTTTTTATGTATGTTATTGAATCAAAAGGAAAAAAAATGAATTTAATGTTTTATTTTATATGCACAAATATCTAAAGGACAGATAAAAATCATGTTGTATTTTCCATAAAAATGTAGAACATGTATCTACATATATTTTGGGAACTAATAACTGATTTATCAAAGCCTTAGAATTGGGCTAAAATTTTATTTTTAAATCATATCAAGTCCACGAAGCTTGAAAGTGAATGTGTGGTGTGTATTTTGTTTATGAATGTTTTTTTTTTAGGATAAAATTGCGAGAATAAAGAAGAATTTAATATTCTGATTTGCTCACGGATAAAGAATTACGAACTTACATGTAAGTGTAAGTTGTATTTTCTAAAATTCGATGAATGAACCGAATTTTAAAATTCTTTAACACATCAAGTCTACGAAGCAGCTTACCTCAGGTAGGGTGCGTTAGGGGTGCTAATACCTTCCCTAACCACAACCAGTCCCTTACCAATGAATCTCTGACAAGACCAGTACATCAGGTTTCCTAGTAGCCCTCAATAAATTACTAGGTGGCAACTCCAACGAACCAATCAAAGCAAAACGAGAAACGAGAAAAAATCGCCAGCCGATGCCGCGCGGATTTTCCGACGTGCGACAAGGGTGATCTTGTTTTCATGATCCGGGTCACGAGTTTGAAATGTTAACATGGGTTGACATCAATCTTTTCTTTTAGGTCCTTTTTTAACATTGATTTTATTTTTCAATTCTATCCTCCAACAATGAGTTTGTTGGAAGTTCGGCTTTATGATGTTTTTGATGGGGTGATCCCGCTTCCATGACCCAAGTTATGAATTTGAAAAGTTAACCCTGATTGACATAGGAGGTTAGAGATAATTTTCTCTTAAAATATTAAGATGATGACCTATCAAATTGATCCGGGTTTTGTAGCCTAACTCGCCTAACCAATAACTTGGGTCATTGACTTTATCGGGTTT
>Ga0307510_10006481_pt1 | contig 13963 bp, 13 predicted proteins | sample 12_EM_MG_FD_207224 | JGI IMG/M metagenome (GOLD analysis project Ga0307510, IMG submission 207224) | Populus trichocarpa ectomycorrhiza microbial communities from riparian zone in the Pacific Northwest, United States - 12_EM | ecosystem: Host-associated > Plants > Roots > Unclassified | place... | reverse complement strand
GAAATAAGACCAGCTTATATACATGAGGGCAGCTACCATGACTAAGGAATAATACTACTAGTACCTGTACTAGTAATGACGGAAAACAAGTACAGTAGTTAGTAGGAATGACGAATAACTAGGAGAGGGATCCTAGTTATGAGCTGGTGAACTAAAGATGGCGAAAACAAGTACAACGATCCTAGGAATGAGCTGGCGCTCCTGAGATGACAAGAAAGCAGTCAAGTAAGTGAAAAGGAGTCAGGTGATGTACCAAGTAACAGTCACGTGATGGGAATAGATTGGTAAGCATAGAAAAAGAAAATTAGCCCATGGAACGTAACACAAACGCAGTGGCTGTCAGGAGAAGTTCCTGTTCCTCCTGATTGCGGATCAAATTGTCCTCCTTGATGACACATCTACAAATGTCCTTCAGGGTGAAACCAGGTTGGTTTGTGATTGACTGCAGAGTCGACTGGAGATGTTTGTAGTTCTTGCCCAAGCCTTTGATCGCACAGGCGATTTGCAATTGATTGTAGTCAAGGGGTCCCATAGCTCTGATTTTACGCATGAGTGTGTCCAGTTCATCCCATGTCTGCGCAAGGCGAGTACCCAGTGTAAACTTAGTTCTGATAGCCTTTTCCATCAGGAGAATTTGCGTGTGACTGCCTAGCTTTTCGTAGTGTTCATGCAGTTCGGAAAACATGGCATGGGAACTAGGGAGATCGCATATATCCTTGTAATCCTGTTCGCAAATGTGTTGCAGGATAAAGGCTTGGATAGAATCGTCATTGATGGTCCAGACACGATGACCACAAACATCAGTGGCCTTGTCTGGAGGGGTGTTATGCTCCTGGGCACTTGGCCCACTTTTCTTTTTCTTTTTCCTGACCGCTATGTACTTATACGACCACATGACTTTGACTCACATGACCGCTTACCTGTACAACAGAGCCATCTTGTCGGGAACTTCATTGTTCCCTCCTTTTGTACGTTTCCTATTGTTCTCTTCTTACAGTAGTCTGTGACCACCATTGTTTGTGACTCTATTGTTCTGTGACTCTCATTGTTTGTGACTCTATTGTTCTCCTCTTTTGTACGCTTAGTCAGGTAGCTGCCCTTTTTGTATATAAGCAGGGCTTATATCCTAGAGTTGGGCCTTAAGCCTGACTTAGTTTGCAATCTATTGCGTTCTCTGTCCTTGTTGCTTGAACAAACATTTTCCTTTTATCTTTCTTTGAAGTAATCTTCAAGTCCTTGAAGTTACTTCCCTTTCCTTTATATCCTCACCCAGACATTGGTCTTAGTGACCCTTTCGCTTTTATCACCTTCCAAAGCACTTAGGTTATTAAGGGAATTACGACCCTTATAACTTTGTCACTGCTGCATATTTCACCTTTGCACACATCGCGCCTTAAGGTTCAATAGGCCTTAACATAAGTCAGGCTTTCCTCGAAATGTCCTTGAAACACAGGACAACACCAGTTATACCCTGGCAGCAGTAGTACTTATCGGAACTCTTGAACAAAACAAGAGAGTTCACAGGAGACAACAAGACGATCTCCCAGCACACATAAAAGGCGAAGCATACTTTGAATACCACAGAGCCGGACATAAAGACACCGGATACTATGTCGATCTCCCAAAGAAATCACATGGAGCTGTTGAATTCATCAAAGTAGAAGACGACGACTTTTGGGTAAAACTCCTCTGGAAAGATAACCAGTGGTATACAAACCAAGGAGGAGTACTTCACACCTCAAAACTCGGTGCTTGGAGAGAAACAGACCCTCAACACCCACATTACATCAATCCAGAGCACTACAGCCCAACACTCCACACCGCCATCGAGCAATCACCACACGAAGAAGTACTTGCAGGAGGAGTTCATCACATTGCAACCCTCCAAGGAACCAACCCATTTACAGAACAACCCCCTATTCTTCCCCAAATTGAAGCAGCAGTTCAACAAGGCATTGAAATCCCGCTTGACACTATCCCAGCCACTGCCGTTCAACCCCAGTTATCCATCCAAACCACAATGACAGAACAACCCCAGGAAATTAACGTCGCTACTGGACAAAGCGAACAGGAAACACGACAAATTAACGTCATCACTAGCCCTGCCAATGGTGCTCTTAAAGGGAACCCACCACCCATCTTCACTGGAGACAGAAACACGACCAGAAAATTCATCAATAACTTTGATCTCTGGAAAGCAATTAACCGACACAATGACACCATGAAGAAACCTTTTTCCAGAGTTGTTACCATCCTCACCTACATGGACGGTCCTCTAGTAGATGCCTGGAAAGAAGAACAAATGCACAAACTCCAGGAAGCAATAGACGATGGAACCCAGGAAACAGACGAAGATCTCTGGGACAGCTTCATAGAAAGGTTCAAAATAGCCTTCACCAACCAAAACCAAAAAGAGGAAGCCTACCAGCAATTATGCAAACTCAAGCAAGGAGAAAGTCTTGATGACTTCTTCGCTAAATTCAAACAACTCGCCCATGAAGCAGGAGTACCCCTAGATGACAAGGGAACTATCAAAACCCTCAAACACGGCATGAATCGACTACTCACCAAGGCGGTTATACAATCCCCTGATTTCAATCCAAACGCAGACATCCCATGGACCTTTAAAAAATGGGAAGAACAAGCCAGAATGTCCCACCAGAAATGGCTAGCTGCCGCTCCATATAGCCAGCAAAAACAAGGACTTTACAGAGCCTTTGGACTAAAGCCGAACCAAGGAAGAAACAACCAACCTGGAAGAAACAGAACTTCCGGACCACATACCACCTCCCAAGGAGGATACGCTATGGATGTCGATGCCAATAGAATGGGACAAACACATTCTGATGCCAAAAAGCAGCAACTCATGAACGAAAACAAATGCTTTTACTGCGAAATCAGAGGACATCAAGCTTGCATCTGTTGCAAGAAAATAGCGGACCACGCCAAAAGTGGCGTAACCGCTAAAAGCGACAATCCCACTGTTAGGAACCAAGACCCCATTGACATGACCCCAGACGACATCTCCGGTTTCTTGAAAGACCATATGGGCTTGCTTGATGAAGATACCAAGCTGAGCATCATCGAATCTCTTATGTCGAAGGATTTTCCTCAAGCCCAAAACTAGCTGCCATAGTTAGGGCATTCCACCTTGATAGTGTTTTTGTAAATTGCTCAAATTCTGTGCAAATAAAAGTCGCGTTTTCACACTATTGAGGGAAGGCAGAAGAAACAGTCCTACTTGACACTGGGGCAACCGAAAACTTTATTGATCATACAACTGTCATTAAACTACGCTTAGGAATGAAGAAACTCCCCTACCCCTGCCCAGTATTCAATGTCGATGGAACCCTTAACCATCATGGAACAATCACTCACGCTTGTGACCTACTCATTACTAAAGGCAACAAAAGGGAACGTCAAAGATTCTTTGTCACTAATCTAGGACGAGACCGACTCCTCTTTGGCTACCCATGGTTTAAAGCTTTCAAACCAGAAATCGATTGGGAAAAAGGAACACTCCTAGGTCCGAAAGTTCAAATGGAAACATTATTATTTGGAACCCTTCAACGCGCAAAAACATTGGTCAAAAGTAAAAAAAAAAAACCAGTCAATGAAGACCTCATACTCGAAGCACAACAAACCAGGTGCGCTCCATGGTTGGGAGTAACCCCTTTAGAAATAAAGGGAGGCCCAGTGGAAGTCAATTGCACCCATACAGCGGTAGAAATGGCCCATAAATACGCAACGGAACATGGAAAGGAGGAAATCACCCTCCCAGAAAAATTCAAACGTCACATGGCATTATTCTCAGATGAGGAAGTGAACAAATTCCCACCAACCCAAGGTGAAGGAGACCATAAAATCGTACTAATGGACACTGCACCCACTCGCTTCAACTGCAAAGTTTATCTGCTTTCAAGGGATGAACAAAAGGCAGAGGATCAATTCATCGACGAAAACTTGGCCAAAGGATATATTACACCGTCAGACTCCCCCTATGGTTTTTCAACCTTTATGGTCCCTAAAAAGGATTCCAAAGAAAAACGGTATATTATTGATTATCGCCCCCTTAATGCAGTCACCAGGAAAGACGTCACCCCACTTCCCAACCTCAAACAATGCATCGAAAACCTACAAGGAATGGAATTATTCAGTAAATTCAACATCCACTGGGGCTATAACAACATCCAAATACATGAAGGGGACCAATGGAAAGCGGCTTTCAAAACTCGCCGAGGACTATTTGAACCAAAAGTAATGTTCTTTGGCATGAGCAACTCACTGGCAAGCTTCCAATGCTTTATGAATGGTATTCTTGAAGAGTTATATGAACACTTCGAAAAGAAAGGTGTACTCGAAATACGACGCATACTCCAAAATTACATGGACGACTGCGGAATAGGAACCCTACTCAAGGACTTCGATCTTCATGTCAATATTATCCACTTCTTATTCGATCTCCTTGCACGCCATGGTCTACACCTGAAATTATCGAAATCTGTTTTTATGCAACCACAAATGGATTTCTTAGGTGTCCGGATATCAAAAGATGGAGCTACAGTCGACCCAGCTAAAGTTGCAGGACTCAGGGACTACCCCCGTGAACTTAAAGACAAGCGACAAGTCCGTGGATTCCTGGGGGTCTCTGGATATCATCGAATGTTCTGCCCTAATTTCAGCATCATCGTGGCGCCACTCACAAAGCTCACTGGAAAAGACGTACCTTTCGAATGGGGACCCCAACAAAAAGAAGCTCAAAATAAACTTATTGACATGATCACCCATGCACCAGTACTTGTTCAACCAAACCCTGACCGACAATTCAAACTCGAAACAGATGTGTCACAAATCGGAACAGGTGCCATACTGTATCAACAAGACCCCCCTATTACAAAACCGGATGGCACCCAAAAACCAGGACCAAGACGACCAGTTGGATTCCACTCCCAAAAGTTCACCCAAACTGAGCAAAACTACCCCATCTATGACTGAGAATTCTTGGGAGTTATGCAAGGACTACGTTGCTGGTCTCACCTCCTCAAAGGAACAACCATACCTGTCTTAGTCTTCACTGATCATGCCAACCTCCGTTACTACCGGGAACCTAGAAAAATAGGTCCTTGCGTAGCTGGATACCTACCAGAAAGAGAGCAGTACAACATCATTCTGGAGTATAAACCTGGCGCCACTAATCGTGCAGATGCATTATCCAGAAGACCTGACTATGAAGGACCCAATCCAATTAACGACGACGTTACTGTATGGCCGGACCATTACTTTTGTGACAATCATACCTCAATTCGAGTATTCAACATGGACAGTATTGGTGATAACTTGGATAAACGCATCAAACTAGCTCAATACAAAGAGCAACCGCTACTCAAGAAATGGGCACCAACACATAACCTTTCTCTATTGGACGGAACACATTGGTATCACAGGACTGCCCTAGTTGTCGTGGCAGACAACGCTCTTAGGAGGGGAGTAATTTCCCTTTTTCACGACCACATGACTGCCGGGCACACTGGGATTACCAAAACACTTCAACTAATTACCCTGTACTACTGGTGGCCCAACCTGAAAACCTTTGTTACTGAATACATCAAGGGATGCGCTACATGCCAAATGACCAAAGTCAACACCCATCCTACCCATCCACCTATGTTCCCCATCACCCCGGTAGACAATGCGCACCCCTTTGAAACCATCGCGATGGATTTCATCACTAAACTCCCACAATCAGGCGGTTTTGACACCATTCTCACGATCACGGACACCGATTGCTCCAAAGCATCCATCTTCATCCCCTGTCACAAGACCATCAACTTAGAAGGAGTAGCCTTACTCTATCTCAACCACATCATTCCCCACTACAGCATTCCCCACAAAATCATATCAGACCGCGATGTCTGTTTTGTATCAAAATTCTCAACAGAACTATGCTGTATCCTTAACATCCATCAGAACATCAGTATGGCGTATCACCCTCAAACCGATGGAGCAAGTGAAAGAACCAATCAAACCTTGGAGCAATATCTCTGAGTATTCTGCGGGACACAACAGAACAACTGGCACGCATGGCTCCCACTCGCTCAGTACACCAAAAACTCATGGCCATCTGCAACTACCAAGAAAACACCATATGACTTACTCATCGGATACACACCCCAAGTACACCAACCAACCTGGAAAACCACCATCCCCTCCCTAGAACAACGACTCTCATCCATTGAAGAAGCCAGAAAAGCTGCCCAAGAGGCCCAACGTAAAGTGCAAGAATCCTGGATAAAAGAGAAGCCATGATACGTCCCATTTGTAGTAGGCTCAAAGGTCTGGCTAGAAGGAACCAACCTACAACTTCCAAGTAACACCACACCCAAGCTTTCCCCAAGGAGATACGGACCTTTTAAGGTAGTCTCCCAAATATCAAAAGTCGCTTACAAACTCAAACTCCCTTCCACCTGGAAAATCCATGACGTCTTTCACGCTTCCCTACTCACGCCCTACAAAGAAACAGACCAACACAGACCCAATTTTCTAGAACCACCACCAGAAATACTAGAAGGCGAACCAGAATGGGAAGTCAAGAAAATTCTGAAGGAGAGGTCTTTTGGCCGTTGGAAGAAGAAGCAGTACCTTGTGCGCTGGAAAAACTACTCGCCAGCACATGATTCATGGGTTAACGCCAAGGATCTCCACACTCCGGAGTTACTATTGGACTTTCAAAATACCTCAAGTAGTATAAGAACCCTCCCTCTCAACGAGTCACCCCCAGCATGTCTAACCAGGCATTCTACACCTTCACTATCGAACCCCCTTTCAATTTGTTCCGTCACTTGTTCAGAGACCTCACTATCTGGCCCAGTCATAAATTCCACATCTTCATCCCAACTGCCCAGAAGACTTCGTCGCTATACAGAACAATCCACCCTACTCACACTCACGCCCTTGAACACTCCCACTTCTGCAAAGAACAGTACTGTCCCTACCATTGCTGAATGCCCCTCGACTTTACTCAGCCAACGCACTTCAGCTATGTCTACATCGGACCAGGAGGTACCACAGTCCATACACAGCAGTCCATCTATGGCAATGGAGACATTACCCTTTTCTCCACGATTGTCCCTGCCTCCGGGTCTACCTATCATTGCTGGACTAGAGGCTGCCTCTATGGTGACAGATATTTACTCCAATCTGAGGATAGCTTTGAGCAGCTTCCCGGGCGCATCACAAGGTCAACCACCATCCTCCCCCACCCCAGTTACTGGCCGCATTTCACCATCCCCTATCCTGATCCCACCTTGTATCTCCCCTCAGAACGAGGACAGTATGGCTCGAGCACCATCCTCCTCCCCCCTATTGACCCTACCCCCAACCCCGTTACTCCAACGCCAGCACCATCGCCCTCTATCACCCCAACCATCCAGCATCCACTCAAACGTAGTCGTTGACACACTCCCAGATGACGAGATACTCACACTAACGGGACAAATTCCCTCTTCGGAACAGGTTTGCCATGTGAGAAAGCAATGCAGAGCCTTGTTGAAGTGCATGGAACATCAGGGGCATATCACTGGGGCGCTTTTGGCTTGGACAAAGGATCTTCTTCCAGCCTTGAACATTCTGGGGAACACTGAGCTCGACGACCAAATATTCACCACCACCTTCTGCAACTACACCGCGGTTGAACATCTTTTCCTCGTTCCTCAAATCCTCGAGAAGATTGAGGGTTATATGTCAGACGACAATGTGCAAAATGACGAACCAGTTAGGTTCGCTCAGTATAACCCCACCATCTCTCTCTCCTCCACGCCCAGTCCCATCCCCAATGTTCCTCAGCTTACCCAGCAGCTTAATGACCCGAACCACCCAGGAGTTGGATGGAGTGAGTATGACCGCAGTGATGCGCGACAATACCCGCTCGTCTTCCTCAATGAGTACAGGCAAGACGAGGTGGCATGCTACATCACCTTCAGGCAAACTGGGGTCAATACTCACCTTGTAGGGACTTGCAAGCATGGCGACCCTGAGTTTTCCATTCCCCTCCATGCACGTGCTCACCCTGCTCCCAATTTCAATCGCCCCGGGGTCAAAGATTACGACCTCAACATTTTCCACCCTTCCTCCACTTCCCAACTTCTCATCAACAATGCCATTATCGATCTTAAGGATCCCGGTGTTGTTGCTGATGTTTATAGATATCGAGCACATCAAAGTGAACTCAAGGTGGTAAAGCGCCAGTGAGTTGAGCTCGATAGGAGGGAAGACAGTGCCCAGAGCAAACTCAGTATGGTGGAACGACACCTTACTAACGCTGCTGTTCACACCTGACTTGTTCCTCACCTTAATCATCTCCACCCCCCTCCTACTAGTGCCATCCACATCCCACGCATTTTCGCTGCTCAAGGGCCACCAGATGTCGAGGAAGGCGAAGATAGTCTCAAATGCTGCGCCATCTTAGGCAAGCGGCATCGAGGAGGCAAACCCAAGTTCCCCTATTGCCTCAAGTGCAATGAGTCGCGCCCCAACCACGTCGAAGAGGAGTGTCCTCTCTGGAAGATGTGTCGTTGGTGCCTTAGCACCCAACATGCGCATGATGAGTGTGACTGCCCCCATGAACAATGCAACGCTGAGTACTGCACTGTCCCTCATACTCATCCCAACTTTGGGGACATGTGCACGGCTATGTCATCCCCCACCTTGTGTCATGAGCTGGAGTTAGCCCGCACTGACTACAACGAAGAGTTTTATGCAGTCCCTTACTAGTCGTGTGGTAGCAACTCTCTAGGAAGGGCGTCATGTTACGCTCCTGGGCACTTGACCCACATTTCTTTTTCCTTTTCTTGACCGCTATGTACTTATACGATCACATGACTTCGACTCACATGACCGCTTACCTGTACAACAGAGCCATCTTGTCAGGAACTTCATTGTTCCCTCCTTTTGTACATTTCCTATTGTTCTCTTCTTACAGTAGTCTGTGACCACCATTGTTTGTGACTCTATTGTTCTGTGACTCTCATTGTTCGTGACTCTATTGTTCTCCTCTTTTGTACACTTAGTCAGGTAGCTGCCCTTTTTGTATATAAGCAGGGCTTATATCCTAGAGTTGGGCCTTAAGCCTGACTTAGTTTGCAATCTATTGCGTTCTCTGTCCTTGTTGCCTGAACAAACATTTTCCTTTTATCTTTCTTTGAAGTAATCTTCAAGTTCTTGAAGTTACTTCCCTTTCCTTTATATCCTCACCCAGACATTGGTCTTAGCGACCCTTTCGCTTTTATCACCTTCCAAAGCACTTAGGTTATTAAGGGAATTACAACCCTTATAACTTCGTCACTGCCGCATATTTCACCTTCGCGCACGTCGCGCCTTAAGGTTCAATAGGCCTTAACAAGGGGTGAAGGTGCCCTCAAGCCAGATGCCAAGTCCCTGATGTTTGCATAGTAATCTGAGTCGATGGCTCCAATCAGACCAGTTCGAGATAGAGGGATCGAGGTGTAGATCGGGAGGCCAGGCGGGATCACTGATGTATTGGACAGTATAGAGAGAATCGTTCGGTATGATAGTAGGAGCGGCTGGAGCTGCGGTTCCAGCAGAAGATGGTTGGTTGCCGGTGGGAAAGGATGTTTGAATTCCAGAATTTTGTCCTCCAGAGGACGAAGGAGATGATGGAGATGGATTCCCAGATGGGGTGCCATTGACTGCTGGGGCAGTAGAAGGACCAGACATATTGGGGACAGACAAGTTGGATGAAAGGCAGATGCAAGAGGGGAAAGCTAGTGGTCTTAGTCGATTACCAAGACCAAAAGAGGCCCATAACCTATTAAAACTAGCACGCCCTCAGTAATGTGTCCAGAGACAAGACTGAATTGCAATGTAGTACCTAGCACACTATGGTACAATTAGTAGAGTAAAGTAATGTGTGAAGTGGATCGACATACCCCTCAGTAATGTGTCCAGAGACAAGACTGAGGGGAATAAATGCCAAAGCTCGAACTTATGAAGACAATCATGTATCATGTGTGTCCGAAGTAAGGTGTCGTGATCCAAGCATGTAGGTCACGCAACAACAGGCACAACTCCAGGTGGTCTCTCAATGAGCTTCCAAGTGCCCATCTTCTTGAGTTGGTTGAGCTCAGCTTGTATAGCTTTTTCCCACTCTGGCCACTCTGGAGACCACTTGGCATCACGAAGGGTCCAACATTCGTCATCTGGGACAGTGGCATAGGTTTGTTCTTGTACTTCGGAAATGCCTGCTTCTTCTTCGTCTAGGAAAGGGTCATTTAGGTAGCGGTAGTCGACTCGGACTCCCCTTGTCTTCCTTGGCACATTTATGTTGATTTCTGGAAGAACGGGGTTGGGGTCAACGCTCCATGTGTCTGTGTCTCTCTCTGCCTCCCCCTCATACAGAGGGTTATCCATCCCCGGATCTATTGCAAGTTCTTCGGAGGAAGAAGAGGGCGATGGGATCAAAAAGCGAAAGTTGCGTGAGGTGAGTATGTTCCTTGTCACAGCGTTATAATATTTGATCGCCTTGGATCCATCATCATGGCTGACATATGCTCAGCATTGAGACTTTGGCAGCATCTTCCGAATGATGTGCTGACCCTGTGATAAGACCCAGACGGGTGCACCGAATTCGTGCAGGTGAGCAACATTAGGTTTGCATCCGTGCCATTTCTGATAGGGGGTCGCTTTTGGTAGGAATTTCGTATATGCAAGATTCTGCACATATGCTGCATGCACAACAGCTGGCTCCCAAAGGAACTCAGGCAGCCCCAAGGCTGCTATCATCGCTTGCGCAAGCTCAACTAAAGTGCGGTTCATGCATTCTGTGACGCCATTCTGAGATGGAGAGTAGGGGGCAGTTAGCTGGAATCGTATTCCTTGTGGTGACACCAAGTTCGCAGCTCTTCGTTTACGAACTCGGTCCCCCTATCCATCCTCAGAGCACAGGGAACCTTGCCTCTTGCTGTAAGGTATATGAGACAATCTTTGATCTTTGTTGTAGCTTCACTTTTGGCCTTCAGGAACTCAACTGTAATGTACTGCAAGGTATCGTCTACCATGAGGAGGTAGTAGGAATTGCTGTGGATGGACATGACGTCGTATTTGCCCCAGAGGTCAATATGCGTTAACTCTCCAGGCTTGGAGAACTTTTCCGTTGTTCGTCCATACGGTGCCTCATGTAGCTTGGCTTTGATGCAAGCAATACAATCCGGTTTTGGCGAAAGAAGGTTCACATTGAGTCCATCAACCATGCATCGGTCCAACAGTGTTTGCAAACCCGAGTATCCAATGTGTCCATACCACTGGTGCCATACTTCCCAAGAGGGCGTGGGATCAGTTGCAGTGTATGCTGTGTTGAATGCAACGTTTGCAGGTGCGGATTGATCCATGAGCCTGAAGTGCATCATGTATAATTTATTTTTGATCTTCCGTCTGCGTGCGATGTCCTTCCCAGTCTCAGTAGCAAGGTGTAGTATGCCATGTTGTGCAAATAAGCTGCGTCCGTTGTCTTCCCAGCGCCCAAGCGATAACAGGCTGTTTTGGTTGCTGGGGATGTGAAGTATGTGATTCAGCTGCAATACATTCATATACCCATCGCACTTGGAGAGGAGGAATACCGTTCCTCTTCCTACTGTGAAAGTCTTGATACCACCTACACCTGAAATAGGCACTTTGGGTATAGGCTTGTATGTTGCGAAAGCTTCGCGTCGATGGGTAATATGTGATGTTGTCCCAGTGTCCGCCAGCCAATCATAAAGTTGACCATCATTGTATTCAGAATCACTAGGGACATCATTATTGTAGCTACTATTTTTGTAGCTATTATAATCTTCATATGCTCTTGCATCAGATTCATTGTCGGCATTAAGGGCTACCAACTGCCCATGCAATGCACTCTGCTGGGTAGTATCATCAGCATTTTGAGCGTCGTTCCTGGATCTCTTATTTGAAGAAGATCCGTTGTTTTTATACTTGCACTTATTGCCATTGCTATTTTGCGACTGATCATTCTCATTGTTCTTCTTGCATTTGTCGGCATCGTGTCCGTATCCCCCACACTTGCAGCACTTGTTCTTGCTGATGTGACGGCACTGGTCAGTGGAGTGACTGTTCTTCTTGCAATGCTTGCAGTGACACTTGGCCTTCTTCGACTTGGGGGGAGGATCCGACATACAACTAGCAAGGGAAGGATTCGTGTTCTCTCCTTTCAGAGGAATAATGATCTCTTCACGCTTGTGCGCCTCTTGGAACTTGTACTCCTGGGAGATAATACCAATAAATTGCTGACTATCAATGCGACGCTTCGGATCGACATTGGCCTTGTCTTCATCCTCGTACTCTTGCACATAGGGGCTTGTGAACTGGTCCCAGGATTGTGGTAGCGATGCTGCTATCTGTTGCTTGAAGAAGTTATCATTATATATCTTCTTCAGCTTGCCAGAGAACAAGATCTGTTCCCACTAGTGCTTGAGTTTGGTGAGATGGTCCAGAATGTCAGCGCCTTCAGCAACTTTGATTCCACAGAGCATGCGGATGCAATTGGTGTGCACAAGATAGCAAGTAGACTTGTGTATCATCTTGAGGTTGGTCCACATCTTGTGGGCAGTAGCGCATCCACAGGTGTGGACCTTCTCTTTCAGGGCGATATTCTTATTGATCAGCATCTGAATGTATGAGTCATTGAACTCCCAGTTGTCCGCGCCTTCAGGATCGAAGCCAGGGTCAGGGCTAAGGATACAGCCCTCAACATAGTGCTTGGCATTTGCACATCCAAAGAGCATGTACATGGACTCAGCCCAGCTGGTCCAATTCTTCAGCTTCTTGTCCAGCGTCTCATCTATTTTGGAGATAGCGGCAAGATCTGCAACTTTGAGATGAAGGACAGTAGGTAGGATTGGTGCTGGAGCTGGTCCAGGCGATGGGGAGGGGGTAGGGATTGGCGCGCGTGGAGCATTCTCAAGACGTGAGAGGAGAGGTCATGGTGCCACAGGAGATGGGTTGTTCCTATAGAGGTCGTCATCTCCCAGTGGCAGGAATGTGCCAGGTCGCGCCATGTCCATAGACTCCATAGTGTGATAGTATGTAGCGTGTTTTAGAGTGTCCCGTAATTGGTGAAAGATGTGAGGCTATTTGGGTGCAGGGCCCATAACCTTTCAGTAGAGAGGGTGGTTATGCATGCACACATACAGGAATGGAGTGGGGACACCCACTTGTATGCAATTACTGTACATATTCACGGTGGGTTCTGTTAGATATAACGCTATGGAAGTATCGTTTATCTTGGGGTGTGAACCCTTGTCTGAGGGCAGAAGCCCCTTATCTTATATGTCTCTGATCACTGTTCTGGGCCTGTCCTAAGGCGTTTCCCAACAGGGTTCCTAAACACTAGTGCTGGTGGTACATGTAGTAGTGTTTTGTTTCAGATTTCAAGTCGCAGAGCACTGAGCTGGCAGATTTGCAGGATGGCGGCCCAATGTGACCTGACTGTAATGCTGGGATATGCGGTGGGCTCAGAAACGAGCACTGTCCGGCCCAGGTCCCACCATACTGAGAGTGAACCACCCTTCACATCGTGTGTGACCATTTTGTGTGTGACCTGACACAACGCATGTGAGGACGTTACCACACCACTGCCTCAACTGTCAACCATCGATGCCATTGATGTCCCCACCTTGCCTCCCTTGCACCCTGCCTTTGTCGCTCCCCATTCCTTGTCCATCTCATCCTTTCTCCTTGTTTACCGCCTCTCAAGTCCCTGCTTGCCTCACCTCAAGCCACTGCCGACGTCAACACACCGTCTTGTTTGTTGGTGGACGCCACAAAAGTGCGCCACTTCTTTTTTTTTTTTTTTTTTTTTTTTGAGAGCGCTTTATCTCGATGAGTATCTATTTTAGTTGCCTATAATAGATGTTGTCTTCAAGGATAAGTGATAAGCGGTGGGAGGGTAAAC
>Ga0307510_10006480_pt1 | contig 13964 bp, 13 predicted proteins | sample 12_EM_MG_FD_207224 | JGI IMG/M metagenome (GOLD analysis project Ga0307510, IMG submission 207224) | Populus trichocarpa ectomycorrhiza microbial communities from riparian zone in the Pacific Northwest, United States - 12_EM | ecosystem: Host-associated > Plants > Roots > Unclassified | place... | reverse complement strand
ACAATCTCTATACCTGTATACCCACTAAAAGTAATACAGGTCAAGTGAGGCAGTTACTATTGAGGTGCTCTTGTTGTTCAGACCATGGTGCAGTGCTTGGTTGACTTTGAGGGTGCTATTGACATCCCAGGTTTTGTCAAAAACAATGACTTCCCCTATGCTGCAGTCATCCTTAGTATTACCTTGGTATGTTTCCCTTCAAGTTTGTATGCCACTTAGTATATTCATGATATACAGGTGTATTGTGCTCTCTGGCTGTGGGCCAAAGGATATATTACCAAGGAGCCATGAAAAGTGCCAAGCTGTCCAAGAGCAGCAGTATTCTCAAAGTGAGGTCCCAAGATGGCAAGTTTATTAAGAAGACCAACTTCAGTAAAGACCAATGGGATAAGATCAGTGATATGTATATGTGTGATATCCTGATTATTGGGCCAGACTATTAAGGCTCAACAGGCCTTTAAGGTGTGACTTGCACAATTGCTAGGCTGGGTGGTGAGTATTGATAGAGTAGAGAGGCTCTTGTTTAAATCCGACCTGTAAAGGGCCCTTGAGTCACAGAGGACCAAGGGGACTGCAATGGAGGGATTAAGACTATATTTGATTATAGAGAAACAATGTACACATACCTGCAATGGAGGGATTAAGACTAAGGGAAAAATCCGCTCCACTGCAGCAAATATCAACCTGACTAAGCCACAACTTCGCTAAATAAGGAAAGGGGTTGTGGCACGTCGTTCTGCCACAAAATTAGGGCTAAGGCAACGCCTCAGCACATCAAACTAAGTAAATAAACACAACAGCTCTAGTGTTGCTAGAGATGACTCAGAGTTTACTGGGTAAGAGGGAAGGCACAAGGGAAGCTAATAACAATGGTTGGATTGGAAACCAAGTTAAGCTTAGGGCTTGACTGTTGAAATACAGGGCACTTATATACAGGCACATCTGTGTATGGACGAAGATCTGTAAGGTAGGTACTACCAATCATAATAAAGCTACTGGTGTCATACAATGTCATGTGCAGCAGTGCTACAGTCTGTAAAGGTAGAACAATAGGACATAAGCAAGAGCAAATGAGACATCAAGGAATTGCCTAATCTATCCTTAACTGGAGAACAATGGGATTTGGAGAGCCAATCAATAGAAACTGTATCATGATGCAATTACAGATCCTAAGTTTAGAATTGATCTGATATGATCTGGTTGCTATATGCCCAATATGGCTTAATGGGCATCTAGGGTAAGCAACCCCCTCTCCCCCTCTTACGAATCCCCTGCTGATGCTTGTGCCATCCTTGTCCCCTCTTCAGAGCCTGGCCAATGATGGACTCAGCCCAGTCTTGTCGCCTATCGGGCGGCCCTCCGTGACCTTTGTGTTCGCGCTAGGATAGACAGGACTGAGGAGCTTGTGCTTGCCAAAGATGCTGCCCTCCTTCTTCCTCTGAGGGCATTGGGCCCCGAAATGCGCCGAATTGGCCACCTATTTGGTGATCCGTCCTTTGGCCATGGTGTCCGATGATACCCACCCTCACCCATCTTTCTCCCCTATATATCACACCTGTGGGTGGGGTGGCTGCTGCCCTTGCAACCAGCACTGCCTTCCTTTTTTGGGTCCCCCTCCCCCGTGCATCCGTTCTATTATAGTATCCCCCGACAAGCTCAACAATCCGTTATCCACCTTTTCCCACATTCCTTTTTGCAACCTAGCGACACTGTCTTCTTGCATTCCGCTCCCCTCCTTTAAGCATCTCTGTCGGCCACTGCCTTGCCCCAATACTCACGCTCGTTGTAGTTTGAGTTGGAATCCCGCTGCCCCCGGCCTTGCCGGACCCGCATACTGAAAGGACAGTCACACAGGCATCCAGATGAGAGTGAGAGTTGGGTTAGGGATACGGGTGCCATGCGTGGCCCAATACCTTACGAGCACACGTACAGAGTAGTAGTTTAGCTAGTTAGCAACTCTTGTAGCCTAGCTGTGGAGTATAAACTTCTAATTAAAAAAAAAAAAAAAAAAAAAAGGCGGCGGCAGTAGCTACCTGTTCACCAACCCACTCGTTCCCCCCTCCCCAACCCCTGCACCCATCCCTCCTCTCATCTCTACGCATGGCATCAACGAAGGTGATGTCAACGTGCTTTTGAGCTCGATTTCCGAGCTTCCCTTCCCCACTGCCTTCAAGATGCTTATGGCGTCCTCCATGGCCCTTTGGGCGGCATCGGCCCCTGATGTCAACACCATCAAATCCCTTGGCCTTGACACAGTCATCAATGGCTTCCTGGAATTTGTCTCCCCTCCCTGCCTTCCCACCATAGTCAGCCCTATCCGGCTTCCAATCCAGATCCCTCCCACCCCCCGTCTTTCTGACCCACTCCTCCCCTCTCCCCTTCCCCAAGACGAAGACGCCGTTATGGCATCCAGTGAATCTCTGGACTCTTCCTCTCACATTCGCACTCCGATGCCATGCCCCCTGGAAAAGGGCAAGATGCGAGCCCGAGCACTTTCCGAGGTGCCTGGAGATCTGACGCTGACCCCTGTTGCCCCCTCCCCACTCCCTGCCCCCTCCACTGCCCCTATCGAACTCGTTTCCCCTGCTGTCATGGCGGAGGCAATGGGCAAGAAAAAGGGTAAGAAGTAGGCATCCTTTGCCAAAGTCGCTGTGAAAGTGAAGACTGCTCCAGGCCCCCCCAACCCTCCCCTTGGCCCTAAAGCCACCACGGCCCAGATCCGTGCCCAGAACCCTCCCCCTCCTCCCAGGCCTAACCTTGTGCTTAGCCTCACGCATCACACGCTCGTGTCGACCCTCTGTGCCAAGGCAGCCCTTGCGCCTCTGGTATTGGTCAACGCCTGCAACACTGTGCTGTCCGCCGATCCCACCCACGCCAATGTTTGGGTCTCTGCTGCAAAGTGGACTCCCAAGGGGAACTTGGTTGTGTTTGCTGGTCCCAGTGTCAGTCGCGACACCCTCTTCGCCACCTCCCACATCCTCACCGCTGCTGTCTCCCGGGCCCTGCCAGATGACCCGCGGATCTCCTCCTGCCTGAATGTTAAGTGGGGTAAGGTCATGATTAACTCCGTGCCCACTGGCATCTCTGAAGGATGCCCCACTGCCCATTCTCCGGCTGCCTGTTGGCAGTCCCTCATCAACAACAACCCCTCCCTACACCGCCTCAAGGTCTGCCAGCTGCCCTCTTGGGTGCGCCAGCCGTCCCTTTACCAACCGGGGTCACAGTCTTCCCTAGTCCTCGCTTTCGAGGACCCAGATGGGTTGCTGGCCCCTGCCCTTATCTGTGCACGTTCCGTGTATGCCTTCGGATTCCAGTGCCGCGTTGTGCGCTGGCGTAACCCCCCCCCCTCCCCTGCCAAACGTGTAGCGGTGGACTTCGCGAAGAAGGCCTGGAACGCTCAGTCCGCGCAAGAATCGATTGCCGGATCTAGCTGACCGCCAGCCCCACCTCCCATCTCCATCACGCAGCTTGCTGCATTGAAAAGCTCAGTCATCAAAGATGGCAACACGTCAGCGATCCCGGAACTTGCTGCCACTTTGGCTTCATCGTCAAAGTGGGCCCCTACCTCCTCACCTCCCACTGCTAGGTCCAAGAAGCAGAGAGCACAAGCCGCGAGGCGTAGTGCTGAGGCGGCCAATGCCATCCCCTAGTTCAGTCCAGACCCCCAAGATCACATGTTCGCCAGATGCAATATAGCCCAACTGGTCGCCCTCCCCTCTACACCCCTCCTTTCGTAACCCCTGACCCGCATACCCCCTTCGTCCACCAACCCCTAAACAGGCGCTTCAGCTTTTTCCCCCCTCCCACCCCCCCTTTACATTATTTCGAGTACGCCTCACTGGCCCCTACTTCCCCTCCCTTCCCTGCCTGGGTCTGCACACTGCCACCTGTCGTCAGCACCTCATGCGTGATTTAAGGTGCAAGCGGCAGGTGCAATGGCCGCCACAGTAGGCCAGATCAAGATAGCACGTGCGTGTTGAGGAAGTGCGGCCGAGTTAGGACGTGACGGCAGGATTAGGACATTACGCACAGAGTAGGCTTAGTCAGTAGCATACAACTTTGTCTGGTAGCTCATCATTAAGGACAATAAACAAGAATTCAAAAAAAAAAAAATGGAACTAGCAATACATTAACACAGCCAGCAAACCAACTGAAGCCATTGCCAGGGTTGGAATACCTGGAGGGCACAGAGGATCTAGAAGATGAAAAACCCAATTTAACCCCCTCTTTTTCCCTTTTGCAACATGTCTACCAAACAGCTCAATGCCACAAAACTACAATCTCAAGGCAGGACATAATGTGACACTAAAAGCGCACTCCCAAGTATCACCCAAGGGAAGGGAATCGAATGATAACCAGGACAAACCAGAGCTAAGCCTTCAAGGAAGCTCAACAGTCAACACTATATCAACAGATCCTGTACAGTCCAAACTAACAAGCCCATGGCCTGATCAATGGCAGCTTGAGGGACTAAATGATGCAACAGAACCAGAACCAGAGGAAGACCCTTTCCCTCTAACATTGCATCATCCAGATAAGGATACAGAATCGAAACTGGAAGGAGAGCTATCCTCTCAAACAGCAAACAATATTTCTGACCTGAAGGAGACATTGTCCCTTCAAAACAATCAACACAACAAGGAAACCCTGAATCAAAGGAACCCTGATAACAAGTCGCAAGATTCAGCCTTAGACAACAAGGACAAAACTATGGATACAAACCACCATCTAACTCAACAAGAGTCAAAAAGTCCAACCTTAGATGACAAGGATAGGACAACAATTATGAAACCTACATCACTAGATACAAGGACACTGCCTTGGAGCAAGGACATCCCAACAATCAACAATGCTACCAGAGGACGGGAACCGCACTGCATTCACAAACTAATCAAACATTCAGACATGACTTGACTATGGATGACTCAACCACCAAACAACACATACCAACCCAAATGGGAACAATCAATGATGCCACAGCTACAGACAAGTGCTCATTATCCCAAAATGAGTAAACAGAATGATTGAAGCTTGAGTGATTGATACCTCGGAACACTAAGCACATCTCCAATCCAGGAACATGCTGACAGTGCCAAGATATTGCTAAGTGCAATGACTCACGGCACAGATGCTGATCAATCAAGGACACCACCAAGTAATAATTGAAGATCAAGGAAGCATGCAATGCTACCAAGTCATGATTGAGAATTAACTGCTATTACTGCTTTAAGCATAATCATCGCAACAATGCTCATGCTGACATTAGTCCAAAGGGACAAGAGATGGAGCAACATTACTGATCAAGTGTTGAACAAAACACTAACTGATCAAGCAGCATCAAAGCAGATGCAATGCACAGAGTATCCTAGCTGTGGGCACTGGACACGGGCAGGGCCACCTTATAAAAACCCTCCAGAAAACACGACAATTTCACCATCCAAACCTTCAGACTTTCCTCCAATGCCTTCCACACCAAGTAATACCCCTACTATCTTACCATATCCACCGCCTCTATCGATACTACTGCTCCAGCTGAGATCCAAGGACTCTGGGAGCAAGGAGAGGTTGATAACAACCCCTGGGAAGGCTATGACAAGCTCCATCCATGGAGGAGTGATGATGACAGCAGCGACTCCTAGCACAGTGGCCAGATGATGGGTAGCAACAAAGATTACACTACAAACAGCAACTCTTGGCATACCTGCCCAACAGTGGAAAGCAGCGAAAGTAGTACTTCCAATGACCCCCATAACCCACCACACACCACCGAATATAATGCCAACAACGAAGACTATGAGCAGCAAACTAGGGCATATGTCACCACATCATGGGACATCTCCTCTTGACAAGAACACAATGAGCTCAACCATGTCCTCACCTACATTGTTCACAAACAACTCCCCGATTATACCATACTCCAAATGCTTGGGCAATGTGAGCCCATCAACAATTTTACACACCTCTGCCAGCACCTGTGCATGGATGGTGCTGCACAACAATTCTCTGGAGAAATCCAAACCACTGACTTCGACTATGCAGACCTGGAGGAACTCTTTTACAATCTGGAATGGCACTTATGTTCAAAAAGTGTCATCAACTTGTTCTATGAAAGCTGCAGCTTTGCAATCAATCCCCTATCCCCCTCTCTACGAACAAGGGACCAAGATCTTCAGATCCCTATCCTGCAAATGGGAACAATGAAGTGAACATTTTGGGCCAGCAGCAACAGCCAAGTACCTGTTCATATTCCAGAACGACTGGTTCGCCACCACGACCCTCCACTACCTACAGAAGGGACAGTATCTCCCCCAGCCCAAGAACTCCTTCTGGTAGCAAATATTCTGACAAGACCATGCTCTATACAACAAAGTCCTTGACATCGAAGGACACCCACATATGAATGAAGGATTCGACACTGGATATGTAGAAGCATCCACCTAAAAAGGGGATGAATGTAGTGTCTGGACACCATTTTTCGATCTTATCACTATCTCTCACATCTCATCACCTGACCGATTACCTAACCTATCACCTGACTTGTGCACCTGACTTGGTGCCACATGACTGGGGAGCATGTGACTGCTCCTACAACCCTGTGACTAACCACCTGATCTTAAACTCTAGACCCCTCATATGACCAGGCATGTGACCTGTCACATGATACCATGTGACTTATCATGCACCTGACCAGTCAGGTGCCAGACCCAGTGACCATTCTCTGACATGTGACTCAGCTTACCATATTGGGCCTAACTAACTGTATACTGTACTGGTGGCCTGTGTAGCCACACTAACTCTGATTAACTCCTGTGCACAGCCTTGATGACTCCTTCTGACTGAGTACTGAATGACTCTTACTGACTCCCTCAGCTGCTTACTGTATGAATGACTGATTGCTTACTGTACTATGACTAGGTCATACGACAACTCATACTGACTAGTACCAGGTAGTATATAAGACCTGTACTTATGGACAGTCAAGCCTTAAGCTTGACTTGAGTCTTGCAATCCTATCATTGTTACCCTGAACTCCCCTTGCCTGTGTCTTCCCTCTCGACTTGTAAAACCTTCTATCTTCATGTCTCTACCTCCATCAAGGGTAGAGGACAACTCTTAGAACTCGCATAACAAGACAGACACCCAGGTCTGTATACTAAGGGCACTAGCCCAAGTACTTGTGTACCAACACATGCACATACTGCTCATACCTTACTTGCATGCAACCAGAAGATACACAACTCACCACACCCAACCAACTCAAAGGACTGGTAGCTCAGGGCACCGGCCCGACTACCGTAGGAGGCCCTATCGCCTCACCAAGACATGCGCAGAAGCCAGACAGTGCTAGAGCGCATGCAGGTGTTGTGCACCTACAAGCACAACCTGCGGCTGGCTAGGAGCCGCCACACCTTAAAATAAGCAAAACATTTCTCCCAGGAATATGCCCAGCCAGTAGCATGCCACATGCAACAAAATTACTATGCATGGCAGCTAGTTTATCCAGGCACTGGTTGATATTCAGCATTTGTCCTAGTGCGTGATATCTGTTAGAATGCCACCATAGCTTCTTCACAGCTGTAATGTGGCAAGATTCTGTGATAGATAAGCATAGCCCCCTAGAGCTCTGAAGTCTTCTATATGGTGGCAGTAGTGAAAAAGTGCATGTTGCCTAGGAAGAGAGAAACCATTCTCCCAGATGCCAGAGGTCCAAAAGATCTCACACAGCCACCAGAATTTTGTTAGTGCAGTATCAAAAGCATCCAGTACATTCCTGTTGATTTCCTGTTGTCAGGCAATGTAGCAAGCATCCAGGAAGGCTGATAGACATATGACAATCTCATCTGGGACATACCCAACAATTGCAGGGATATAGATCTGTAAAACTTAGGCTCTATATTGAATGATCTAAAGAAAGTGCACCTTTATCAAGGCCTTGGAGTCGTCCCCTGTCCACTGCTTGAAATGGCACCTGCGCAATGCTCCCTATACTGGATCACAAGATACTCACATACCCATGTTACAAGGTGATCCTTAAATGTTCCCTTGATAAGCTGGTGCAGCAGATCCAGTGAGATCATTTGATAGATGTTGCCACATGGGAAGTCAGAAGTAAACAGCTGAGAATGCAATATCAGAGATGGATAACAGATAGGAATGACAATGAGATGGCATACAATGATGTCATTGTTGATCCCAAATTTGATCCACAATGTCCAAGAATCCAGGTTGTGCACCAAACCATCTGTGTAGGCTGGTGTGTGTGGGTCTGTGCAGACATCAAGATTGTCCAGGTAGGCTGTACACCTGATGGCACCATCAGTTCATCAGTTTAGCAACAAGATTGTCTTAGAGTACTCACTTAGGGCACCAGCCTTGCACAATGCCAGTGAGCAATACTTGCTCTGGATAATCAGCAATGAATGCTACAAGGTCATAAATGACTCACCTGAAGTGGCTATCTGGACATCTGTGAACAACAGGGTTTGTCATCCCTGAATATAGTGGCTGTAGGATAGCTGCAAGAGATGCATGGTACAATTTGCACTTGAACACCCAGAACTTCGGGCTATCATCATATCCACGTTCACCTGAGTTATGGATATTAGTGTGCCAATATGGATAAGGGAAAGAAGGAATATACATTTAGGGATGGCAAGGAAGGTGATGGGTGTAACTGCATTTCGATAAGCATGTCAGACAGCATTGTGGGGGTTGCCAATGGACAGATAGAGTGGGTGGTACTCTATATGCCTAGTTGGCACAGAGACTGTGGTCTTATCACTCCCAAGGATAATGGGGCAGTACATCGCTCCTTTGGCAGTTGGGTCAGATGCAAAGATCTCATCCTGTGCAGCAGCATGAAGACCCATCCTCAATATCAAAGGGACTGAAATGCTTACAGAATGCTGCCAGGCAATATTTCCTGACATGACATTGTCCTATCGATGCTCTCCATGTCTGTCAAGGTTGATATAGGGGCACAGATCAAATTGTCCATCAAAGTCTGGATTTGACAGCATCGCAGATACAACAGCTTCAGGATCATGATACCAGACCTTGTAGTGTGCCTGCATCTAGCTAGGAGAGTGTTCATCAATGTCGTCTGAGACCCCAGTTACAAGACATTGCCAGGGGATGTCACCTAGAGTAGATGAGTCAATGGTAGCATACAGGTCCTGATGGTTCTCAAATGGCACATACTGGAATGCATCAAATTCTTCGAATGAATCAGCCCAGAGGTCAAGAAGGTCATCAATATTTGAGGCTGATAGCTCAGTGCAACAGTAAATCAGATCAGCAACCTTGAATTTGACTTCAGTGTGGAAAGGAGTCCAGTCCCCCTGCTAGGGTGTTTCCCAGGGTGATGGTAGTGTGTCTGGTGGCAAGAAATCACCCCCTTGATTGCATGGCAGTGCTATTATTTTGGTCCAAGAGAATGTGTATGATTCAGCAACATGTCAGGCAATATACCAGTATATACCAGTTAGATAAGGATGTTTGATCTTTTCATTGATTGGGCCATGATCATTGCCTATTGGTGCCACTCCACCATCATTAGAGGTCTGGGAACCCTGCAATATATGATCAACATTGACTGGCCAGCTGTTTGTGTTGAGGTGGACAGCATGCATATGATATGTGCATCCATTTTGTCTCTTGAATGTTTGCAGACAGCCAGGGTGGAGGCATGGTAGCTTGTACATCAAAGGTATCACAACAATACAAAAACAGGGCAAACAAAGTTAGCCCTTGGTGAATGGATGGAGAACACCTTCATTTCATGGCAGAATTGATATCAGAGAGCCCATGCATCCTATACAAAGAATGGGCATATCATCTGTTGGCTACTTTCCCACCAGAAGGACTCAGTGCAGTGGATCTGTGTGTTAAGGCCTATTGAACCTTAAGGTGCAACGTGCGCAAAGGTGAAATATGTGGCAGTGATAAAGTTATAAGGGTTGTAATTCCCTTAATAACCTAAGTGCTTTGGAAGGTGATAAAAGCAAGGTGGTTGTTGAGACCAATGTCTGGGTGAAGATAAAGAGGAAAGGGAAGTAACTTCAAGGACTTGAAGATTACTTCAAAGAAAGATAAAAGGGAAATGTTTGTTCAAGCAACAAGGACAGAGAACGCAATAGATTGCAAACTAAGTCAGGCTTAAGGCCCAACTCTAGGATATAAGTCCAGCTTATATACAAAAGGGCAGCTACCTGACTAAGCGTACAAAAGTAGAGAACAATGGGGTCACAGACAATAGGCGTCACAGAACAATAGAGTCATGAACAATGGTGGTCACAGACTACCATAAGAGGGGAACAATAGGAAACGTACAAAAGGAGGGAACAATGAAGTTCCCAACAAAATGGTTCTGTTGTACAGGTAAGCGGTCATGTGAGTCGAGATCATGTGATTGTATAAGTACATAACAGACAAGAAAGAAAGAAAAATGTGGGCCAAGTGCCCAGGAACGTAACACTATGCCTTTCCATCAAGAGATCTGATTGTCTAGTGGCTTGATAATATCACTTAATGCATAATTCTCAGGGCCATCAATATTGTGAATCTCCATTTATCAAGACTGGGGTTTTCAGGTGCCAGTGCTGGGTACAAAACCACAATGACACAGATAAAAGGCCTGGGCTTTCTACTGGTAGTCAAGCTAGTCAAGGTCTATGAGCTAACTCTACTTATTGCCCCTCACCCCTCCCACCCACATCAGTCCTTGTCCTCTTACCTCAGACTCTTAATCACAACCATATCTACCAACTGTACCACACTGGCAATCTGTGTACTGCTGATGCCCATGCTTGATCGAACTTCTGTATTGGCAGTAAATTGCATAAATACACCCTTGAACTGGTTCTCTGGAATCTCAATGACCATCTGGCATGCTCCATGCAAGCTGACCCCCATCCCACAGATTCCCATCTGAAAACACAGGAATTGCCTTTAGTGATGACTTGGAGGTTACATCTGGTGAGTCTAAATACCTGTAGCATTAGTAAATTGCATAAATACACCCTTAAACAGGTCCTCTGTCACATCGATGACTGGTCTGGCATACTCCATGCAAGCTGACCCCCATCCCACATGAAAACACAGAAATCACCTTCAGTGACAACTTGGAGGTTACATTCAGTGAGTCTAAGTCTTGTAGTGGCAGTAAATTGCATAAATACACCCTTGAACAGGTCCTCTGGTATGTCAATCATGTGGTTGTTGTATATTTTACATTTTACCTCCTTTAGCTAGTACAGAACTACTGCCCACCACACTTTGTGTCTGGCTCTGAGTCCTAACATGCCTGATGGGCACCACTGTTATTCACCTCATGGTTGCCATGTGCAGGACAGTCTATTGGACATGGATGGGCACCTTGTGTTATTGGAAATTCATTTGGATTTATGATTCAAGACACTGCCCCACTCCCCTTCTTTCCCTATAACCACCACTGCCATCTCCTTCCCCAACATTGACAACCCTTCCATCCCCACAACCTGAATCAAATATCCATACTCTTTCTACTGTTCAAAGTCCCCCTTCACCAGCTCCCATACACTATTCTGTTTGTATCCCTTTTCCCTATTCTTGTGCAATGGCACAGTACTGCCTAGTTGGATCAACTTGGTTGGTGACTTGGTATGGCATCTGAAGGTCATATGCAGTACTTTCATCTCTGTTGGGTATCCTTTGTACTGACTTCCCATAGTCCATTCATAGTATGGCTCCCCTATTTAAGACAAAATGGGTTTCTATTCAAGTTCAGTAGTACTCATTTCCAACATATCTCTGCATGGCCCATCACTGGTATCACCACCACCCACCTCTTGATTATGCCTGAAAATTCTGCCCATTATTGCAGTTTGACTTACCACTATCATTTGAAACTACATTTGTGAATCTATCCACCATTCAGCTCCCTCAACATCACCACCATTGTTTGGCATCATGTTTGCAAATCCTTCTACCATTCTATCCCCCCAATTACTATGAACACATACATACCAGATGTAGATAAATCCTTCTGCTCATTGTAGAGTGCACTTTCTATGTCCCAGAAATTTAACTGGTGTCATCCTTTATCTGAAATCTCCTGGGTGATTGGAAGTGAACATGCTTAAGATTTGAGGAATGAAAATTGGCCAGTCAGCTGTTGTCAGAGAAATATGAACAAATGGACTTGGATTGGCCAGCTTGAGGATGAGCAGAAGAGATGCTAGTTTCAATGCACAACTAGAGGGACTAGAAGGTATAGAAAGCAATTTTTATTTCTAGAAGTAGATAGAGCTAGTATTGAATAATAGGATGACTAGAATCCAAAGATCTAACTAGAGTCACTAGAGTCACTAGATCTAGTCACTCTAGTTGTTGTGATCTTGCTGATGTGGTCTTTTTTTTTTTTTTTGAATTATAAGTTTATTGTCCACTGCTTATGCAACAAGACATGGTAATGCTACATGACTAATTACCATCAATAACTAGCTACGAGCATCACTTGCTAACCTAGGATTAAAAGTAACAGAATGTCCAGCAAAATGAATGTAAGTAGAATAAAGGGCGCGAAGCCCCTAGGTAAGAAAACAAGTGGGCACACGACTCCAGAGTCATGCTGGGGAGCCCAGAAGTCCCGCTGACTGAGAAAAACAGAGGGGGGGAAGACGGGGTAAGAAGTGGGTAATGAACGTAAGGCGGGAAGGGTGGGGCCGCACCATCCCATAGGGGGTCCTTAAGCCCCTATAAATATGGAACATAATTAGCGGAAGGGTTGAACGCAGCGACCACCGGAGTCCTGTTGGGCACTCTGTACCCAGTACGCATGGCCAAGGCCACCCGGCTGCTGCCTGAAAGCAGCTGGAGGGATGGGGCAGTGTGGTCGAGTAAGGGGGAGTGACACCCGCTAGGGGAAGTCACTTGCAGGCCGGGGGCCGCGGATCGACGCCAAGATGGGGCGCCAGTACCAAAAGGCACTACGGGCCAGCGAAAGGCGGGTGGGCCACAGTAATGTTGGACCTGGGAAGGCACAGGGGACAAGGCGCCTGGAGGGGGGGGGTAATGTGAATTCCAAAGGCCACGGCTGGAGACCCTCAAAGCCCAGATGCCTTATCAATCTGGGCAAAGGTCCCTCGGCTCCCATGCCCAAGGCCGCAAGGCGTGGGCAGAGGGGAGGGGTCGACGGAGATGAAGAAAGGCCTTACACACATGAGAAGCCTGTTTGTGATGGGGTCCCATCGATCGCGATGCCTGTGTGCCCAAAGGCGAGGTGCCGTGTGAAGCTGGTGAAGGGTCACAGAGGGCGAGGGGTGCCGTGAGCAGCCTGTCGTTGGGAGGGGCTCAGAGGGCAGGGGGTGGATGGGAAGGGGAGGTCCCAGAGCCAGGGGTGGCATGTCTGAGGCGGCAGGAGACAGAGGCCGGGGGGTAGTCAATGGCCGTATACCTAGTATGCAGGTGGGCTGTACCTTTTGAAGAACTGGCTGTGGCCAGCAGGGTGATCCCAAGCCGCCAGGGCGGTGGCCGATGACGAAGGGGTGAGGGGTGTCGACGGTGGTGCTGAGTAATAGACCAAGGGGTTGTCGACAGGGTGCCAGGAAGTGTAGTCCAGGGTGTTGAGGCCCAAGAGACGCCAGCCGGCGAACCCCCCTGGTGGGCGACGCTAGGTCAAGCCTGGTCCCAAGCATGGTCACTTTAGGGACACTAACCAGGAGGGAAGAGGGGGAGGGAGAGACAAGGGGAGTGTCATCTATGGCCCGAAAGAAAGTAAGACACCAGCCCCACTAGGGGGATGGTGGTGGTAAGAGGGAAAGAAGATGGCTGATGTGGTCTTTACCATATATTTACAAAGTCCTACATGGGGCACTGTTTCCCAAGTGGTCTGTTCTCCCACTTACTTTCTTTCTTATATGGGGTCATTTGTATCTTAGGTAGATTACTGTGAGTGTGGTAGATAGATCATATCTGCAGACAAT
>Ga0307510_10006479_pt1 | contig 13966 bp, 15 predicted proteins | sample 12_EM_MG_FD_207224 | JGI IMG/M metagenome (GOLD analysis project Ga0307510, IMG submission 207224) | Populus trichocarpa ectomycorrhiza microbial communities from riparian zone in the Pacific Northwest, United States - 12_EM | ecosystem: Host-associated > Plants > Roots > Unclassified | place... | reverse complement strand
CGGGCTTGATCCAGGGCTATACGGCGCTGATTGACCAGCAGAAGGCCGGCTACCCGGTGAATGTATTCGTGAACATCACCCTCGACCGGCAAAGCCAGTCGGGCCTGGAGGCGTTCGAGAATGCCGTCCGCAAGGTACCTGAGGTGATGGAGTGCTATTTGATGACGGGCGAGCACGACTACCTGCTGCGCTTGGTCGTGGCCGACCTCGCCGACTTCGAGCGGATCCACAACCAGCACCTGACTCGCCTGCCCAGCGTGGCGAGTGTCCAGTCGAGCTTCGCCATGCGGACGGTCACGCGGGCCGCCGGGGTCCCCGTGAAGTGATGGACCCGCGTCGCGCGACCCCGCGTCACGCCGTGCCCAAACGCACCGTCGCCAGCCCCACGCCAATCCGCGCCGCGCCGCGCCGTGCCCTAACGCACCGCCGCGCCCCTAACCGACGCCCCCCGCCCCCAACGCATCAACCAGCGCCCGCCAGGAAAACGGCTCACCCAACTCCGCATACGCCATGCCGCGCTCAGCCATGGCGTCCACCAACCACTCCTGCCGCTGAGCGGTGGCAACAGTCATTGTTGCCGGTTCGACGCCCACGTCCTGGAGGGTCCGCGCCACCTCGTGCATCTCAGCCGCCCGCCTGCGCCCATGTTCAGCCACACGGCTGATCAGGTAGTCGGGCAACTTCCCCGTCCACCCCATAGACGGAAACGTCCCGTTCAACGACTCGAGCACTTCCCGCTCGGCTCCGAACTGCCGCGCGGCCAGCATTGACTCCAGGGTCAATGCCTCGAGTCCCTTGATGACAATGCTGCGGCACATCTTCACCGCGGAGGCAACACCGATCTTGTCCGACAGCGCCGTCGCATTCATACCAACATCGCGCAACTGCTCCGCAACGGCTGCCGCCCGCCGGCCGCCGAGCAACATCGGCACCCGCAATCGTTGCGGCGGAACAGGCGCCATGACCGCGGCTTCGACGTAGTCTGCTCCAGCGGCCTCGACGAGCGCCGCATTCGACAGTTTCTTTGCCGGAGACACCGAGTTGATATCGAGCAACACCTGGCCGGCGCGAAGCACGGCGGCTGCTTTTGCCGCCACATCGGCAGATGACGCGGCGGTCACGGCTGAAATCACTACCTGGGCTGCAGCCACCGCATCTTCAAATGTATCCGCGGCGCGCACACTCACGCGCCGCGCCTTTTCGCGCATCTGCGTCCGGCTCGACGGCGAATCGAGCAGCAGGTCGTACATCGCAACAGCGTGGCCCGCGGCGGCGAGGTCCTCACCGAGGATCGATCCTGCTTCACCGAAGCCAATCAACGCAAACCGCTGCAAGACTGTGCCCATCACGGACTCTCCATTGATTCAATCCAGCTCCGGAATGCTTCGTTGACCGCCCGGGGACGCTCGAGAGGCGACATGTGACCGCAGTGGGGAATGCTGCCGAAGGTGCTGTGCCGAAGCATTTTGGCCATGGTTTGGTGACGCGACGGCTGCGCCCAGGCGTCATCGCGACCGCAAAGGACCAGGCTGGGGCAGTGAATGGCGGCGAAAACCGACTTGGCGTCCGGACGGTTGAGCAGCGCATGGATCTGCAGGGCGTAGAAATCCGGGGTGCGCCGGTCGAACATGTCGACAATGGGCTCAATCAACTCCGAGTCCGTGAGCCGCGGCGGATAAACCATGCCCTGGAGCCAGTTTCGCGCCATGGCGCGCATGCCGCTGCGTTTCGCCAAAGCGAGCATGGAGCGGCGCCCGGCGGCTTCCCGCTCGCCGGCGTCGCCTGGAGCCAGGGCCTCGTAACCCGAATCAAGAATTGCAAACCCGATCAGACGTCCGGGTACGCGACGGGCGACTTCCAAAGCAACCCGCCCGCCCATGGAGTGGCCCGCTATTGCAAAACGGGGCGGCGCTCCGGCGATGATGGCCTCAGCGAGCGCGCCGAGGCTGTCAACTTCACCATTGTTGGCGACGTGGATATCGGCCACATCCGCCAGGGCTTCAACCTGAAAAGACCAGATCCAATCGTCACACAGCAGGCCCGGAACCAGAACGAGTGTCTTTTTCACGCTCCGATGTTGAAGTTTCGGCGCGCGAGTCGTCAACCACTACCTCGTTGGCAACGTCACGGCTGCGTTCGAGGAAATCCAGGGCCGCCGCGCCTGCCGCGTCGGCCACTTGAAAGAAACCATGGCGTTCGTTGGCATCAGTGCTCATGTTCCGCATGTTACGCCCCCCTCGGCTCGTCGCGACCGCGCCCACCGTGGATTCCGGGCCCTTCGTCGTTTATTCCAGGGTCGCGCATTCCGGGATCATGTAATCCGGACATGTCGGGGCCACAGGGTCCGAAAGGGCCGCCGAATCCATGGCCGCGGAACTTTCCGCGAAATTCACGACGTTCCTCGCGGCTCATGTCTTTCCATCTGCGGAACCCGTCGCGAAAGCGCTCGCGCTGATCTGGCGACATGCGCTGCCAGCGTGCGCGCCACGCCCGCTGCCGCCAGTGGTGGCCATGATGCGGCCTGAAGCCAACAAACAGCAGACGGCATAGTATCAAGAGTCCTGCCGCCTGCCAGAAGGTCACGACCGGGCCGGCAAACAGGCTCGGGATCAGCGCGTTCCACAGCAGCATGACCACCAGGCTCAGCGCCGCCACCAACAGCGGTGCGAACACCATAAATGCGAGCACTTTCATCATCCAAAAACGTCTCACGGCACTTCTCCTATCATCGCCTGACGACACGCGCCAAGGCGCGACTGACTCAATCGTTCAACCACTCGTCGTACGCATCCTGCAACTGCTCCCGCAGTGCCAGAACCGCGTAGCGCTTACGGGATAACAGCGTGTTGACGCTTACACCCCAACGCGCGGACAACTCCTTGAAGCTGGCTCCCTCCAGCTCATGCGCGATAAAGACCTCGCGCTGTTCCGAAGGCAACTCATCGAGCGCTTCCTCCACCTGTTCGAGCAACACCTGGCGGACAGCTTCGCCTTCGGGACCGGGCTCGATGGACGGCAACAGTTCCTCCAACGCACCGCCCTCGTCCTCGTCGTCCATCAACAAAGTCGAGTGACTGAAAGGCTCTGCGCGCTTCTTGCGAAAGCGGTCGATGATCCGGTTGCGGGCAACCCGCATGAGCCAGGCACCGGCCTGCTCTATCGGCTGCATCAGACGGTGCGCAGCCACTAGCTCGTAGAGCACTTCCTGGAGGATGTCTTCCGCTTCAGCGGCATCTTGCACGCGCCGGCGAATGAAATTCCGTAGGCGACCGCCCTCGCGCCGCACGGCGGCGGAGATCTTTCGATCCTGTTCAGATATCACGGAAGGGTCATTCAGCGTCACGTCCATCTGTAGGGATAGACGTGCCGCCAGACCCAATATTGTGAGGGGTAGGTCCTACCCCGGGAGATCGCCTGCGCGCCCTAGCGCGTAGCAACAGCCACCGCGGCCGACGCCATCGCGACCCCGGTGCCCCGCTGCACCCACCGTACGGTCCTGGGCGTCGAGAAGAACCGTCGCGCCCGGCTGGCACCAAAAGCGTACCCACCGAGTACCAACGGCAGAATCACCAAAATCACACTGACAATGGACAAAAACCCGCCCAGGGTCAGCCGCTTCAATTCCACAACGGTGGGCAGCACCGCCAGGAAGAAGATCATGGTCTTGGGATTGCCCAGCGTCAGGGCCAGAGAGCCCAGGAAGAGTTGCAACGGCCGATCGCGCCGAACCTCGGTTGACGACGCATCGATTGCCTGGGCCGGCGACGTCCACAAGCGGTACGCCAGGTACAGCAGGTAGACCACGCCTGCATACTTCACGATGAGGAAAACCGTGTAGGCACTTTGAGCGAGCACCGCGAGGCCGGTCGCCGCGCAGGTAAACCAGATCAGGTCGCCCGCAAGAAACCCACCGATGAAGGCAGGGGCGCCCCGCAAGCCGTGGCCCAGCGAGCGGGCAATGATAGCGGCGACACCGGGTCCCGGGATCGCAACGGCCAATACATAGACGAGGCTGAAAACCGACAATCCGTACCAGGTCATAAAGCGGCTCCTTGCACCGCGAGCAAACCACTGCGCCCTGCCACCGTTCCCTCAACGATCTCACACCGCGGCAGCTGCGCCAATGACAATGTCGAGGCATAAGCGGCCATATCAATCAATTCGGCGCCCCGAGAACGCCATCCCCGCAGGAGCCTCTCAAACGAATCGACATACAGGTTGCCTTCCAGCTCTGCGTGGAGGGTATAGACGTGATCGCGACCGGGATCGGCGTCCGTCAAGGAAAACAGGTGATCGATCGGATCCACATCACCCAGGTCCGGGCGGCCAATCAACTCATCGAGTGTAGGTAATGTCGTAGGCATCTGCGGTACGTTGATGACTGCCCCGCCGACAACAGGCATGAATGGACCTGTGCCCCGCCCGTCGGATGCGTATTGGAAGCCCAACTGCCGCTCCAGCTCAGGAACGTAGCCGTTGACCTGCCAACCCGCAGCCCCATGCATCACCGGAAGGCGCGAGAAAACCTGCGCAAACTCATCCCGCGCCAGGGTCAGCTCCCGCCGCGTCCACGCCTCGTCGGACTGCGCAACATAGTCCTGCCATTTGATGTGGTTGTAGGTATGCACCCCAACTTCAAACCCACGGTTGCCGATATCGCGCATGATCGAGCCGCGCCGCCGGGCGATATGCGGTGCCGGGAGCAATGTCCCATACAACAATGTCTTCAGACCGTAGTGTTTCAATACCGAGGTACGGCGAACCTTGCCCATGAATCCCCGGCGGAACGCGCGTTTGACAGCGCGGCCGGTCTGATCCGGCCCCAGGCTGAACAGGAAAGTGGCCCGGACATCCAGCCGTTCAAACAGGCCGGCGAGTCGCGGCACACCCTCCAGGGTGCCCCGATCCGTATCCACGTCGATTTTCAGCGCAATCCGCAAACGCGTCTAACTCAACGAGCGGGGATGCTTGGCCAACGCGGCAGCCAGGCCGCGCAGAATCAGTGGGCCGTCCCGGGAGGCAACTTTGACCAGGTGCAGCACGCTGCCGTCACAACACTCGACATAGCACTGTCCATCGACGCTGACCAATCGAGCCTGAACATTCGGAGCGATCGTTCGTGGCACCACGCGTGTCTTTTGAATGAACCAGCGCTGATCGCCGACGTCAGCGTAGGCGCCCGGAAAAGGGGGAGCTACCGCGCGTACCAGGTTGTGAATCTGCTGCGCCGACCAGGTCCAGTCGATCCGGCCGTCCTCCGGACGGCGGCGGCCGAAGTATTGGCCCGGTTCAACAGGTTGAGCGTGCCGCGCAGCCGTACCGGCAATCAATCCCGGAAGCGATCTCGCCAGGATGATTTCCGCAGCGACCGTGACTTTCCCATAGACGGCGCGCGCGTCGTCGTTGCGCAAAATGGGCACAGCGAGTTGGTCGACGATATCCCCGGCATCGGCCCGGTCGACCATGTAATGAAGCGTTGCACCCGTTTCCTGCTCATCGCGCAAAATCGCCCAGTTGACCGGTGCCCGGCCCCGATATTTCGGCAGCAACGAACCGTGCATGTTGAGCGCGCCGTGACGGGCTGTCCGCAACAGCGGCGCGCCCAGCAGCGATCGGTAGTAAAACGAAAAAATGAAGTCAGGCTGCAAAGCGGCCAGGCGCTGTTGCATATCCGGGGTGTTGGGATCCGCGGGCGTCACGGTCTCGATGCCATACTCCGCCGCCGTGGCGGCAACGCTGGCGAACCACTGCGTTTCCGTGGGGTCGTCGCGAACCGTTACAACGAGAGGAACGTCCACTCCGCCGGACAGCAGAGTCTCGAGGCAACGCACCCCCACGTCGTGATAACCAAACACGACAGCGCGAGTAGTCATGCACGCTCCTTGGCTGGAACAATCGCCTCAGTAGATTTCTGTTCCAGCAAAGCCGCCACGGTATACCGGGGCCTCTGCCGGACCTGTTCGTAGATCCGCCCGACGTACTCACCTACAACTCCGACGCCCATCAACAGAACGCCGATCAGAAAGAACGCGATGGCGAACAACGTGAACAAACCTTCCGCTTCCGGGCCATGCACGATGCGGCGGATGATCAGTCCCACGAATCCGAGCAGCGAGAGCAGCGAGATCACCATGCCGGCCATGGAGAAAAACTGCAGCGGCACGACGGAGAAGCCCGTCATGAGATCGAAATTGAGCCGGATCAGGCGGAACAGCGAATATTTCGACTGGCCGACCGCCCGCTCGGCGTGGGCAACTTCGATCTCGACCGGGTTGCGGGCGAAGGTGTAACCCAACGCGGGCACGAAGGTGCTCACCTCGACACAACTGTTGATTGCGTCGACGATCTCCCGATCGTAACCACGCAACATACAACCCTGGTCCGTGATCCGGATGTGGGTGGTCTGCTCGCGAAACCGGTTCATCAGTCGGGAGGCCGCCTTGCGCCAGTAGGCATCGTGGCGGTTTTTGCGGACGGTGCCCACATAGTCAGCGCCTGCGTCCATGGCCGCAATGATGCTGCCGATTTCCTCCGGCGGGTTCTGCAGATCCGCATCCAGGGTGATGATGTAATCGCCGCGGGTTTGGGCAAAGCCGGCCATGATGGCCATGTGTTGGCCCACATTGCGTGCCAGCACCACGACGCGCGTCACATCGGGGCGCCTGCTGAACTGTTCTCTGAGGCCCGCGACGGTCCGATCGCTGCTGCCGTCGTCGATGAAAACCACCTCGTACTGGCGGCGCAGGGCATCCAGCGCGGGGTACAAGCGACTGAACAGGCTCTCCAGCCCCTGTTCCTCGTTGTAACAGGGAATGACAACAGAAACCGTAGCCTCTGTTCTCGCGTTCAATTGCGCGCTCCTGCAATGACTTCGTTGACGGCTTCGACGACCCGATCCACGTCACTCAACTCCATGGCCGGGAATAAAGGCAAGGTGACCGTCTCGCGACCGATCCGTTCGGCGTTGGGGAACTGGCCTTCGCGGAAACCCCGCTCGCGATATGCGGTGAACAGATGGATCGCCGGATAGTGTATGCCCACACCGATGCCCCGTTGCGCCATGGCCTCAATAAACTGGGGTCGCGTGATTTTCAACTTCGACAGCGGCAGCAGCGGCGCAAAAATGTGCCAGCTATGCCCCTCGTCCCCGCGCTCCGGCAAGCGGACCGGCGGGTTGTCGTTCCAAAGCTGATAGTAACGGGCCACGAGCTCGCGCCGCCGCGCATTGAATTCCTCCAGGTGCGCCAACTGTCCCAGGCCAACCCGCGCTGCGACATCCGACAAGTTGGCTTTGCCACCGGCAAACAATGTGTCGACGCCGGAAGGCGTTTTCAACTGCCCGTGCCAGCGGTGCAACTCCAGCGCCTTGACCTCGTCCGGCGAACCACCGCTGACCGCCCCTCCCTCGATGGTCGTCATGTTCTTGTTCGGATGGAAGCTGAAGCACACCAGATCACCGAAACTGCCGATCCGGCGGCCCTTCCAGGCAGAACCAATGGCGTGCGCGGCATCCTCCACCACGCGCAGTTTGTGCCGCCCGGCGATGTCGTAGAGGCGATCCATATCCACGGGCAAGCCCGCGAAATGTACTGGCATGAGGGCCCGGGTGCGCGCAGTAATGGCCGCTTCGACCTGATCGAAGTCGATGTTGCGGGAATCCAGTCCTACATCCACAAAAACGGGGCGCGCCCCGGTTCGCGTAATGACGTTGGCGGTGGCAACAAAGCTCATTGCCGGCGTGATGACCTCGTGACCCGCGCCGATCCCACAGGCCAGCAACGCCATCTCCAGGCTGGCAGTAGCTGAAGTTTGCGTCCGGATGGGACGTCCTCCCAGGTAGCGGGACAAGGCCGACTCAAATTCAGCCACCTTCGGGCCGCTGGCCAGCCAACCGGACCTGAGAACCTCAACAACGCCCTGGATCGTTTCCTCGTCGACAGTGGGACGCGTAAACGGCAGCATTTTCTTCACTAAGAATTCCTATGAGCGCGCAACGAGCACGACGCCTGCCACGATTACCCCGGTTCCAACGATGCGCTGCACATTGGGCACTTCACCCAGGAGCCACCACGCAAGGCCGATGTTGAGGACGTAACCCATCGACAACATTGGGTAGGCCTGGCTGACAGGGACGCGCGAGAGCCCCACGAGCCATACCACAACACTCAACCCGTATGCAGTCAGCGCGAGCCAAAGCTGCGGGACTGTGATGAGCACCAGCGCCTTGCTCCAAATCGCTCCATCCGGCGATATGAGTGGACCTGTCTTCTCGGTGGCGGCCTTCAGTCCCAACTGGGCCAAGGCGTTCAGAACGACGCCAATCATCAACGTACCGAAATCCACTGGTCTCATAGACGGCTCACTACCAATGTCTGGTTGTCGCCGCCGATGACCTTGCCCTGCAATCCACGGCTACGCCACTCTTCCAGGAGCCCCGGCGCAATGAACGCAACTGCATTCGTCGAGGTATTCCACTGAGCCAGGAAGGCCTCCGTTGTCAGGCCCAGGGACGGTTGCTCCGTCAGCCCAAACTCCAGCTCACCCTGGAATTGTACGACGGTCATGGTGCGCCCCAGGTAGGGCGACAGCGTCTCGCGATATTGGCCGATGGTGAACAATTCAGTTTGAGGTCCGATCAGAGGCTTGATCGTCTTCACCAGTTTGTACGACGAGCGTTCCGGTAGCTCGGTGAAAGCGCTGAGCAGACACTGCCATCCCAATATTGCGCTGGCCGCGGTGGCCCAGACGGCGGCAGCCGTGGGCACCTCGCGTTTCCAGGTAGCCCACACGCCATAGACGCCCACAGTCAACGCTCCAATGAGCCACTGAATCATCGACTGCGGAAAGTACCCGTAGCGGCGCATTGTATAGATGACGAGTCCGGCGGCCAGCACCGGCATCAACACGCCGGTAATCCGTGCCATCGTCCGCGCGAACGTGGGGCTCGCTGCGACGGAAGCCCCAATCACAGCTGCCAGCGTCGGCATCATTGGAAGAATATAGGGCGCCAGCTTCGATGAGGACACGGAAAAGAAAAGCAGTGTGATTCCCGAGAATACCAGCATGAATTTCAGTGGTTTAAAGCCAGAATCTCCCTTGGATTCTAGCCAGGCACCTCGAAGAGCGCGCGGCATCGTCAGCAGCCAAGGCAGCGCTCCGATGGCTAGCATGCTCAGGAAATACCACCACGGTTCCTCGCGCTTGTGGACCTTCGTCAGAAACCGCGCGAAATGCTCATGGACGAAAAAGAACTGCAGGAAGGACGGGTTTCGAGCGCTGACCGCAACGAACCACGGAACGGTGACTACCAGGAACAGCGGCAATCCCCACGCCAGATGCAGCCGCCGCCACGGCCGCATATCTCGCTCGACAACGGAGTACGCAACGAGCGTTGCACCGGTCAGGACGCAGACCACGATACCTTTGGTCAAAACCGCCAGCGCCGCAGCGAGCCAGGCGAGCAGCATCCAGCGCCGTTCGTCGGAAGAACCCTGAGGTGAGCTCTGCCCCAGAGCAAATGCAAATATCGCAGCGGAGAGAAGGAACGCGAAACCCGAATCCAGAATATTCAGGTGCGCAATCAGCTCGAAATACGGACTGACAGCGAGCGCGACAATCGCCGCGAACCCGGCACTCTCCCCATACAGACGCCGGGTCCACCCAAAGACCATCGGCAAGCACAGGAACCCCAGCCCCACCGTCCACAGGCGCGCGGTCCACTCGCTGAAGCCGAACACCGAATAGGTCGCCGCAGTTGCCCAGTATTGCATCGGCGGCTTCTCGAAATACTTCAGACCGTTGAGGCGTGGTGTTACCCAGTCGCCCGTCGCCGCCATCTCGCGTGGGATTTCGGCGTAGCGTCCCTCGTCAGGATCGACGAGGGGACGAAACGGCATGGTGATGAACCAGAACGCCGCTAGGACGAGCCACGGCCACCAACCGAAGCTACGTTTTTGACGCAGCCCCTGCCGCACGTTCGCCATGCCCTGCGTCGCTCAATTGTTGCCCATGGCGCGATCGCCGAAACCTTCCTGATTCACGTAGAACTGGATGGTGCGACGGATCGCCGTATCCATATCCGTTGTGGGCTTCCAACCCAGGTACTTCCGGGCGGCCTCGATGGCTGGCACGCGGACCTGGATATCCTGGTAATACTTGCCGTAATACTCGCCGGCACTGACTTCCACTATCTCGGTGTTCTTGGCGTTCTCCCGTAGAACAGGGAACTCCTGCGAGATGCGGATGGTCCGTTCCGCCAGGTCGCGGATGGATACGCAATTGTCAGGGTTGCCGATGTTGAAAATGCGCCTGCTCGCGCATTCGTCCTTGTTTTCGAGGATCGTCAACAACGCTTCGACGGCGTCATCAATGTACGTGAACGAACGCTTCTGGCGTCCCCCGTCGACGAGTTTGATCGGGCGCTTGAACAGCACGTTCGACAGGAACTGCGTGAACACGCGCGAGCTGCCTTCCTTCGGCTCTTCGACATTGTCGAGGTTCGGACCGATGAAATTGAACGGCCTGAACAGCGTGTAGTCGAGATTGTCGCGTACCCCGTAAGCATAGATGACGCGGTCGAGAAGCTGCTTGGACGCCGCGTAGATCCACCGCTGCTTGTTCACCGGACCGTATACGAGCGGGCTCGTCTCTTCATCGAGCACGCTGTCTTCCGACATACCGTAGATCTCGGACGTGGACGGGAAGATCAGACGCTTTTGATACTTCACGCAATGCCGAACGATGTCGATGTTGGCTTCGAAGTCGAGCTCAAATACACGCAACGGATGTGTTACGTACTGGGCGGGATTTGCGATCGCAACCAGCGGCACCACCACGTCGCACTTCTTGACGTGGTACTCCACCCATTCCTTGTTGATGGTGATGTCGCCTTCCACGAAGTGGAAGCGATCCGTCTTTGGCAGATCGTTCAGCTTGTTGTCCGCAAGATCGATGCCATAGACCTCCCAGGGGCGCGTCCGCAGGATTGCGTTCGTGAGCGCACTGCCGATGAAGCCATTCGCTCCCAGGATCATGATTTTCAGTGCCATTGCCTTGCCGTCTTCCGTTTATCTGGCCCAGCTTTTCGGGGGGCGCAGCTTACCACGACGGCCTCCCGTCCACCTTTCTACGGCAAAGCTATGGAAACCGGGCCTAATGGGCCAATGGCAGCCCGACGTAGTTCTCGGCCAGGGAAATAGCGGCGGCCCGTGAGGTCACGATGTACTCGAGCTCAGCCAATTGACGACGGTGGTCAAACGGCGTTTCGTCATCGAACCGGTGCAGGAGCGAGGTCATCCACCAGGAGAAGCGCTGGACCTTCCAGACCCGGCTCAAGCAGGTAGCCGAATATGAGTCCAAAGTCTCCGCGGAGCCCTCGCGATAGAACGCCTGTAGGCCACGTGCAAGTACCTGCACGTCCGCGATGGCAAGGTTCATCCCCTTAGCCCCAGTTGGCGGCACGATATGAGCAGCATCACCAGCGAGAAACAACCGTCCGAAACGCATCGGCTCTGCCACGAAGCTGCGCATCGGAGTCACAGACTTTTGCAGCACAGGCCCCCCCGGCACCTGTACGTGCAGACGGGTCCTTAGCTCATTCCAGATCCGGTCGTCAGACCACTCACCGACGTCCTCGTCCGGGGCGCACTGAAGGTACAGACGGCTGACGGTTGGAGAGCGCATGCTGAGCAGAGCAAACCCACGGTCGTCGTTCGCATAGATCAACTCTTCCGCAGCCGGCGCCATCTCCGCCAGAATGCCGAGCCACGCGAAGGGGTACACGCGCTCAAACACGCTTAGTTGAGCCGCTGGGATGCTCGCCCGACAGATTCCGTGGAAACCGTCGCAGCCAGCGATGAAGTCACACTCCAACGCGCACTCCTGCCCGTCGATCGTGTAGCGAACTTTCGGCGAGTCAGATTCGAAGTCATGGACCGACACCGACTCCACTTCGAAATACAGGGGTTGGCCTGCGGCCAGCCGGGCAGCGATGAGGTCTTTGACGACTTCCTGCTGCCCGTAAATCATGACGGCGCGCCCGGTCAGTTCCTCGAAGTCGATTCGGTGGCTCGCACCACCGAAATTCAGATGTATGCCGTGGTGGAGCAGCCCCTCCTTCATCATCCGGGTACCGACACCAGCCGCATTCAGGATGTCGACGCTCTGATGCTCCAGCACGCCGGCACGGACGCGGTTTTCAACGTACTCCCGACTCCGGGCCTCCAGGACCACACAGTCGATCCCGTGCTGGTACAAAAGATGAGCCAACAGCAGGCCCGCGGGGCCGGCGCCGATGATCGCAACCTGGGTTCGCATGGGAGCTAAACTGTAGCCATCACCCCATGGCAGACCATGGACGCAAACGCGTTCTGCTTGGATTTAGTGCAATGCGAGAGCCTCAGGCGCCGATTCCGCGATTTTTCGAGCCGCCGCGGGACGCGGATGAGCGCTTCGTGCACGTGGAAACCATCTCGGATCGAAGCCGCGTCAACGATTGGCGAATCCAGCCGCATGCCCACCGCGATCTGCACCAGTTGCTGGTGCTCTTTACCGGCGGGGGCGAAATGGAGGCGGAAACTCAGCGTCTACCCTTCCACGCACCTTCCTTGTTGATTGTGCCCGCTGGCATGGTGCACGGCTTTTCGTTCGAGCCTGACACGGAGGGTTATGTCGTGACTCTGGCTGAGACATTGCTCGGCGCCTTGGCGCGTGACGAACGCACCTTCAGGGGCCTGTTTAGCACCGCCAACTGTACTTCGTTGGAGTCGGATGCAGCGTTGTTCCAGGAACTCGTGGATACCCTACCGAAACTACGGCGCGAGCTGGTGTGGAGCGCTCCCGCCAGTGCCGCAGCCGCCACTGCCCGACTGACCACGCTACTGGTAACAGCCGTCCGGGCACTTCATCAGACCTCAGAATCGACATCCACCGCCAGCAGTGCGCGTGCTGCTCTGGTGGCACGTCTGCGCGAGAAAATTGAAACGCATCTGCGCGGTGGTTGGTCCGTGGCCGAGTATGCTCGGTCGTTGAACGTGACCCCGGGGCAGTTGCGAGCGGCATGCCTGGAGGTGACCAACAAGACACCAACGCGGGTATTGGAAGAGCGCTTGCTGCTCGAGGCCAAACGCAACCTGACTTACACGAACATGACCGTGGCGCAGATTGCGTATTACCTGGGATTCAGTGACCCCGCGTACTTCTCGCGGTTTTTCAGCAAGCTTGCGCGAGAGTCGCCCGCGGCGTTTCGAAAACGATCCGCTTAACCGCGCAGCCCGCTCGATTGCAGGATCGCCGGAATGTGCGCCTCCCAACCCAAAGCCATCACATGTATCCCGGCACACAACTTCTGGATATCCCGAATGGTACGCGCCGCGATGTCAATGCCTCTCGCGATCTCACCATCCGTACCCGCAACACTCTGCATTTCCTCCAGCAAAGCATCCGGCACCCGGATACCCGGGACGTTGGCGTTGAGCCAGCCGGCCATCTTCGCTGACTTCAGTGGAATGATGCCTGCCAGGATAGCCACGCCATCGGGCTTAACCGCGTCGAGAAAGCGCTCCAATGTGGCACGCTCGTAAATCGCCTGCGTCTGCAGAAACTGCGCACCCGCGTCGATCTTGCGACGGGTGTTGGTGGCTTCGGCCTGAAGGTCTGTTGCGCCCGGGTTCGCCGTAGCGCCCAAAAACAGGTTGGGAGTGCCACGCAGCGGATTGCCGGTCATGTCCCGACCCTGCGCGAGCTGATGGCCGGCGCTCAGCATCTGGTTCGAATTCAGGTCGAAAACCGGCTTGGCGTCGGGATGGTCGCCATTCTGCGGCGGATCGCCCGCCATGAACACGAAGTTGCGCACGCCCATGGCCGCCGCTCCCAGGATGTCCGCCTGGATCGCGATGCGATTGCGGTCGCGGGCGGTGATTTGCACGGTTGGCTCTATCCCACGATCCAGGAGCAGACGGGCCACAGC
>Ga0307510_10006476_pt1 | contig 13968 bp, 17 predicted proteins | sample 12_EM_MG_FD_207224 | JGI IMG/M metagenome (GOLD analysis project Ga0307510, IMG submission 207224) | Populus trichocarpa ectomycorrhiza microbial communities from riparian zone in the Pacific Northwest, United States - 12_EM | ecosystem: Host-associated > Plants > Roots > Unclassified | place... | reverse complement strand
GACAGAATCTATGCCCCCTAACGATAGTTCTTGAAGAATATCGACGAGGATAGGAACAATAGTCCAGCAAATACGTAGAAGACTCTACCCTCCTTCGAAGAGTCACCACCCGATAATATGTTACGAAGTTGTAGGAAGGCAAGACCGACGATAAAATTCGCAATCCCTTGGTATGAAGTCAGACCTACGATTCAAAAAGCGGGGAAACGAATAATCCATACAGTTCAACGAAAGTGCCACCGATGACAGAGCGGGGACAGCCTGCGCCACGTTTCATAACTTAGCATACATCGACGATAGAAATTAAGGGACATACGTGAGACGGGGCCACTTCTGAAATTATGATGAATGGAATGGGTCCCAGTCCAATGGCAAAAGACCTGGAAAGTCGAGTAAGTGGCAGGGGGAACGGCACAACAAGTAGATACTCGCATAACGAAGATCAGCACAGAAATGCTTGAGACAGCCACCATTCCTGTGTTCAAACCGTAACCACTAAGCACGAGGGAGGCAAGTGCTCCGACAACCGACGCAAGGAGCAGAGGCTTGCGTCCAACTCTCTGTGACCTGGTGGTCAGTTTGTAAGAAAGGTGTGTGTGGTTCTTACATCGACAAGAAAGATTGGTGGGAACGTCATCAAGACATTGACCAAGGTAATTCCAAGAGAAACGTATGGCCCGGCATCGGATAGGACGCGCGAAAGGATATCGTTGCTATAATAAAGAACTTCCTGACATGAGTACTAGCTGACGCGAGATTCCTGCTTCCCTACTTGCGTTGATACCTATGTCAACGATCAACGAGGGAAATCAACTATAAGTAGATTGTGTTACCAGACAGTTGCTGAGAAATCATTGCAGAAGAAACTATTATCAGGGGTCGGCGAAGCTCAAGACTCGTCAAAAGGCTCGGTATTGAAACAGATGTTGGTTCTCGGGGATCGTCAGTTTCATGATGAAACCCTTGAGGGGTCTCATCCAGTAATGGGTCTTCAACACTGTGGGCGAAACCTAGGAAATGGATGTTAGCCCAAAGGGAGGCAGGTATTGCGACGTGAAACGAGGGCCACCTGGTTCTTGAAAGAGAAACCCTTGCACAGTGCGGGAGTCTTCCGGTCTGCCATTCCGCTTCAACCATACTGGAGTCTCGACAATAAACCGGCTCAGACATAACTGCACGACCGAGGCAGCGGAGGAAAACAATAACACAAATCTCCACAGAGTTGGCGTTGCCATACGCAAGCCAAGCAATTGAGTGATCATGATGCCTAATACTATGGCAAGCTGGGTGAGAACACCTGATTCCGGTCATGAGGCGGGTCGTCTTAACGAAAAGAGGAAATCCTACCGACACTACCCCTTATATTCGATGGGGCAATTTCAGCAAGAAAGATAGGTCCTGTGCACAGACCGATACCGGCACCACAGCCTGTCAGAAATCTGGATGCCAGTGAGTAGGGGTGGCTGCGATAGAATGAGATAATTGCCTTCCGAGCAGCAGTAAGAAAGTGGAAGGTGCAATGCCCATCAAGCCGGAGCCTACTGCCACGAAAAGCCCGCTGATCTGTATAGCAGCCTTCCGCCCGTGACGCTCCATGACGATGTTGGCGGTGGAGCTGCCGAAGAAGCCACCTGCCGTGAACATAGATGTGACGAGGGAGAATGTTGTATCGGACATGGGAATGCACGTCGGCAAACCATGGGTAAGAAAGGGTGGGGCAGCTCGACAGGTCAATACGGCTTGAATTTGATTTAGGGCCGAGATGTGATATCCATACTGAAGATAAAACAAGGTGAGCGTCCGCAGTGGAGACGACTGATAGTAGAATACCTGGAAGGATGCTACAAGGACCCAGTTGCAAACCAGCCAGCCGTAGGGCGTGAACGTGAGCTTGGTTGCCACCATGGTGTGTTGCGGGGGTCCGCTGGTAATACCAATACAGTGCTGTACCGCGGTGTGTTAGGACACTCAACACCAAAACTCCAATTAGGAACGACGGAGGTCTCGAGACTCCTGGCAACTGTGCTCGGTTCGGAGCCAGCCGTTCTATTTCAAACGCCGCTGAGGAGGTTCGTGGAAATTTCTGGTCGTTCTTGGGTGGGCTTTAGCATGCCTGTACCTGCCAAAAAAGTTTGTGAAATGGAACGCAACGCGCAGCCTTGGTACACACTTGTCCTGAACATGAGTCTCAGCACAGTTGATCGTGGTCCACTTAACCCGATAATGGTAAAGAAAGGAAGCACGAAACGCGAGACCATGTGGTTTACCCGAAACACCGTAGTGCACACAAAATAAGGTGTTGGCATCATGTTGCTAACAAGACCAATGACACATTTGGCAGGTACAATTATAAATAAAACTACCACCCGTATGAAATCGGCCAGGGGAGTGACACTGAAAACGATCCCCGCAAAAAAAGTTGGGGCTAGTGCGGCCCCTGGCAACTGAAATGGAAATTTACATATGGCCACCCGATCACGGGATCGTGGCGCCGTGTAGCCGTTCAATTGGACGCCATTCAATTGAAGAAACATGTCATCGAACCTGTCTCGCTCATGCAGTTCCCCAGAGTTTCTCCCCACAGACCCGATCGACACGGGATCGAGGTATGTTAGTTCAATGCTCAACAACCAGACCATTGTGACTTTTTTTGATGGACCGGACAGGATAATATATAGTGTCATATAATTGAAAAGAAAAAAAAATTGCCAGATTTAGTGCGATCGTGCACATCCATGGTCATGCTAGACGGGTCAGGGATCGACACATGACCGGATGACCCACGGAAGGAAGAATGGTATCCAATTCTCAATTCCAATTCATATGGACCGTCTTCTCTCGGTTCTAAAGCAATGCGTTGTCCGCCATGAGGTCATGCCTCTTCCCGTTCACTTTACCCCCCGCCATTATTTTCCGGGTCTCTCAACCGTGCATTAAAGTCTTCGCCTTCCCCACAGAGCTTCCTGCTGGCTGAGAGCTCGTCCTTCTGTCCCCCCCTCCCCTCCTTTCCCTTCCCCTCTGAAACCGTCGCTCCTTTAACAGTCCTGTCTTTTTTCGTAGTACGATTCCCTAGGACAATGCTTCCACACATTCTTTTGGTATTCACAACGTTCATTGGAACTACACTTGCCGCTACTGCCGACCAATGGAGGGGGCGCTCGATTTACCAGTAATGCTCGTTATTCTTTGTGGGTTATGTCCCCGTCTCGCTGATATCAGAGCAGGCTCATTACAGACCGATATGCCCTCCCCACCGGTGCCAACCTTAACGCTTGTAACGCGTCTGAGCAGACCTGGTGCGGGGGCACCTGGAGTACCATCAAGGACAATCTAGATTACATCCAAAATGCCGGTTTCACCGCTGGTGAGTCGTTTCGTCCACTGACATGAAAGTGCCCGTTCAAAATGCCGTCTAGTCTGGATCAGTCCCGTCTCTCAGAATTATCAGGGTCCTCGAACCGCATACGGTAACCCATACCATGGGTATTGGATAGCGGATGCGTCTCAGTTGAATTCGCACTTTGGCACTGCCGATGACCTCAAAGCACTCTCAGCTGAACTACATCGTCGAGGAATGTCCGTAACCAATGCCTATGATGCGTCGTTGTGCTCACCTTACTTTTTCAGGTATTTAATGGTGGATACCGTCGTAAATAATGTAATGGCGACGTCTGTCACCCCTGATTATTCAACATACATGTTGAAAGAACCGGTAACTCGAGTCACACCCTATCCTAGAGTGCCTAACGATACACCCTCTGAAGTCTCAATATCACCCTTACTGCAAGATCGACTGGACCAACCTGACCAGCATTCAAAATTGTTGGCTCGGTGACACAAATGTTACTCTCCCAGACGTCAACACTCAGGATCCGACCGTTGCCTCGACTTACGGCTCATGGATCAGTAATTTTGTTCAGGAATATGGTATTGACGGACTGCGTATAGACGGTGCGTCGGTTCTGTTTGTATGGTCACTTTCATGTGATGGAAATTTTATCGTTAGCCGCAAAGTGAGGTAGACACCAATCGAAATCCTTCATGCATCCTCATCACCCCACAGACACGTGCAGGCGTCGTTTTGGACATCATTCTGTGAAAGTGCAGGTGTGTTTTGCCTTGGAGAAGTATTCGGTGACGATATCACGTTCGTACGGCATCCCCTGCGTCTATGAACCGACTAAAAGCACAGTGTTTATCCAGCTTAGCCTCATCCTATCAGCAATCAATGGACTCTGTTCTCAATTACCCGCTTTACGATGCCATTGTACAAGGCTTTAGCATACCTGGTCCCGGAAATCTCTCAGGTTTAGCTACTGTCATGGGCCAAATCCAAAAGAATTTCAAGGTTTTGCCCTCCTCTCATTGCGATTCCCGTCGTTAACTCATCGGGATAGGACCCTACTGTTCTCGGAAACTTTTTGGAAAACCATGACCTTCCTCGATGGAATAGTATATCCGTGGATCCTGAGAGCCTATAGTACGGTTTCTTGCTTGCCATCCACCTCTTATTTGATTTTTTTGACATGACCTAGTAATGCCATGATCCTGACATTCATGTCTGACGGGTAATCATCCTTATGAGTTATTTTTCAATCGGCGTGCGCTGACTGCGGACAGTATCCCAATCGTTTACTACGGTCAGGAACAGTACCTAGGTGGTAGTGGAGATCCCGTACGTCCATGACTTGTTTGCTAGGACATATTTGTTCAACGACGTCTAGTACAACCGTGGTCCTCTCTGGCCGACTGGATATCAAAAGACTGCGGCATACAATCTGACGGCAACGTTGAATAAGGTTTGTCGATCTGGGATTGTGCTCACTGGAAACCATTTTTATGTGTTGTGTTCAGCTCCGAAATTACCTCGTAAACAAGACAAACTGGGCACAATCACGTACACAGGTCTTACAAGTGACTTCGCAAGGCATCACGATAATGAAGGGGAATGTGGTGACGATCCTGACAAACATAGGCTCACCGGTAAGATTTGATTCGAAAGAACTGGATTTATTCAGGCCGATCGGTTTGGCGTACACAGCCGCAAAATGCGAGCACATTCGCCTATACGCCCTGGCCTAGCAGCTTCTCGAGTACCGAGTAAGTCAGAATTATGTATCAACGCAGGTGTGGGAGTAGATTTGACAAATTTGCCAGCATTTTATCCTGCAAGCAATGGGCTGTGGGAAGTAACGGAACCGTGGAAGTGCAATACACGAAGGGAGGTACATCAGTAATTCTGGTTCCAGATGATGTTCTGGACGGCTCTGGGATCTGTGGTGGTTCGATTGCAGGGAAAGCTGGGGCTGGCAGCTTGTCGAATGGCGACAGACGGAACGTAAATATACCCATTGCGAGTGTTTTCCTCGGAATTTTGTTATCATTGTTTTATGTAGTGGCCCGGGTGTAGTTAGTTGTAATGGAGAGCTGGGTTGTACGTGGATGATTAATTGAGGCGGAGATGAAGAGAAATCCCACAACGGGGTACGCGCGTTTGTCGGTGACAGTCACGCTTCCCCTCCATTCCAGGCTCACCGTCTCAGACGGCGTGCACAACGCGCTTTCCCCTGCTCCCCAAACCCACCTCACACACAAAACGGCTCCAGGCGGCGGAAGCGGCGGTAGAAGGACGGAGCCTTCCTCAGCTCGGTCTCCTGCTATGGATAATCCACCCAACAACAACATACACACTATCGTCAGGGCACAAATAGTGTTCTTATTATCGACACTCACGGAGGACAACTTTGATCGGAACCAAGCTGAAATCCGTTCGGTGTGTCTTAAAAGCCCTTTCGGTCACGGTTTAACTTATTCCTATATCCTCTATTCATAGTTATCCGAACAACATGGGCTCGAAACCTATCTGCATTTTATTCGGCGTCTAATCGTTCATTCCCAAGCCCGGTTACAGTCTACAGCTGCGCCATCAGCGTTCGACACCTCTACGTCGTTGACTTTCCGGCTGTTGGTCCAAGAGACCCAGCGACTTGCACGGGACCCTTATTTAGCCGACCGATTTCGTGATGGACTGGATCGCGGGGAGGGTGACATATTCCGCCATTTCGACCTGGCAAGATTTGCGGATCGAGTCGGGCTCCGTCCTTTGGAGCGTCTCGTACTGGCATCGTCGATTGTAACAGCCCCAACCCGTAAAGAGCTGTCTCTGCAGGCAGCGTCCATGATTCGGGTCGAATTCGAGAACGCGGTCCTAGCCCTATGTCAACACCCGTCCTTTGATCATGCCGATCTTTCTCCAGCGCAGGTGGACAAACTGCTCAAAAATCTGCTGGAGTTATCGACCCATGAGACGCCAATTCTGGACGGTCCTCAGCGTCAGGCTCTCATTGCTGCGGCGCAAGCAAAGTATGGCACGGAGATCGTGGCCCCAATTTTGCAGCAGATCATCCCTCGCCTAAGGTGGGGCAGCAGAGTTGTCTTCACCCGTTCCGTTCTGATTGAATGACACCCGCAACCAGTTTGCCAGCAGGAACGACCCTCGTCCAAGCCTTCAATCAACTGGGACCCGAAATTACAAGCGATACAGACACCGTCCGAGTACTGATGCATCGCTTCGGCATCTCAGAAGCAAACCCTCCGAAGGATGCTACCATCGTTGAGTACATGGTTGTCTTGGCGCGTCTCGCAGCAGATGGTTCTCTCCTGGGTGATGTCGGGTCATTCGTCCGGGCGCTAAGCAGCTTTGTGAGTGGTTTTCTCTCAAAGGAACTCACAGTTCTCACATGCATGTAGTCGAACTCTATCAACTGGGCCGAAGTTATCAAAGCCTTCGATATCCCCGATCGTTCTGGGGTGGATACTGCAACTCTGAAGCTTCTCATCAACATCCTGGTCAATGCTCCTCGAGATGCCGATGTCCACGCTGTAGCTGGTTTCTGGAGCACGTGGCGTAACTCCGTGTATCAACTGCGGCTGTTGGATGCTCTTCTTTCGCTTCCAGCAGACACGTTTAACTTTGTCTCCCTCCCTGGTCACCGAATCGTTACGATGGACGACGTAGCTAGCGCAAGCCCCACCATCAAGGCGTTGGCGGCCAATGTCCAAGGTTCGACTTGGAACTCTTTAGACCTGTTCGAAGTGTTGGTGCGCCTGGCGGATTCGGAGCAGGCTGAGGTCAGAGGTTTCGTTCGGGAAATGTTAGACAAGGCCGTTCGTATCAGTGCTGAGCTGGTTCATATGGGTTTACTTGAGGCTCCGGTCAGTTTACGGTTTCCTCGTGATATCATTATTCTGACACGTCGTCATCGGCAGCAAACGGAATGGAATGAGATCCGTACCGAGTATTCGCAGAAGTTGCTCACCATGTTTTTGGCTGGTCACCCAAATCATCAACTAGTCTTTATGAGGATTTGGCAGATTCGCCCGGCGTATTTAACGAATGCGTTTGCTGCCTTCTACAAGGAGAGTCCTCTGAACATCACCAGAATTCTTGATGTCGCCCAAGATCTGAAGGCAAGTATTCAATGATAGCTCCACTCACGTAGCTGATTGGCATGTAGATCCTAGATGCGCTCCTTGATGTCAAGCCGTTCGACTTCGCCCTCGATGTTGCCGCCCTAGCTTCACGGCGAGAGTATCTCAACCTTGACAAGTGGCTCGCCGATAACGTCGCCACCCACGGCGCCGAGTTCCTACACGCGGTGATTGAATTTCTGGATGCAAAGATGGAAAGTGAAAAAACGACTCGCATGTCGGACCCTGCCGTGGAGAGTCGCACAATGACTTTGAATGCGCTCACAATCACCATTTTCCTCCGTGTCCTGCGGCACAAGTATGCATTACCGTTGTTCCCTGATCCGTGTGCTGACTTTGTGTTCAGCTCGGGCATCATGCGCACCAGTGATGTCGACTATTGTCTGGAAGTTCGAAATGCCTGTCTCCAAATCCACCCTCGTCTCATGCGCCTCATGAACTTGACGCCGGGAGTGGACTCTGAACCAGGGTTTTCAGTTGTCAATTATTCGCCAGAAATAGAACTCGAAGTCGACAGCATCTTCAAGCAGATGTATGAGGAACAAATTACGATCGACGATGTCATTGCGATGCTGCAACGTTACAAAAACTCGTCGAACTCCCGTGATCACGAGATTTTCTCTTGCATGCTCCATTTCCTGTTCGACGAGTACAAGTTCTTCCAAACTTGGTACCCTGCTCGCGAACTGGCGATGACCGGATACCTATTCGGGTCTATTATTCAACACGAGTTGGTGGACTACATTCCGCTCGGTATTGCAATACGCTACGTCATTGATGCTCTTAACTGCCCTCCGGACACCAACCTTTTCAAATTCGGGCTGCAAGCCCTGTCCAGATTCGAGTCTCGGTTACCTGAGTGGGCGCCTTTGTGTCAAGCTCTTCTCGACATACCACATTTACTGGAAGCACGCCCTGATCTGGCCTCCCACCTACGGCGTGCGCTGACGGACGATGGGGACAATGTTGGAGACACACGAGTTGCCCCAGTTTCACGTACAGAGCCTTCAGTCGTCTTCACCGCCATCCAACCTGAACGCAATGACGAAGCCTTCATTTCCCCGCCGGAGGAGACATCGGATAAAATTCTGTTTCTCATCAACAACCTTGCCCCTGTCAACGTCAACTCAAAACTGGAAGATATGAAGGTCCACTTCAAGGACGAACATGCGCGGTGGTTTGCCAACTATCTGGTTGGTCAACGTGTCAGTACGGAACCGAACAACCACCAGCTGTATCTCCAATTTCTTGACGGTTTGGATCGCCCCTCGCTCTTCAGCTTCATCCTAGAAGAAACTGTCGTCAAGTCGGCATTGCTGCTGAATGCTGAACAGACGGTGAATTCAAGCTCGGAGCGTGCTATCTTGAAAAACCTTGGGTCCTGGCTAGGGTCGATTACACTTGCGCGAGATCGGCCGATCAAATTCAAGGACATCTCTTTCAAGGACCTCCTGGTTGAAGGATACGACGGTGGTCGGCTTATTGTTGCCATCCCTTTCGTTTGCAAGACTTTGGAGCCCGCAGCCAAATCGACTGTGTTCAAGCCCCCCAACCCGTGGTTGATGGCCGTGATCAGCTTACTTGTTGAGCTGTACCACTTCGCAGAGCTCAAGTTGAATCTAAAGTTCGAGATAGAAGTTTTGTGCAAAGGTTTGGGGATCGAGCTTGACACCGTCGAGGCTACGTCTATCCTGCGCAACAGGCCTGTTGCTGACTCACTCGCTGGGCCTCCGTTACCCGATTACGTTGGGGACATCGATATCCTGCCAATGGGAGGTTACGATCCCAACTCGCAGCTAACCGCAAATCCACAAGTATTGCCCCTGAGCGGTTCAGGTCCTGTTGAATCCCATCGAGCAGTCGGCCCCCAGCTAGAACAGATACTGTCGGAATTAGTGCATCATGTCTCCATTAGTCCGCATCTCGGCCCTCTGGCGTCCAATGTGTCCTTCAAGCGCGCGGTCCAGTTAGCCGTAGACCGCTCCGTTCGTGAGGTCAGTGTATCGGATTACATCCATTGACATTAGATCTCAAGGGCACCACAGATCATTCTGCCGGTTGTTGAGCGTTCTGTAACCATCGCAGGGATCTCGACCAGAGAGCTTGTGACCAAGGACTTTGCTACAGAACCGAATGAGGAAGCTTTGCGTCAAGCAGCCCATCGTATGGCTCAAAAACTGGCCGGAAGCCTCGCTCTGGTGACTTGCAAGGAGCCCTTAAGGAGCAATCTATCGAGCCATATCCGACAGTTCTTGGGCGAACAGGGATTTACAGAGGTATGCTTATTGGTATGGCCACTCCGCCCAATGTTTATGCACTTCTACAGCAAATTGCACCCGACCAAGTTGTGCTTCTACTTGTCCAGGATAACATTGAGCTCGCTTGCCGTGCTATCGAGAAAGCGGCGATGGACCGTGCTGTAGCCGATGTAGATGAGAACTTCGCGCCATCATACGAGCTCCGTCGGCGCCACCGTCAGGTAATGACTAGTCTAACCTCTTGTCTAGCATCCGAGCTTATCTTCGCATCGCTAGGCAAACCGTGCTCAGCCTTTCTGGGATGTATCCGCACTAAATTCCAACTTCTCTGCCAACCTGCCTGATCCATTGCGAATCAAACCTACCGGGGTACAAGCCAACCAAATCAGTGTCTACGAAGACTTCGGTACATCCAACTCGTCCACTTTTACGATGATTTCTAATTTATCACTCAACTAGGGGTAGATGCAAAGCGACACTGGTCGAGTAGACCATCATCGACAGTGTCATATTCCCGTAACGATGCCCCTGCTTATTCTCCGTCCCCTGCCGTCGAGCAAAGCGTTGCTGTGCCTGTTGCTCTGACCCACCAAGAGGCAATGGAACGATTCAACGTGAGTGATCTGTCGGCATTGATATCACCCCTATTAATGCTATCATAGAATCTGGTGAAGGACTTAGAAGCTGCGCTCGGTCAACTTCCCATGCAATCCTTAGCCGCGCTCCCTCCAAACCATGACGTCCGACATGTTGTCAGGCAGATCCTCTATCTGGCCGCTGAATCGTCAGATCGTCACCGTACCCCTCTTCTGATTTCCCAAAAGATTGTTCAACTCTTGTACAAGACCTCGCAGCAGTTGACCCGTGAGGTCTACGTGGTCCTTTTGGATCAACTTTGTCGGACATTCGAAGATGTTGCAAAGGAGGCTATCACGTGGCTTATCTACGCCGACGACGAGGTCTGTTCTGCCTGTGGTTCCGTTCTGCTCTGTCCTAATAAAGTCTTGCGCAGCGAAAACTCCATGTTCCGGTGACAGCCACTCTCCTTCGCAGTGGCCTGATCAGCATCACTCAGCAAGATCAACAACTAGCGAAATTCTTGTTTGCTGACGCCAAACCGACCCTACAAAATTTCGCCACAGGTCTTATCAGAGAATGCTTGACCTGTGACCCACCGCTGGCATCGCAGAGTCAGTTCAGGTTCACGATTGAGGTGTTGAGTCAAATCATGCAGACAGGGAAAGCAAATGAGGAGTGAGTCCCAAGGTTTCAGACTCGTTGCGCGTGGCAGGGTGCTGACGTCCGCGTAGAACCCAGAGATTGCTGGATGATCTTCAGGGAGTGAGACGTGGCCCAAGTGGCGACCAGTTTCCCCAGCAGATGAATGGCAAGACCGACGCCGCGCAACTCCGAGAAAAGCTGTTCATGTGGTTCCAGCAGTGGGTGAGCATCTTCCAACGCTCCCCTTCACCGGAGAAGGCCTTCGTCCCCTTCATCACGCAATTGACAAAGCAAGGCATACTCAAAATGGATGACGTATCGTCCTTTTTCTTTCGAGTGTGTGCGGAATCAAGCGTGAACAGCTACATCAAGGGTGCCACAGCTGGCGATTTCTCGTTCTCCTACGCGTATCACGCCCTCGACGCCATGTCTCGACTTATCGTGTATATCATCAAGTATCACGGTGACGCATCTGGGGTTAACAATGACCAAGCGAAGGTACACTACCTGACCAAGATCTTATCCATCTTTGTCCTGGTGCTGGCGAATATGCATGAGGAGCAAGGCTCGGCATTCCAGCAGAAACCCTTCCTCCGCTTTTTCTCCAGTTTAATCAGCGATCTTCACAGTATTGAGGCAAGTCTCGGCTCTGCGTACTTCCAGTTGCTCCTGGCGATCAGGTATCATTTCATGACACAATATTGGAATAGCTTTGAACTTATACCTTGATTAGTGACACATTTAGCTCATTGCAACCCACATACTTCCCTGGGTTTGCATTCTCCTGGATGAGCCTAATTTCCCATCGCCTGTTCATGCCAAAACTTCTCACGCCTGAGAACCGCGAGGTGAGAGCGACTTGATAGATTTTTCGACCTTGGCTTATTGTTTCCCAGGGCTGGTCCGCCTTCTACAAATTGTTGTTGTCACTCTTCAAATTCCTGTCTCCCTTCCTCAAATCGACCCGACTTCGAGGTTCCTCTCGAGACCTCTATCGCGGCTGTCTCCGCCTTTTACTCGTCCTCCTCCACGACTTCCCAGAATTCCTAAGTGAATACTATTTCACTTTGTGCGATGCCGTACCCCCCGGTTGCATCCAGCTGCGCAACATCATCTTAAGCGCCTTCCCTTCCACTATCATCCTTCCCGACCCCTACCTCCTGGATGGCGTTTACGATTCTGTGCCAGAAATGGGACCAATACCACCAATTCTGTCCGACTTCACAGCCGGTCTCAAAAGCGGAGACTTGCGCTCCTATCTTGACCAGTATCTCCTGGGTCGCGCCTCCTCGTCTTATTTGCCCTCCTTAAAAGGTCGTCTTCGGGCGTCCACGTCTGATGACAGCTCGGAATCGTATGACGTTTCGTTCCTCAATGCCTTGGTGATGTACGTCGGGGTCACCTCAGTTACTCAAGCCAAAGCAAGGAGCGGTTCATCCCTCTTCAACCCATCTGATCCTGGTGTGGTGGCTCTCCGGTATCTGGCAAAGAACCTGGATGCCGAAGGTGCGCTGAATGAACTTTATGGCATGACATTCTCTCTGACAATCCATTAGGCCAATATCTATTGTTCAATTCGATGGTGTTGCACCTACGATACCCGAACGCACATACGCATTGGTTTAGCTCCCTATTTCTTTATCTGTTCCTCGACGCCAGCGACGATTCCCTTCGGGAAATTATGACGAGGGTACTCATAGAGCGCTTCGTTGTCCACCGACCCCACCCATGGGGCGCTCTGGTCACGTTCATTGAGCTTGTCCGGAACCCCAAATACGATTTTTGGAGCAAGGGCTTTGTTAGGGCTGCGCCTGAAGTTACGCTGCTCCTTGATGGTGTAAGTCATCATTTTATGTGGCGAAACTCTAACTTATGTTGCGGACCACAGGTCGCGAGAGCCATCTTTGTATCTTAAAAGGAAGACGGTGCTTGAGTGTCCACCATCTGTCCCATCTACTTTCTTCTTCATTTCTGGGCCGTTTACCACGCACTGTATTGTATTCGCAAGCTGTCATCCTGCTTTCTACGATCTGGACTCTGTTCCGTATTACGATCACCACATACGCCTATCGTCCCCTCGTACGCCTTATTAATACTGCCAGGTCATCCCACTGTGGTATTCCCAACAATTTCCCCAAAGTCTGTAAATTGTGAAACGTTAGGCGTGGATCCTTGTCACAGATTAGAGATTAGAAAGAAATTCAAATACCCCGCTTTCTCTATCCCAGCTGCGCCTTGTTTGTCTGCCCGTTTTCCGATAACCAGCCAATCGGCTAGGGCCATCCCGGTGCGTACTGGGAAGAGACGGGCGGCTCGTTCCAAGCCTGATTGGTCGTGCGCGATTATGAAGAGCATCGTGGAGGAAGGTGAAGATTTGTGTGGATGTGTGAACATAATTCCTACAAAATAGATCTGCGATGTAAACGAGACCACCTTTGCCTTGTAATAAATTACCTTGGGACGGGCCACTCAAAGTCTCTCCCTTCAGCTGCAGCACCGGTAGACCACTTTCGCTTTCCGCGATGGTAAAGGCGCTCCTCCTCTTCGCCAAGCATCGGCGTATGTACTGACCACCGGGGCTCCCAATGACGACGATGTTTCCCGTCCCCGTCCTTGCGTGGGCGTCGTCACATCGCGCCTCGAGGATTTCCGTTTCGTGGACGATGTCGGCATCCAGCTTGAAGTACGTGAACAGGTCGTTGGCGAGTCGCCGCGCGATCGACATTGCGCAGTCCGACAGGACGCCTCCGGAGACGACGATTGTGAGCCGTCCTGGAGAACGCAAGATCGAATATGGACTCGTGGAGCGCTGTGGTGTCGGTGGCGACTCGGCGGCAGCGGTGAGGACCTGCGTGGGGTCATTGCGGGTGACTTAGTAACGACGCGACAGGTTTGTCAGAGGGGAAGGACTGGAAAACAACCCTACCCGCCATCGGCCAGAATCGTCGCGTTGAAAGTAATGGAGGCGGGAGTCGTCCGCAGAGCCATCGTCGGAGAT
>Ga0307510_10006475_pt1 | contig 13969 bp, 12 predicted proteins | sample 12_EM_MG_FD_207224 | JGI IMG/M metagenome (GOLD analysis project Ga0307510, IMG submission 207224) | Populus trichocarpa ectomycorrhiza microbial communities from riparian zone in the Pacific Northwest, United States - 12_EM | ecosystem: Host-associated > Plants > Roots > Unclassified | place... | reverse complement strand
CTCGCCGAGAAGACCCTCGGCGTCGTCGGCCTCGGCCGCATCGGCGCGCTGGTCGCGCAGCGCATGTCCGCGTTCGGCATGAAGGTCGTCGCCTACGACCCCTACGTCCAGCCCGCACGGGCCGCGCAGATGGGCGTCAAGGTCCTGTCGCTGGACGAGCTGCTCGAAGTCTCGGACTTCATCACCGTGCACCTGCCCAAGACCCCCGAGACGGTCGGCCTGATCGGCGACGAGGCGCTGCGCAAGGTCAAGCCGACCGTGCGCATCGTCAACGCCGCGCGCGGCGGGATCGTCGACGAGGAGGCGCTGTACTCCGCGCTCAAGGAGGGCCGCGTCGCCGGCGCCGGTCTCGACGTGTACGCGAAGGAGCCCTGCACGGACTCCCCGCTCTTCGAGTTCGACCAGGTCGTCTCCACTCCGCACCTCGGCGCCTCCACGGACGAGGCGCAGGAGAAGGCCGGTGTCTCGGTCGCCAAGTCGGTGCGCCTCGCCCTCGCCGGTGAACTCGTCCCCGACGCGGTCAACGTCCAGGGCGGCGTCATCGCCGAGGACGTCAAGCCGGGCCTGCCGCTCGCCGAGAAGCTAGGCCGCATCTTCACCGCGCTCGCGGGCGAGGTCGCGGTCCGCCTCGACGTCGAGGTCTACGGCGAGATCACCCAGCACGACGTCAAGGTGCTCGAACTCTCCGCGCTCAAGGGCGTGTTCGAGGACGTCGTCGCCGAGACGGTGTCGTACGTCAACGCTCCGCTGTTCGCGCAGGAGCGCGGGGTCGAGGTGCGGCTGACGACCAGCTCGGAGTCCGCCGACCACCGCAACGTCGTCACCGTGCGCGGCACGCTCGGCAGCGGCGAGGAGGTCTCGGTCTCCGGCACGCTCGCCGGTCCGAAGAACCTTCAGAAGATCGTCGCGGTCGGCGACTACGACGTCGACCTCGCGCTCGCCGACCACATGGTGGTGCTGCGGTACGAGGACCGTCCGGGCGTCGTCGGCACGGTCGGCCGTGTCTTCGGTGAGGCCGGGATCAACATCGCCGGTATGCAGGTGTCGCGGTCGGTCGCGGGCGGCGAGGCGTTGGCCGTGCTCACCGTCGACGACACGGTTGCCGCGGGTGTGCTGGCGGAGGTGGCCGAGGAGATCGGCGCGACGTCGGCTCGTTCGGTGAACCTGGTCTGACGCTCCTGTCCGGCGTTTCTGTGTGGTCGGGGCTCACACAGACGCCTTCTCCCCGCACTCCTGGACCGGTACCCGCAGCCCCCGCAGGGTCCGCGCCGCCGCGAACGCAGCCCCCAGCAGCAGCACCGCCCCCGCGATCGCCGCGCCGTGCATGCCGTCGGTGAAGGCCTGTCGCGCGGTCGCCGTCAGGGCATCTCCCGTGTGCCCCGGCAGTTGGCGGGCGACGGCCAGGGCGCCGCCGAGGGTCTCGTGGGCCGGGGCGGGGGCCGAGGTGGGGATGCCGTGGCGGTAGATCGCCGTACCGATGGAGCCCAGGACCGCCATGCCCAGGGCGCCGCCGAACTCCGCGCCCGTTTCCATCAGGGAGGACGCGACGCCCGCCTTCTCGACCGGGGCGCTGCCCATCGCGAGGTCCATGATCTGGGACATCACCATGACGATCCCGGAGGCGAGGACACCGGCGGCGGCCAGGGCCGGCCAGAGGGAGTCGGTGCCGGTGACGGCGAGCATGCCGTAGCCGCAGGCGGCGAGTGCGAAGCCCGACGTGACCACGTAGGCGCGGTCGACTCCCTTCTGGAGCAGGGTTGTTGCGAGCGGGGCCGCCATGCCGATCGGTACCGAGGGGAGCAGTGCCCACAGGGCCGCCTCCATCGGACTCTTGCCGAGCACCGACTGGAGGTACTGCGTGGTGAAGAGGGCCGAGCCCATCATGCCGAAGGCGGAGAGGAGGTTGAGGACGACGGAGGGGGCGAAGCCGCGGGCGCGGAAGAGCGTGGGGTCGATCATCGGGGAGGCGGTGGTGCGCTGGCGGTGGACGAACAGGGCCGCGAAGAGCAGGCCCACGGTGATCGAGACGACGTACTGCGCGTGCCAGCCCTCGGAGGGGATCTCCTTGAGGCCGTAGATCACGGGCAGGACGCCGGCCAGGGACAGCGGGACGCTCGGCCAGTCGAAGCGGCCGGGGGCGGGGTTCTTCGACTCGGGGAGCAGGAACGGGCCGATCAGGAGCAGCAGTGCCATGGCGGGCAGGTTGACCAGGAAGACCGAGCCCCACCAGAAGTACTGGACCAGGACACCGCTCAGCACCGAGCCGAGCGCGACGCCCGCGGTCATCACGCCGGACCACAGGCCGATCGCCTTCGCGCGCTGGCCTGAGTCGGTGAACATCGTGCGCAGCAGCGCCATCGTCGAGGGCATCAGGGTCGCGCCGCCGATACCGAGGACCGCGCGGGCGGCGATGAGTGTCTCGGCGCTGTTCGCGTAGGCCGCGATGAGCGAGGCGGTGCCGAAGGCCGCGGCGCCGATCAGGAGGAGCCGGCGGTAGCCGATGCGGTCGCCGACCGAGCCCATCGTCATCAGCAGGCCGGCCAGGACGAAGGCGTAGATGTCGAAGATCCACAGCTGCTGGGTGCCGCTGGGCTCCAGGTCCGCGCTGATCGCCGGGATGGCGAAGTAGAGGACGGAGACGTCCATCGAGACGAGGAGCAGGGGGAGCATCAGGACGCCCAGAGCGGTCCATTCGCGGCGCCCGGCACGGGAGTTGGGGGTGCCCGGGGGGTGCGGTGAGTGCGTCGAGTTCGTCATGACGGAGAATGTACGCGCGTCTTAAACGCTTGTCTAGAACGAATGTATAGAACGGTCGTCTAAGTCATGCGTCTGGGACGTCTGTATGGAATCGGCGGTACGGTGAGAGGCATGGGACACCGTGAGGATCTGCTCGAAGGCGCGAAGCGCTGCCTGCTGGAGAAGGGGTTCGCGCGCACGACGGCGCGCGACATCGTGAAGGAGTCGGGGACGAACCTCGCGTCGATCGGCTATCACTACGGCTCGAAGGACGCGTTGCTCGCGCAGGCGTACGTCGCGCTGGTGGAAGAGGTGTCTTTCGACTGGGGTGACGGGCTCGGGGGCGCGCCGGGTTCGCTGGAGCGGTTCCGGGAGGTGTGGTCGAACATCGTCGACAGCTTGCGTCAGCCCGGGTCGATGTGGCGGCTCAGCGCGGAGATCATGGCGATGGGCGACCAACTGCCGGAGGCGCGCGATCAGTTGGCGCGCGCTCAGCGTGAGGGTGGCCGGGGCCTGGTCTCGCTGCTCATGGGTGTACCAGAGGAGGAGGTGTCGGACGAGACCGCGGACACGCTCGGCGGGTTCTACGGGACCCTGATTTCGGGCCTCATCATGCAGTGGACCTTCGACCCGAAGACCGCGCCCGACGCGGAGCAGCTCACCGAGGGTCTGCGGCAGGTGCTGGAGGGTGTGCGGAAGGCGGGGTGACCTGCCGGTCCCGTATCGACGGTGCCACCGCCCCCAGCATCAGCAGCGCGGTCAGCGCGAAGGCCCACGGGTAGCCGGTCAGGCCCGCCGCGATGCCGAAGCCGGCCGCGCCGAGGCCCATTCCGCCGTCGTAGGCCAGGTTCCACAGGGCGCTGACCGTGCCGTACGAGGCGGCGGAGACGCGGGTGTACATCAGGGCCAGCGTGGCGTTCTGGGTGATGCCGAAGCCGGCGCCGAACAGGGCGGTGCCCGCGATGACGGCCACCGGGTGGGCAGTTGGGGCGATGACCAGGACGCCCGCCGCCGACAGGAGCAGGCCGGGGAGAACGAGCCGCGCGCTGCCGTGCCGGTCGCCGTGGCGGCCTGCCAGCCAGCGCGTCAGGGTCGAGGCCGCGGTCTGCGTGAACAGCGCCACCGCGACGATCCCGGCGGACGCGGACGGCACGGCCAGCGGCAGGAAGGTGACGAGGATGCCGGCGGCGGTGGCGGTGGCCGCGAAGACGAGGACCGGCCGGAGCAGCGCGCCCGTGCGCAACCCCCGTACGACACCCAGGGGTTGCTCGGAGCGGTCCGCCCGGTCCGCCCGGTCCGGCAGTCCGAGTACGAAGACGATCGCGGCCAGCGCCGCGAGGCCGCCGGTGACGGCGACCGGGCCGTAGCCCACGCGGTCGGCCAGCCAGAGTCCCAGCGGCAGCGCGACCAGTGACGGCACGCCGGACACCACACCCACCAACGCGAGCCCCTCGCCCCGGCGTTCGTCCGGGATCAGCGACGCGGTGAGGGCGCCGCCCGCGACGATCGTCAGCGCGAAACCGAGCCCGCGCACGAAGCAGACCGCCACGATCCAGGCTGGGTGCCCCGAGACGGTCAGCACCAGCGCCGGGGCGCCGAGCAGGAACAGCCCGGCGATCAGGGCGAGTCGATAGCCGAAGCGGCCCACGAGCCGGGGCGTCACCAGTTCCCCGAGCACCGTCGCGAGCATCAGCGAACCGGTCGCGAGCCCCGCCGCGCCCCCGCCGCCCCGCTCGGCGGCGTACGCCGGTACGACCGAGAGCAGCAGGAAGAAACTGATACTGGCACCGACCATGCTGGCGAAGCGGAGGAGCAGGGGGCGGGTGAGGAGCGTGGGCCGCGCGCCCGAAGTAGCTTCAGAGGTGGGGGAGTTGGGGGTTGCTGGGGTCGGGCAGTCGGGGGGCGGGCCGGTCGTCATGACGTCGACACTAGGGTTCTGCCGGGGTGTCGGTCAGCTCCAATTCCGGGCCACTGGACCGGTCACGCTGTTGAACAGCCTCCAGTGGCCCTCGGACACGACCTCGACGCCACCACTGTCGGTCACCTTGATCGCGGTCTGGGCGTCGATGGCGTACGCCGGACCCTGTAGCCCCGCGGCCCACCGCTCCGCATCGGCCATGGTGTTCTCCGGGCAGTCCGGGTTGTCGAGGTGCGGGAAGAGGGAGAAGTCGACGATTCCCAGCGCGCTGTCGTCACCGGTGGGCGGCTTCCAGTCGGCGAAGGTCTCCCCGATGCGGGGAGTGCGGTGAGCTCCAGCACGCCCACCGGCTTCCAGCCCAACTCGCTCATGGGGCTGGGGGATTGGCCGCTGATGAAACGCCATGGGCCGCCCGGATCGCCGTACGGGCCCCCGTACCCCGCGGTGGGGACGCAGAGCGCGCCGGCCTCGGCGTGACGGGCAGGAGCGAGGGCGACTTCTACGATGCCGTCGATGCTCAACGGGGCGACGACTCCGAGCCGTTGGATCCGGCCGGTGAGCGTTGGGACGCGAGTGATGATGCGGAGGCGGAGCGGCGGCTGCCTCGGCTCAGCGGGATGTTCCCGGTGTCGTAGGGCAACTCCAGGACCGGACGGCGCAGGAGACGCGATCCCTGTAACGCCGCACGCCCTACGGCACCCCCGCCTGCGACGGCGCGCGCGCCCCTCCTCCGCCGGGGGCGTACCCCGTCACCCACACGGGCGGCTTCGGTGCCGTTCACCCGTACGGCCGCTGCGGGCGGTTCCGCGGCTCCTCCATGATCACCGTGCAAGCAGGCACCGCACGGGACGAGGAGCAGGCAGTGAACGTACGGAAGAAGATCACCATGCTGGCCATGGCGGGCGCGCTGGCGCTGGGGATGGCCTCGGCGCAGTCGCCGGCGAGTGCCACCTCGGTCGCCACCCCGGTGAAGTCCGCGAGGGCCGAGTGCGGTGTGCGTTCCGACGCCCGGCTGCACTGCGGCAACAAGGCCGGCGCGAAGGGCTACGCGGACCGTTCCTACCGCTCCGCCACCCGCGGGCAGTTGAACGGCACATTCAGCTGGTTCCAGTGTTGGGGCCACGGCGACCCGCACCCGGGCGGCAACGACATCTGGTACTGGACCCAGCTCGACAACGGCGCCTGGGGCAATGTCCCCGCGGTCGACGTCTCCACCGGCCAGGACCCGGCGCCCGGTTTGCAGCAGTGCTGAAGCGCTGAAGCGCAGCAGTACTGAAGTGTGCTGAAGTCCGTCTGTTCAGCGGGCTGTTGTGTCCGGGACACCGATGACGTGATGGATCGCGGACGCGGCGTCGACGGCGATGTGTGTGGGGCGGAACGCCGGCTCGGTCCATGGGCGGCCGTTCGACACCCACACACTGCGCGCGTCGATGCCCGTCGCGCCCCGGATGTCGGCCTGCGCCGAGTCGCCGACGACCCAGGACGAGCGGAGGGAGGCCCCGACCTCGGCCGCCGCCGCGTGGAAGATCTCCGGCGCGGGCTTCTTGTGGCCGGCCGACTCGGAGATCACCCAGCCGTGGACGATCGCGTCGAGCCCGGTGTGCCGGATCTTCAACTCCTGTTGTGCGACACGGCCGTTGGTGACGATCACACACGTCCAGCCCGCCGCGACGGCCTTCGCGAGGGCGTCGCGCGTGGGCTCGGCCAGGGTGACGCGGTCGGCGGCGCCCCGGTCGAGGAACGTCCCGACCGCGTCGTCGGGGACATTCCCGCCGTAGCGCTCGGTCATGGCCTCGGCGATGGTCTGCCTCGGCGTGTACCCACTGGCGTCGACCGACATCAGCCAGGCGAGATCGTCCCCTGGCAGACCGTACGCGGCCAGAAACTCCGACGCCGCGTCCCGGAACGCGGCGTCGCGGTCGACCAGGGTGTTGTCCAGATCGAGCATCAGCAAGGGCACGCCGAGCAGTAGATCACCGGCCGGCCATCTCTACAGCCGCGCCCTCTTCAACGCCATGTGGAGCAGCAGCCGGTCCTCCCCGTCGTCCAGGTCCAGCCCCGTCAACTGCTCCACGCGCGACAGCCGGTAGTAGAGCGTCTGCCGGTGGATCCCCAACTCGGCCGCCGCGCGCCCCGCTTGGCCCGCGCAGTCGAGGTACACCTCGGCCGTGCGGGCGAGTTCGTGGTGGGCGGGGGAGAGGAGCGGGGCCACCGCGGGGTCGTGGGGGGACTCGGGGGAGAGAGCGGTCAGGAGGCGGTACGGGCCGATGTGCGCCCACTCGGCCACCGGGGCGAAGCGGGGTTCCGCGAGGGCCGCGCGGCACGCCGCCGTGGCTTCCTGCCAGGCGGTGCCCAGGTCGGTGAGGCCGATGCGGGGGGTGCCGATACCGGCGACGGGGGCGGTCTCGCGCGGCGGTCGTGACGTGCTGCTCGCCGGGGGAGTCCGGCCGTCTGTCGGTGGTCGTGAGGTGGTGTTCGCGGTGGGAGTGCCTCCGGCGGAAGACGGTTGCGAAGTGCCGCTCGCCCCCGCGATCCGGCCGTCTGTCGGCGGGCGTGAAGCGGCACTCGCCCCGGGTCCTCGCGTGTTGCCTGGCGCCTGTGCTGCGGCGTTTGCCCCGGGTCCTCGTGTGTTCCCTGGCGCCTGTGCTGCCGCACCTGCCCCGGATCCTCGTGTGTTGCCCGGCGCCTGTGCCGCCGTACTTGCCCCGGGGCTTCGCGTGCTCCCCGGCGTCTGCGTCGCGGCGCTTGCCCCGGGCCCCCGCATATTCCCCGGCGTCTGCGCTGCCGCACTCGCCCCCGCCCCCGCCCCCCGCACATCCCCCAACACCCGCGCCGCCGCGGTCGCCGCCGGAGTGCGTACATCCGTCGTCCGCAGCCGTACCAGTACCGCCAGGCACTGCTGCTCCGCCGCGCCCCACGGCACCGTGCACAACGCCGTCGCGTGCGGGACCGTACGGGCCGACGGGGCGTCGTCCGGGTCGGCGGACGGCCAGGGGGCGACGCAGACCACCGCGTGCGGGCCGTCGCCGCGCGGGCCGAGGGCCGTGCGGAGGGCGGCCACCGCCATGTCCCGCTGCCAGCCGCGTTCGGCGGTGAGGACCGCGCGGAGTTCGCGCGTGAGGTCGGCGCCCGCCTGCGCCTCGTCCGCGAGGAGATCGCCGATCCGGGCCGTCACCTTCATCGCCGCGTCCAGCTGCGGAGCGGCGGGGCCCGGATCGTCGTCGTCCAGGAGCCAGACGTAGCCGAGGACGACGCCCCGATGGCGTACGGGGAGGCAGATGCGGCCGCGGTAGACGCCCGCTTCGGGGGTGGGCGGGATGCGGACCGGGCCGGTCGCCCGCGTGATGCCGAAGCCCTCGAACCACGTGCGGATCGCCGTCGTGGAGCGCCGGGTCAGGATCGAGCGGGTGCGGACCGGGTCCAGCGCGGACGGGTCCAGGTCGCCCTCACCGTCGTAGACCCCGAAGGCGATCAGCTCGAAGTCGCGGTTCTCCAGGGTCGCGGGGGCGCCGAGGAGTTCCGAGATCTCGTCCACGAGCTCCTGGTAGTCGCCTCTGGAATCGGATGTCACCCGGGCATTCTCCCGCATAATCGCGCCGCCTTCATACATCTGTCTGAGATCTGCGGCACGGATGCGTGACAGCTGTCGATGGTCGACGATCGGAGACAACCCTAGGTTTCACGGTGGTTCCCGTATGTCCGATGTCCGACTGCTTGGAGGTACCCCCGTGCTGGGTCCCGTGATTCTCGCCGCCTCGCGCAGCGATCAGATGCGTCGGCTGATCTCGGCGGCGCCGGTGACCAAGCAGGTCGTCGACCGCTTCATCCCCGGCGAGACCGTGGACGAGATCGTGCCGATCGTCCAGGAGCTCACCGCCAAGGGGCTTGAGCTGACGATGGACGTCGTCGGCGAGGACATCACCACCCCCGAGCAGGCCGCCGCCGCCCGCGACGCGTATCTCCAACTCGTCGACCGGCTCAAGGAGTTGGAGCTGGGCACCCGGGCTGAGATGTCGATCAAGCTGTCCATGTTCGGCCAGACGCTGGACGGCGGCCACGAACTCGCCCTCGCCAACGTCCGGCCGGTCGTCGAGGCCGCCGCCGCCATCGGTACGACCGTCACGCTCGACGCCGAGGACCACACCACCCTCGACTCGATGTTCGCGATCCACGAGGAACTGCGGAAGGACTTCCCGCAGACCGGCTGCGTCATCCAGGCCTACCTCTTCCGCACCGAGTCCGACGCCCGCCGCCTCGCCGAGGCCGGCAGCCGCGTGCGGCTCGTGAAGGGCGCGTACAAGGAGCCCGCCGAGGTCGCCTACCAGCAGAAACACGAGATCGACAAGGCATACGTCCGGATCCTGCGCATCCTCATGGAGGGCGAGGGGTACCCGATGATCGGCTCCCACGACCCGCGTCTCATCTCCATCGGCCAGGAACTCGCCCGGCGGGCGGGCCGCAAGCTCGACGAGTACGAGTTCCAGATGCTGTACGGGATCAGGAGTGACGAGCACCTGCGGCTCGCCGCCGAAGGCCACCGCATGCGCGTCTACACCGCCTACGGCACCGACTGGTACGGATACTTCATGCGGCGCCTCGCCGAGAAGCCGGCCAACCTCCTCTTCTTCGCACGGTCGACCCTCACCAAGGGCTGACCGAGGCTGACCAGGGATTGACCCCAACACCCGCTCACGTACAAGGAGTTACGGATCTCATGGACGCTGTGACCCAGGTCCCCACCCCCGTCAACGAGCCGGTGCACGGCTACGCGCCCGGCTCTCCCGAGCGTGCCCGTCTCGAGGTCAAGCTCAAGGAGCTGGCCGAGAACCCGATCGACCTGCCGATGACCATCGGCGGCGAGAAGCGGCTGGGCGGCGGCGAGCGCGTCGACGTCGTACAGCCGCACAACCACAAGGCGCGCATCGGCACGTACGCCAACGCCACCCAGGACGACGCCCAGGACGCGATCGACGCGGCCCTCGCCGCCGCGCCCGCCTGGCGCGCGATGTCCTTCGACGACCGTGCCGCGATCATCCTGCGCGCCGCCGAACTGCTCTCCGGTCCGTGGCGCGAGACCCTCGCCGCGTCCACCATGCTCGGTCAGTCCAAGACCGCCCAGCAGGCCGAGATCGACTGTCCCTGCGAACTGGTCGACTTCTGGCGCTTCAACGTCAAGTACGCCCGCGACCTGCTCGCCGAGCAGCCCCCGGCGAACTCCGCGGGCGTCTGGAACCGGCTCGACCACCGCCCGCTCGAAGGCTTCGTCTACGCGATCACGCCCTTCAACTTCACGGCGATCGCGGGCAACTTGCCGACGGCCCCGGCTCTCATGGGCAACGTCGTCGTGTGGAAGCCGTCGCCGACGCAGACCCATTCCGCCGTGCTGCTCATGCAGTTGCTGGAGGAGGCGGGTCTCCCCAAGGGCGTCATCAACCTCGTCACCGGTGACGGCATTGAGGTGTCGAAGGTCGCCCTTGAGCACCGCGACCTGGCCGCCATCCACTTCACCGGGTCGACCAAGACCTTCCAGTACCTGTGGAAGACGGTCGGCAACAACATCGAGAAGTACCGCTCGTACCCGCGTCTGGTCGGCGAGACCGGCGGCAAGGACTTCGTCGTCGCCCACCCGAGCGCGGACCGCGCCGTGTTGAAGACGGCGCTGACCCGGGGCTCCTTCGAGTACCAGGGCCAGAAGTGCTCCGCGAGCTCCCGGGCGTACATCCCGGCGTCGATCTGGAACTCCGGTTTCAAGGAGGAATTCGCCGCCGAGGTCGACCACTTGACGATGGGTGACGTCACCGATCTGTCGAACTTCATCGGCGCGGTCATCGACGAGCGCTCCTTCGCCAAGAACAAGGCGGCGATCGACCGCGCGAAGGCGGACCCCAACTGCACGATCGTCGCGGGCGGTTCGTACGACGACTCGGTCGGCTACTTCGTCCGCCCGACGGTGGTGGAGTGCAGCGACCCGACGAACGAGGTCTTCACGACGGAGTATTTCGGCCCGTTCCTCGCGGTCCACGTCTACGAGGACGAGAACTACGACGAGATGCTGACCCAGATGGAGTCGGTGTCCGACTACGCCCTCACCGGCGCGGTCATCGCCAACGACCGTGCGGCGGCGGCGTACACGATGGAGAAGCTCCGCTACGCGGCCGGCAACTTCTACATCAACGACAAGTCGACGGGCGCGGTCGTCGGCCAGCAGCCCTTCGGCGGCGGCCGCTCCTCCGGCACCAACGACAAGGCCGGCGCCCCGCAGAACCTGATGCGCTGGACGTTGACCCGCGCCATCAAGGAGACCCTGGTGGCGCCGACGGACTACACGTACCCGCACATGGGCTGACAGCCACACCGGGCGCCCGCAGTGGGCAGACTCCCCGTCATGACCCCAACCCGTATGCAGGACACGGCGGTTACGGCGGACGACGGAGTACGGCTGTGGGCCTCCCGGTCCGGCCGTGGCACACCCGGCACCACACCCCTGGTGCTGTGCCACGGCGGGCCCGGGCTGTGGGACATGTTCGAGGACGTGGCCGCGATGCTCAACGGCCGTGCCACGGTGGTCCGTTGGGACCAGCGCGGTGGCGGCCGGTCCGAGCCGTGCGCGGGCCCGTGGACCACCGAGCGCTTCGTGGCCGATCTCGACGCCGTACGACGGCACTTCGCGCTGGAGCGGACCGTGCTGCTCGGCCACTCCTGGGGCGCGTCGCTCGCCCTGAACTACGCCCTCGCCCACCCGGAACGGGTCGCCGCGCTGATCTACGTCAGCGGCACCGGCATCGGACCGGACACCGACTGGCACGGCGGCTACGAGGCGAACCTCCGCGCGCGCCTCGGCGAAGATCCCCAACGGCTCGCCCGCTGGCGGGAGTTGCCCGGCGAGAGCCGTGAACGGGCGGTGCTCCAGTGGTCGGCCGACTTCGCGGACCGCGAGCGGGCCGTCGAGCACGCGGAGCGGATGGCCGACCCCTGGTTTCCGATCAACTCCCCCTGCAACAAAGCCCTGAATGCCGAGGCGAGACGGACCACCGGCACCCCCACCCTGTACGCCGTCTGCCAGGCCCTCGACCTGCCGGTGCTCATCGTCGACGGGGAGCGGGACATCCGGCCCCGGTCGGCCGTCGACTCGCTGGAGCGGGCACTGCCCCGCGTGCGCCGCGTGACCCTGCCGAACGCCGGGCACCTCCCCTGGGTCGAGGACCCGCACGGATTCCGCGATGCGGTGAGGACGGTGATGACGGCAGCGCGCTGAGCCCCCGTCTCCGATACTGACCCCGTGACCATCCGTATGCGCACCGTCCACACGGCCGACCTCACCCCGGCCGACCTCCGCGCCGCCCGCGAACTCCTTGACGCGGCCTTCGGCGGCGACCTCACCGACCAGGACTGGGAGCACGGGCTCGGCGGCGTCCACGCGCTGCTCGCCGACGACACGGGGCGGCTCCTCGCGCACGGCTCGGTCGTCATGCGCCGGGTGCGGTATCGGGGGCGGTGGTTGCGGGTCGGGTACGTGGAAGGGGTCGGGGTGCGGCCCGATGCCCGGCGCAAGGGGTACGGGGGGTTCGTCATGGCCGAGTTGGAGCGGATCGTCGATCACGCCTACGACGTCGGGTTGCTCGGGGCCAGTGACGACGGGGCCCGGCTCTACACCGTGCGCGGCTGGCGGCTGTGGGGCGGGAAGATCTCCGCCCTCGGGCCGGACGGGATCGTCCATCTGCCCGAGGAGGAGGACAGTACATACGTCAGACCCGCGCTCGCCGGGTCGCTCGACCTCGGCGCCGATCTTCTCTTCGACTGGCGGGACGGGGACGTGCTCTGACGATCCGTCACGCTGCCGCCCGTACCAGGATCTTGCCCGTGTTCCCGCCCCGGAGCATCGACAGGAACGCCTCCACGATCAGCTCGAAGCCGTCCACCACCGTCTCGTCCAGGGCCAGCGTCCCGGCGCGCAGCCGCGGTACGGCGAACTCGTACAACTCCTCCTGCGCGTCCCGGTGGTCGCGCACCAGGAAGCCCTCGATGCGCAGGCTCTTCTCCACGACATCGGCGTGGTTGAAGAGCGCGGGCGGCGGGTCCGGGGTGTTGTACTGGCCGACCGTGCCGATGCGCACCACTCGCCCGCGTTCGCGCAACGCGCCCACCGCGGCGCCGAGTTGGTCGCCCCCGACGTTGTCGACGAACAGGTCGATGCCGTCGGGGGCCGCCTCGGCGAGGAGTTCGGCCACGGGAGCGGTGCGGTAGTCGAAGGCCGCGTCGTAACCCACGTGCTCCGTCAGGTACTTGACCTTCTCCGCCGAGCCGGCGCTGCCGATCAGCCGGCCCGCCCCCAGCAGCTTCGCGAAGCGTCCGGTCGCCGTGCCGACTCCGCCCGCCGCCGCGGACACGAACACGTCGTCGCCCTCGCGGAGTCGGGCGATCCGGGTGAGGCCGACGTACGCCGTCAGGCCGGTGCCGCCGAGCACGCTCAGGTAGGCGGACAGGGGAACCCCGTCGTGGTGGGGGAGTCGGCGGACCTCCTCGGGTCGTACGACCGAGTGCGTGCGCCAGCCCGAGCGGTGGAAGACGATCTCGCCCTCGGGCAGTGCCGGGTCGCGGGAGGCGACGATCCGGCCGAGGGCGCGGCCCTCCAGCGGCGCGTTCAACTCGAAGTCGCCGTCCATCATTTCGCGGTGGTAGGGGTCGACGGACCAGTAGAGGTTCTCGACCAGGGCGGTACCCGGGGCCGGCTCCGGAACGGGTGACTCCACGAAGCGGAAATGGGCGGGCGTGGGGAAGCCGGTCGGGCGGGACGTCTGGTGCACGGTGAGCACGATGTCGGACTTGGTCATGGGACGGGACCGTAGACAGGAATGCGGGGGTCGGGGAGACGGTTGCGCTCATGGAACGAGTCGGTCCATGAATCATCCTCATAGCAGCAGGTGGGAGACCCCGAGTGCAGTCTGTCGATCTTGCGCCGCAGGAGCTCAGGACCCTGGTCGCGGTGGCCGACGAGGGCGGTTTCTCGGCCGCCGGTGCCCGGCTCGGGAGCACCCAGTCCGCCGTCTCGCACGCGGTGCGCGGCATCGAACGGAAGCTGGGCGTCGTGCTGTTCGAGCGCGGGCGGTACGGTGCCCGGCCCACGCCCGCCGGTGCGCGGGCCGTCGCGCACGCACGCCGTGTGCTGCGGATGCTGGAGGTGATGGTCGCCGAGACGCGGGGCGTCCAGGCGGACGTGGTCGCCGGGCCGCTGCGCATCGCCGCCTTCCGGAGCGCGGCCCTGCATCTGCTGCCGCCGGTGCTGGAGCGCCTCGTCGTCTCCCACCCCGGGATCGA